>Ga0172380_10000522_pt1 | contig 74303 bp, 79 predicted proteins | sample Leawe162metaG_FD_119747 | JGI IMG/M metagenome (GOLD analysis project Ga0172380, IMG submission 119747) | Leachate microbial communities from a municipal landfill in Southern Ontario, Canada - Leachate well 162 metaG | ecosystem: Engineered > Solid waste > Landfill > Unclassified | place... | reverse complement strand
TTGGGTGCCGTTGCCAAGTTCGTAGCTTCCGCCGTCTCCCCAGCAGTACAGTGCACCGCTAGCTACGGCACAGGCATTTCCGTGGTAATAACCACTGGAGTTGTACTGTGAGTTAAAGGAGAACTTTTTACTCTTTCCTGCTAATATCGGCACTGAACCTCCCAAGCTCGGAAGGGTTGAACGGATTTTACTACTATAACTGACCGTTTTTCCTGCCACGGTCTTGTCGACTTTAATGCTTATCTCTATTGCTTTTGCAGAAGATGGACTAGAAGAACTAACTGCCGCACCAGCTGCGCTCAAATACTTTACAGAGAATGTAGATACATTTTCTGCTAGTTTACTATCGTATGTTTTACATACTCCGGCTATAGGCTGCGACTCGGCACAGCTACCTTTTTGCCATGGTGTAGAGCATGGTGTACCGCTACTTGGTAGGATAGTCCGCTGCCACAATGTACCAGATGCCACAAAATATACGGTTGTTACGGGATAGTAAGCGTTTTCATTGACGTTCGTTGCCGAACAAGCATTGGGCGTGTTGTAGCGAATCAACTCGCGATTAGGATTAACTGCGTCTAGGGTTGTAGCTGGAGTTTTGATAATCAAAACGTCAGTATCCGTAGCCGAACTATCATTGTTTGCCACGGTGAATGCCGTCGTTCCATTATTTGAACCCTGAGGTGACGTTAACGCGCCGGTTGTACTAGGGTAGGTGTCGGATGATCGTGCAGCATCTGCCTCTATTACATCCAGTGCATTCTGAACCTGGTACGAGGCCTCATTGCTACTACGCATTTGCAGGCTGTCGCCAGTGAGGCTTACGATAAGCCCCACGAACGCACCGATAAACAGAATAATAATCGGCGCGATGACCATTACTTCTACGAGCGTGAAGCCCGCTGCCCGATTAGTTCGCATAAATAGCATGCTCCAGCTCTTTAGCGACGCCATTCGATGTATAGCTAGCCTTTACTTTTATTAAGAATAGATCAGCAGAGGCACTTGCTCCCTGAGGACAGGACACGGTGGTAGTAAAGGTAACACTTCCAATACCTTCGACCTGTTCTGAATTAGTACTCGAGCTCGCGCTGGCAGATACGCAACCGTTTGGATAGGCAGCTGTTGCTGTAGAGGTTGCAGTTTGTAGTTTTTCGTACAGCATACCCGACAGTTTAGAGGTATAGCCTGCGTCTTTACTGTCGCGGGTTACCTGGGTATAGAGCTGGAAGCCAGCAAATAAGAATATAGAAGCGATAAAAAGTGTTATTAGTAATTCTACTGCCGAGAATCCGCTTTGTAATGTGTGCTTAGTAGGTATCATCGGTGTGTGCTCCATACGGTTACTGTTTCTCCGGTCGTCTCTTTTTTGTAGAAAAGGGCATAACGACTACAATTTGTATCATCATAGCAAAGTTGGTATGAGTCACTATACATCGGTTTATATATGTACTTTCCGGCGTTTATCTCTGTTTGCATCCAACTGGTAATGAGTACGTTGGTAGTAGAATCTGGAGTTTGCCAAGGGTCTTGAAAGCCAATAGTCGATCTATCCGGAGGGGTAAGTGCCGAAGTAGTTACTCCGGGTAGGGCATCTGAAAAATAAGGTTTGCATACGGAAAACTTAGCCGCTTCCGTGGAGTTTTCAATAGTAGCGGTGTTGCACCAACCAGCGCCGCTAATGGACATCATAGTGTTTGATCCGGGATAAGTACCTTGGGTTGAACCTGTTCCAATGTAGTATTGATTGCCACGTTTGTAATATTGCTCCAGCCCCCTGGCTATAGTAGCAATGTCATCGGCACGTTCGGCATCGCGTGCATTGGCGAGCGAACTTCGTATGCCTACAGTTCCCAATGTTAAAAGAATCGTCATAATAATAAGTGTTACTAAAATCTCAACCACCGTGAACCCGCGATTCATATACTAAGCATAATCAGTTTGGGGCATTAGGGCAAGCTAAATTTCTAGAGGCTCTTGTTCGATATATATTCTGAACGTATCACGCACCTTGCCGGCGATTTCATCACGGGCGGCTGCTAAATCCGCGTAACCCTTGGCAGACTCATTAATAAGCACCAGGGCATTGCCCGTATGAACCCGCATGCCATGAAGTAACTCACCTTTTAAGCCGACTTGTTCTATAAGCCAGCCGGTAGGGATTTTAAAATTCTTATTACCCATGTCGTAGGCTGGCATATCCGTCCATGTTTTGCGTAAATCTTCGTACTGCCACTGTTCAATGATGGCGTTTTTGAAAAACGAACCAGTATTAGGAAGAAGTTTTGGGTCTGGCAGTTTATCTGCCCTGATTGCCATGACTGCTTCGCGGATTATTGCAGGGGTAAAAAGCGTGATATGGTGTTCATCGAGGTATTTTTGGAGCGCTTGATAAAAGGGGGGTTTAGGCATGGCCTTATGTAAACGTAGGGTGATGCTAACGATACCGTAACGACCTGCTTGGCTGCCTCGGAACATACTATGACGGTAACTGAATCCACAGTCTTCGTTTTGTAATGTTACGAAAGTATCTTGCTGCGAGTCATAAGCCTCAAGTTCGATTAATGTGTCGGCGACCTCTTGGCCATAAGCACCAACATTCTGCACTGGTGCTGCACCCGTGGTTCCTGGGATTGCTGACATTGCTTCTATGCCTGAGAGCCCCATATCAACGGTTTTTTTAACAATATCGTCCCAAATTTCACCAGCACCTATTTTAATCGTAGTGGTGAGTGCATTGTCGTCTACGATATCGAAACCTTGAATTCGATTTCGAATCACGATGCCATTATATGTTTCATCTTTTGCTATGACATTACTGCCACCCCCTAAAATAAAGAATGGGAGTGATTGTGCCCGAGCATTTTTACACATAGTCGCCAGTTCATTGGGCGAAGTTACTATGCCCATAAAGCGTGCTGAGCCGCCGAGTTTCATAGTTAGGTAGTTTTTTAGAGGTATGTTTGTACGAATATCCATGCTTATTTAAAGTATAGCCTAAATGGTGCCATACATGCTATAATTACCCCTGTATTTTGCGTGACTTCACGTGCAGTATGCGCACCCGTAGCTCAGTGGATAGAGCACTGGTCTTCGGAACCAGGTGTCGTACGTTCGAATCGTACCGGGTGTACCATTTTTGAAACCATGACTCAACTTAATGCTAACGGCAAGCAGCTTGCCTATAATCTTTCTTCATCACGTTCACAAATGAGCGCACGGCGTCATGCTCAGGCGACCGCGCAAAAAGTTCATGTGGTGGGTGCTGGGGCTACCTTAACCGCTGCGTACGAGCAACTACGTAATGCTGCTGAGTATGCCGAAGAACATGTGCTGCTTCAGCGTGCGATTCGTCGTTTTTATCATCGTTTATTTATTCTGCGTGACAAAAAGCGGATTGCCAGTAGCGGTGAAGAATTGATTATCGAACTCACTCATGCTGGCTACATAGCAAACGATACGGTACCGGAGCAGGAAATAGCCGAGATATCCCAATCAGCCGAACAATATTTTACTGCTTACGAACACCTTCAGCGACGTAAAACGGTATCACATCAGCAGGCGGAACGATGGACATATGAGCTTTTGGCTGTAGAGATTGAGTGGCGATTGAATGATAACGGTCACTTGCAAGCGTTTACGCAATTCGCACACACCTACTTCTTGGAAACTCTTGATTTTGATGCGTTATTTAGTACTCAGCCCAAAGGGATTGATATATCGTTGTATGTAGCAGTCCACCGAGCATTGTTAAAATCCGACGACGCCGTGATACGCCTTGGCCTGTTGCGACGCTTCCAGCAATCACCTGAAAGTTTCGCATCATATGTTGACGTTAATGAACAAATTGACGACGTGCTAACTTCCGCAGCTACCGAAAAGCTGTTTCGTGTAATCGATCGCCGAGGCGCTCATTTAAGAGTGCTGCGCCATATGATAGATGAGCAAACCGACTTGGAACAGCTAGTCGAAAATAAAGATCAATTTTTGTTAGCCTACGAAAAACAGGTGAATATTGACTACCATGCAATAAACAAGCGGGTAAATAACGGCATTATCAAGAGTGTAGTTTTCCTCGTTATTACAAAGTTCCTTATAGGTATAGCCGTGGAAGTGCCGTATGATTACCTACTTGCTGGCATGATTTTGTGGACACCTCTCGTGATTAATTTATTCTTCCCACCAGTGTACATGCTACTGTTGCGCACAACCATGATGTTGCCAGGGCCTGCCAACACGACACGCTTGGTTGAGCAAATAGGGCATACCCTATATGAAGACTTGCAATCAAAACAGTTGGTTCGACGCGCCGGCCAGCAATTTGGCGTGGGGTATAGTATTGCTTATGCACTAGCCTTCATTACGGTATTTGGAGGCGTAGCCTACTTATTGTGGAGTTTATTCGAATTTGACATTGTACATCTGCTCATTTTCTTTATTTTCTTATCAGCGGCAAGCTTCCTTGGTTTCCGTTTAAGCCGAATGATTCGTGAGCTTGAATCTATCGAAACATCACAAAACGGTATTACACTCGTTCGCGACTTCTTGTATATGCCTTTCGTGGTTGTAGGCCGTTATATCAGCGACAAGTATTCCAAGGTGAATGTAGTGGCGCTGGCACTTGATATGCTCATTGAATTACCGCTAAAAACAATTCTGCGCCTTGTTCGCCAATGGTCGGCATTTATTAGCGCCAAAAAAGACCAGCTATAACATCTAGACAAAACCACCCCTGTTTGTTATAGTTTTTTAAGTGTACGGGCCATTAGCTCAGCTGGTTAGAGCACCTGCCTCTTAAGCAGGGTGTCCTGAGTTCAAGTCTCAGATGGCCCTCCATAGAAAAAGACCTACGAATTCGTAGGTCTTTTTCTATTAGTTTTTATAGCATTACAGGATAGGTTGCTGCGGCTGTGGGGTAGTAGGAGGAACGACAGGTGGCTGCTGTGGCAAGTTTGCTTGGCCGTCCTGCCATACCGACTTGTCGAATGCAAGCCATGCCATCCATACGGTAGGCACGAAAATTGCTACCACAATGAACCAGCCTTCCTTTTGTAGCTTTAAGCCAATGTAGTACATGGCGATATACATGAATATCGCGGTTATAATGCCGGCGCCCGGAATGAGTGAAATCAGAGCCAGCCAGCCTTTTTGATCACCTAACTCAAGCAGTATCCAGTTGTTATAGATTGGCACCCAAGCCTTCCAGCTTTCAACACCAGCTTTCTTAAATACCTTGCCTAGAAGAAAAGCATTTATAGCATATATAACTATTACTATGACGAGAGTCACTCCTAGCATTGCAAGCACAAAGCCAGTGTCGGCTGATGAATCAGAAGCTGACGTACTGTAATAGGTTGACGATTCGTATTGTTCCATAGGAGCCTCCGCTTGGGTTAACATGAACTGGTATACGATTAGTGTAGCACTTTTGATACAATACAAGGAGTGAAATTACTTAGTGGAACAGAGCTGGCCGATTATATAAAAGAACGGCAGTCACGTCAGGTGCGCAATTTACGTCAAAGCTGGCGTGTTGCTCCAAAACTGGCAATTATTCAGACAGTTGAAGATCCTGTTATTGCTACGTATGTTCGCATGAAGCAAGCCTACGGAGTGGACATTAATGTTGATGTTGAGGTGACGTACCCTAAGCCTAATGAAATCATGGCGACGATTACTAGGTTGAATGCCGACGATTCGGTGCATGGCATTATCGTGCAACTCCCGCTGGCTGAAGGTATCAATTATGACGAAGTTCTTCAGGCTGTCGAGGCCGCTAAAGATGTTGATGGTTTAGGCGGCGGCAATGTGTTCGTGCCGGCAACTGCACAGGCAATCGACTGGTTGGTAAACGGGTACAACGTAGAGCTTCGCGGCAAAAAGATCGCGATTGTTGGTAACGGTAGGTTGGTGGGTGCCCCCCTTGCAAAGTTATGGAAAAATGCCGGCCATGAAGTAACTGTGTTTGATGAACATTCGCAGAATATGGCTAAGAATTTGCGTCGCTACTCGATTATCGTATCCGCAGCGGGCGTACCGTCGTTGATTCAGTCATCGAGCATTCAACCAGGTGCCGTAGTAGTCGATGCCGCTACGACGGCCGAACACGGTAAAATTATTGGCGACGTGGCAGGTGAGGTTCGGGAGCGTAATGACCTTACAATCACCCCCGAAAAAGGGGGAGTCGGCCCATTAACAGTTGTATCGTTATTCGAAAACGTTATTCAAGCAGCCAGGGCTACAACTTCTACAGACTAAGGGTGTCTTTAACTCGTTCAACCACTTGGCTTGGTGTAAGGTCGGCTTTTACGATGTAACTTTCAATAGTTAAATCACGTAGCTGTTTTGGTGCTTCTTCTTCACCTAAGTTGGTAAGAATAATGACGGGAACTGTTTTTCCCCATTCGTGAGCACGGATTTCCTTTAGTGTTTCGTAACCATTTTTTTTAGGCATTTGTAAGTCCAATAAAATCAGGTCAGGCTGGAATGCTTTGACTAATTCCACACCCAGTTCTCCGTCGCTTGCAAGTTGTACGTCAAAGCCCGTGGCTTCGAATTTCATGCGGTACATTTGGTTTATAGTAGGATCGTCTTCAATAATGGCGATTTTTGTCATACTCTTATTTTACGCTAACAACGTATGAAAATCTAACTACCTAGGTTAGAATGAAAAGCGTGAGCACAATAGAGTGGCTTATTCTGATAAATCTTTCGTTGGTGGTGGGAAGCATCATTTATTTGGTGTGGGCAATTCGTCGCCGCCGTAAGCAAACCGAATTCCATGTAAAGCTTATTACTATTCTTACCTCAACGGCGGCACTACGGGAGTTGCTTGAAAGAATTGCGATTGAGATTCAGGTTGCTACTCATGCATCGCAAGCATTCTTTTTTGTGTATAAGCCCGATGGTCATTTTGTATCAAGTGGTACCCGTGGGTATATTCGCCCTACTGCTAGCGACTGCCATGTTTTAGAAGCTTTTTTCCACCGAACAGGTCATAGCTACGTGCGTCCATACATGCTTCATAATGAAGCCGAGGTAAGACGACTTCTAAAGAGCTATCGAACGGATTTTGTGATGCCATTGCAACGAGGTGATGAGATTATCGGTTTTATTTTTCTTGGCCCTCGGATTACCCGGAGCTACACTTCGTATGATATTGGCATGGTGTTTGACATAAAACAGGAGCTTGCTATCGCTATACAAAACGCCGTATCGATTGAGGCTGTAAAAGAACTCAATGCGCATCTGCAACAGCGAGTGAGTGATGCAACCGATGAACTCAGGAAATCGAATGAGCAATTACGGGGGCTGGACGTAGCAAAGGATGAGTTCGTAAGTATGGCCTCACACCAATTGCGCACGCCACTTACGAGCATAAAGGGCTATATTAGCATGGTCCTCGAAGGTGATGCTGGCAAGATTACGAAACTGCAACGTCAACTACTCAGGGAAGCCTTTACAAGTAGCGAGCGCATGGTCCACCTTATTAACGAATTCTTGAGTGTTTCACGTGTCCAAACCGGGAAGTTCCTGATTGAAAAGCGGCAGTTTGATTTGGCAAAAGTTATTCGCCAAGAAATAAAAGCGCTTCAAACCACCGCTGAGTCACGCGATTTACTGCTCAAATTCACCTCACCTGCTGCGCCGGTTTTTGTGCTTGCCGATGAGGCGAAGATACGTCAGGTAATCATGAATTTCATAGACAACGCGTTGTATTACTCGAAACCAGGGACGACTATAGATGTTACCCTTAAGGCCGACAAGGACGTTCAGGTCACGATTGCCGATACGGGAATCGGCGTACCAGCCGAGCAGCAGGCAAAACTATTCACGAAATTCTTCAGGGCCGATAATGCCAGGACGCAGCGCCCAGATGGCACGGGTGTAGGACTTTATTTAGCGAAGATGATTATCGATGGCCACAAAGGAAAAGTTATTTTTTCATCGAAAGAAGGCCAGGGGAGTACGTTCGGCTTCCGGCTGTCGTTAGCCAGCAATGATACCAATCAGCCCGATAATGAGTAAGATTACGGCCAGTAGAATACCCACAGCGGCACCGGCAAACTTAGCTAACCTGCCATAGGTGAGCCACCATTCCTTGAGCCGAGAACGTTCTACGGCAGACACTCGCACGACTTGCGGAGCGGCAACTTTTGCATCAGCTCCTTGATATTTCTTATTGCGCTTCTTCTTTTGCTTATTTGCCATATTGATTTTATTGTATCATAACGAAAACAGCCCCTCTAGATTACCAAGAGGGGCTGATTCTTTCGCTGAGCATGATCGCTTCAGAAAGAGGAGCGGTCAGACTCTATTTAGCCAAGTAGATTTTTACGTGCAGTTACTAAGTAACCAGCACCAAGTGCAATACCTGCTGCTACGATTGCGATCAAACCAGTTGAACCAGTTTGTGGCAATTCCGTAACAGGCTTCACTACTGTAGTAGTGCTACACTTTGCGAGGTCTTTAGTGTGCTTGCTGCTGTCGAAAGCTGATTCCTTAATAGTAACAACTTTCTTTGTAGCAACTTCACATACTGTGATTTCACCTTCAACGGGTGGCTTTGCGGCACAATCGGCTAAGTTCTTTGAATGCTTTGAGGCATCAAAGTTCTTTTCGTCGATTGAAATGATCTTCTTAGTAGCTAGCTCACATACGTTTATGTAGGTAGGCGCTACGGCACAGTTAACTTTTGCCTGGAAATACACACGAGCTTGGGTTGAGCCAGCAAGTGTACCAGTGTTAACACCGCCAGCGGTTACGCCGTCAGCAAGTGTTTTGCTCGATGCTATCGTACCATCTGCGTTATACACATAGTAATTGGTTGTACCATTTACATATGCAAGGCTACCGTTTGATGGCATAGATACAGCGACTGACCCAGATGCGCTGGTGGTATCACCATTTGCATTCGTACCAGAAATCGTAATACTGCCAGGCAATGTTGCCTTTACGGTAACATTCTGCAACTGACCAAAGTCTGAGTTATTCATTAAGATGCTATATTTAACAGTTTCGTTACAAGCGAGGCTTGTAGACTTACCGTAAGCACTGTTCTTCGTAACATTTTTTACTAGGTAATTATTATCACCGTTTGATAACTGTCCTGGGCTGTCGGCAGCAAATGCTGACGCTGAGAACATCGTTGGAATCGCTGCAAGTGCCGCGATAAATAGGGCTAATTTCTTCATAAGAACTCCTAACTTATTTAGAACTACCGTTGATATTTTATACATGCAAACTAGATAGTCATCGTGTCTTTAAGATTGAGTTAATCCCAACCCCCGGCGACTTGCGTCGCACTGGGGGTTGGGACCAACTACTGCAGACGAGCCCTCAGGCTCGACATGTGATCACTCCGACTGGGGCGGAACCCCGCGGATCTCGAACTGGCCAGGCCCAGCGACCGTCCGGATGGTGTCCGTCTGGCCGTCGTCCTGTGTGATCTCGCACTCGACCATGTCGTGACCGGCCGGAACGATGACGTTGCCGCTCGCGTCCTTCAGGGCGCCCGGGATCTCACCCGGTGCGACGTAGTTGAGTGTCATCGTGAACGGACTGGCGGTGATGCTCTGGCGCTTGGTGGCGCTGGTGATCGTGCCGCCGTTCAGCGCGGTGCAGAACAGCTCCGCGGTGTGACCCTCCGGCATGGTGCCGGACACGGTGAGCGTGTAGCTGTTGCCCATCGTGACGAAGTTGATCAGACTGATCTCCTGGAAGTTCGGAGGAGGGGTGACCTCTTCCGGCGTCTCAGGGATCATGACGCAGCTCGTCTTGATCCAGCCCTTGATCACGTCCTTGAGCGTGAGGTGCGTCCGCGCCCACGTGTCCACCCGACCGTTCGCGATCGAGACGGAGAGCCCGTAGCCCTTCATCCGCTGGGTGATCGTGATGGACATGTTGAACTCGGTGCACATCATGCCTGCCGGCGTCTTCGGGCTCTTCATCTTGAGCTTGAAGTCAACCTTCAGTGAGCCCTTGCACTTCGATCGGGGATCCCGAGGGGGCGCCGGCTGCTCGTTCTTGCCAGCTTCGGTGTCGCATCCCATCTTCTTCAGGATCCGGATGTCGAAGCAGGTCTTCATGTTCAGGACGGTCACGCCGTTCTTGGTGAACGACTTCGGCGTCTTCTTGCAGGTGTACTTGGCCCTCGGCTTCTTGGCCGCGGCCTTGTACGTAGTACCTGCCTTGGACACCGTCGGTGCCTTGTTGGTTGCGGCGGCATTCGCGGCGGGTGCCGCGAAGGTCAGCGAACCCAGCACGAGCGCGAAGAAGGCCAGGATGGCCGCCGCGCGCCCGAGCAGGGCAATGATCAGCTTGTTCATGATTTTCCCTCCTCAGGGAATCGACGCAGCCCCTTGTGGACCACTTTCGCGCCCCCTGAGAGAGCACGACATTTCCGCCGGCGAAATTCGCCCCCAGAAATGTCGTGCTCAATATGGAATCATCATGAAAATTTTGCAGTAGTTGGTGTCATTTGGGTATTGTTCCGTTGAGCGAGCGAATCGCTCGAAACGTACTTAAAGACCCATGACTATCTAGTTTGCGGTTTACATGTGTATTAATTGTTTGCCGCAAACAATTCGACAGGCTAATTAATCGCCTGTCTTACTTGGCTAAATTGTTAAGCGGCACCTCTACAGGCGAGGCGGCGTGTTCTGATGGATAATTGCTAGGGTGTAACCCCTCTCGCGCTTCTCCACCGTATCCACCATCTCACTGAGGATATTTTCATAATAGCACAAACATAATAATTTGTCAACTACTATATCATAAAAACAACTTATGCTTAAAAGCGAGCTAACAACTAAAACCGCTACCCCTAGTGTAGTTGGGGTAGCGGTACACTAGCAGTAGTGTGTGTTATTTATGCAATGCGTCTGCTAGAGATGTAATAGGCAGCGGAGCCAACTAAGCTCATAGCGCCTATAATCTGCATAATTGCTTCAACTGGCCCTGTTTGTGGCAGTTCAGGCACTTTACACTGATTCAAGTCCTTCGTGTGTTTTGAGCTATCAAAATCGGCTTCGTTAATGGTAATGACTTTCTTAGTAGCTAGCTCACATACCTCGATTTTTCCTGGGGCAGGTGGCACGTCTACTTCGGCATCATCACAGTCATCTGGATTGCCTGGGACTTCGGGCGCATCAACACATACGGTATTTACAAGCTTCCCGGCAAGATAAACAGGCACCTTTGCTGTAATCGTATAACTGAGAGTCTGTCCAATAGCGAGGGAAGGTATAGTGTAGGTCCATGTATTGTTACTGATGCTCCCAACCGAAGGTGAGACACGAATAAGGCTAATAGCACGGTCTGGTGTGTCGCTTACTTTAACATTTTTAAGCGCAACGTCGCCTGTATTGGTTACTTTAATGAGGTAGCTATATTCCACGTTAACGCCTACGCGTTGGTACTTTTGATTCGTGTTAACGTACTTTTCTATTGCCACACCGGGTTGGTCTGGGGTAGGGGGAGTTACGCTAAATGATTTGGCACATTGCTCGCCCGTTCGCGGCCCTTCGGAGGTGTGAATGGTTACTCGAACGGTATAATTGCCTGGTTCGGTCGCGTCCAATGTGTAGGTTGCCGCCTGCTTGTTCACAGAATCTATTTGTTTGCCGTTTCTTGTGGCTACAAATGTGTAAGAGTTTACCGTAGCGCCGTTTTCAAGCAGGGCAACTGCTTCGTAGCGACGACGTGTATCTGATATCTTTTCCTCTTTGAGGTTTTTGCATTCGGCCTTAGGCTTTGGTTCTGGAGGAACTGGCGTCGCCGTAACGGGATTGCCGCAAGGCGTCATGATGGCAAACTTGAACTCGCCGTTCACCATTTTTACGAGGGCTGCTTGGGCACTTGCCATGGCACTGACAGAAACTCTCTGGGCACTAGTATTAGGAATTTGGGTACCGCCAAGACCACGCGCCGCCATAACAGCACCAGTGGCCACGGTGTTGCCGTTAACTTTCACCGTACCATCACGGTAGACTGTGCCAGCTACAAGGCCGTTCAGCTCGCCACCCTGAATACCCATGCTCGAAAAAACTCGTTGGATATCCGGCTGAACAGTGGTGTATTCATTTTGGCTACTGCCATTATTTGTATTGTATTCGGCTCGAAGTTCATTTTCATTCAGCGTGCCACAGCGGATTACTGCGTATTGATCACAGTCACGAGTTGTATCAACAGCTTTTACAGGCAGCTGCGAAATTCCAATACTGGCAAGCCCAAACACGGCAAGACCAAATGCTACGATTTTTCTCTTCATTACCTTTGCCTCCTCGCTTGCAGTAGTAATTACTCATGATGCTTCCCCACGCCTCACACCGTGCATTAATTGTATTTCTAACGTAGCACATTTTACAGGGGAAAGGCAACTAACTATGAAATATCTATGCCGGAAGCACAAGCATTATACGGTGTTATGTGTCTCGTGATTGTGACAGTTCGGCCTAACCCTTTTCAAAGAGGTATTTTTTTGGTAGAATTGTCGGAGTTGAGATTTTATTGTTTTCTCTCAAAAGTCGGCCTCATCGTCTAACGGTTAGGACACCAGGTTTTCATCCTGGCAATCGGAGTTCGATTCTCCGTGAGGTCACCAAAGTTAGAGCCCCACCTTGTGTGGGGTTTTAACTTTGGTACTTTGACTGATGGAATGAGTCGAACCCAAAGAGGCGAGTCTTGTCATAGTACTACGCGCCGTCTGCGGCGTTCGACCGCTAGGAATGACATACCTACGCAAAAAGCTAGCAATATAATGATGCTAAGTATGCTATCGATGTGAGCTTCACTCAGGAGGGCAAGTCCAATTGCACAGAGAAACCATATAAAAATGAGGGTAGTGAAAACTTCACTTGATGAACCAAAAATCCTTGATGCGATATCTTGTATTACAAGATAAAAATAAAAAATGATTGCCAGCGCGAAAGTGAGTATCAACATGGACAGGCTAAGCCCGGCAATAACCTCTCCGTATGACGATAGGTTGCCCTTAATTACCCGAGATATAAGGTGGTATGACAGAAGAACTACCAAAAGTATGATACCTGACGAGATGCTTATTTTTAGGGCTACCAACCTAGGCTGGCGTGTTCGTAGGCGACCATTCCTTTCGGCGCGTAATGTCTCAAACGACTTTGGGGTGGGGTAAAGGCTCGATAATTCTTTTCCACGCAGTCGTCTCATATAATATGAGTATATGACAAAATGCTTAAAGGGTGTGAATCTTGGCGGTTGGCTAGTGCTAGAAAAATGGATAACGCCATCAGTTTTTCGTGGAAGCACGGCTCGGAATGAATATGAACTTTCGAGTACCAAACAGGGGAGAGTGCGTATAAAAAAGCATCACGACACATTCATTACCGAATCTGATCTAGAGTGGCTGAAAGAGCAGGGGGTCGAAATTTTACGGGTACCAATTGGCCATTGGGTGTTCGGTGAGGATAAAAGGTATGTCGGGGCTATCGACCGGCTAGATTGGCTTGTAGCCGCTTCCCTCTCCTACGGATTCAAACTGTTGTTGGATTTGCATGCGGCGCCAAGTGCCCAAAATAACGCAGCCCATAGCGGAAGCGGCAATACAAACAGAACTATATATTCAACTAAATGGTTAAATGATGTATCAGCACAAGAGAAAACCATAGAAGTACTTGAGAAAGTAGCACTGCGCTACTATGACTCCCCTAGCGTTTGGGGTATTGAGCTTCTGAACGAGCCAGTGATTGATCGCTTCGGGTTGAGATTAGCCAGGTTTCATAGGCGCGCCTATAAACGACTTACAAAAATAGCCCGGCCGGGTATGTGTATCATATTCTCTGACGCTTATGCGCCACTACTTACAACAAATACCTTTTGGCTGCGTACCAGTAAAGAATTCCCTGCTGTAATAGACTGTCATATTTACCAAGTATTCGGGAGGAAAAATAAGAAAAAGACATTCAACCAACATGTTGAGCGAGTAAGGCTTATAAAATATTTCTTACAGTTTCTTGGTATGCAACAGCCAGTCATAGTGGGCGAATGGAGCGCTATGCTCCCCCATAAAGTTACCTCTCAAGAAACAAAAGAATATACCAATCGTCAGATAGATGCGTATGCTGGAGCGTTGGCTCAATTCTATTGGAACTATAAGACGGAAGCCGACGGTAGATGGAATTATCGCCATATGATTGAAAAAGGCCTGCTACAATAAAAGTAATATGAGTATTATTTTTAAACGAACAAAAATATTAGCAACCATTGGACCATCAAGTGATAGCGAGGAAAAAATCGAAGCTATGTTGGCCGAAGGCGCCAACGGGTTCCGACTTAACTTTAGTCATGCCTCCTATGAGGGAGCGGCAGAGGCAATCCGAAGAGTGCGAACAGCTAGCCAGAGTATAGGCAAACCTGTCGCTATCTTACAGGATTTACAAGGGCCAAAAGTGCGCTTGGGTGTGTTGAACCAAAACGTAGAAGTACATACCGGTGATGAATTGGTGCTTGACTACGCTTCGGCTCATGAGCATGATCGACTGCCCGTGCAGTATAACCTGGCCGAAAAGGTGAAACCCGATCAGCCACTATATTTATTTGATGGCAAGGTAAAAACCAAAGTTATCGAAATCGTGAGCGATACCGCAATTAAGATACGAGTTGAAAATGACGGCGTACTAATGAGCAAAAAAGGGATTAACTTACCTGATACTGACTTTGGTGGCGATATTATTACCGAGAAAGATAAAGCAGATATTCAATGGGGTGCCGATAAGGATCTTGACTATGTAAGCCTTAGTTTCGTGCAGTCTGCTGACGATATTCGGAATTTACGAGCAATGTTACGTGAACGAGGCTCAGAAGCTCGTATTATTGCAAAAGTTGAAACTAAAGCCGCTATCAATGATCAAACACTGCAAGAAATTGTTAAGGTGAGTGATGGTGTAATGGTAGCTCGTGGCGACTTAGCAGTTGAGGTAGGACCAGAGGTGGTGCCAGTCGTGCAACGCCGTATTATTGCCTTGTGTCGAAAATATGGAAAACTGAGCATCGTAGCTACTCAAATGATGGCAAGTATGGTTGATAATCCTGAGCCGACAAGAGCCGAGGTGAGTGACGTAGCCACGGCAGTCATTTTAGGTGCAGATACAGTAATGCTGAGCGATGAAACAGCGATGGGTAAATACCCACTCGAAACGATTGCCGCTATGAAACGAGTTATTTTATATACTCAGGAGAATACGCCACCTGCCCTTATTAGTGAAATGCTTGGTGACGAAAACACGCAGCGTACAGCAATTGGCTCTGCTGCCGTAAAATTAGCCGATGAATTAAAAGCGGAAGCAATCGTAGCCGAAACGAAATCTGGTGCCACGGCTCGCGACATCGCGGCGTTCCGTCCGAACTTACCTATCATTAGCGTGACTAGTGATTTGCTGCGCGCACAACAACTTGCTTTGGTGTATGCAAACAAGAGTTTCGTACGTCCTGATGGTGAAAAGGCGGGTCTTGAACTTGCTCGTGAGCTACAGGGCAGAGACTACTTTGGGGCCACAAAATCAACTATCGTGATTGTAAGTGGGCGCCAGCCGGGCGTCATTGGCGCCACCGACACGATACGTGTGCGTGTGCTAGAATAACTTACGGAAAAGGTGGGCATAAAAAGTGAAATTTCATAAAAAAACATTACGTGACGTGCCGCTTGAACACACGACTGTACTTGTACGAGCCGATTACAACGTGCCATTAAATAATGACGGTACTGTAAAAGATGATTTTAGAATCCGTGCCAGTCTGCCAACCATCAAACGCCTACTGAAAGATGGTTGTAAAGTTGTTATTGTTTCACATTTGGGTCGACCGGAGGGTCGTGACCCTAAATTAAGTCTTGAACCAGCAGCCCAACGACTTGCCGAACTTCTGGGTGAATCAATTCGATTTGTTGATCAAACCGTTGGTCCGAAAGTAAAGATGGCAATCAAACGGGCACCAAAGCGAAGCGTAATCGTATTAGAAAACTTGCGCTTTCATGCAGAAGAGGAAGCTAATGACGAGGCATTTGCCAAGCAGTTGGCAAGCGATTCGGGCGCGAAGTACTTTGTGCAAGACGGGTTCGGAGTTGTTCACCGCGATCACGCTTCAACGGCAGCAATTACTCTAATGTTACCAAGTGTTGCTGGGTTACTGCTTGAAAAAGAATATGTCTCAATTGTTGGTGCTATGAATAATCCTGAACGCCCACTCGTGGCGGTAACTGGCGGTGCTAAGGTGAGCGACAAGATTCAGGTTGTTAAGCAGCTGGTTGATACGGCCGATGCCGTACTGGTTGGCGGCGCAATGGCAAATACATTCCTGGCTGCCACGGATCAATCTATTGGTGCGAGTAAATACGAGGCCGACCAAGCAAGCACAGTAAAAGAAATTATGGCGGCGGCTACAGCGAAGGCGGGTGAATCGGCTGATGATTTTTTGATACTGCCTAGCGACGTAGTGACGGCGAAAGCAGTCGACGCTACGCATGCAGAAGTGAAGTTACTCAACCAAGTAGCTAATGACGACCTAATACTCGATATTGGCGAGGCGACAGCCAAACGATTCGCTGATGTGATTGCGTCTGCCAAGACAGTTATTTGGAACGGTACTATGGGCTATGCGGAAAACGATGCATTTGCTGGTGGCTCCGCGGTTATAGCCAAGGCGATGGCTCAATCTGGTGGTGAAACGATTATTGGCGGCGGCGATACAGCTGATTTTGCGATTCATTGGGACAAGAATAAAGGGGATAGCTTTAGTCATGTTTCTACTGGTGGCGGTGCTAGTTTAGAGCTGATGGCTGGGGAAAAGTTACCCGGAATTGAGCATTTGCTAGACGCCTGAGCGAAACTTCGGTACACTTAAGGGTAAATAAGCATAAGCAGCATAGAATTAGGGTGAGCAACAAGAAACTAATCATCGGTAACTGGAAAATGAACCTCACAGTGCATGAGTCAAGTTTGTATATGCACAAGTTAGGAAAGTTACTCACTAACCACCGATCGGTTGAGGTTGTGCTGGCGCCTGGCGTACTTGCTCTGCAATCACTAAGCCTCCAGGCAGAACGCAAACAATTCAAACTTGCGGCTCAAAACCTGTATTGGAAAGATGAGGGAGCTTACACCGGTGAAGTATCGGCACATCAATTACGCGGCTTGGTTCAATATGCAATTATTGGCCACTCTGAGCGCAGGCATATATTTAATGAACACGACAAAGATATTCGGGCTAAAGTACAAGCCGCAGTCAGACATGGGATTACGCCGGTATTATGCGTAGGCGAAACAGCGCACGAACGGGCTGCGAAAGAAACAAACGGTGTATTACATGACCAAATCGTTGGTGGTTTGGCAAACCTTACTGCTGACGAGGTAGCATCGATGGTGGTTGCATATGAACCAGTATGGGCAATCGGCACAGGTGACAGTGCAACTTCAAAAGATGTTGAAGTAGCCGTTCGCAGTATTCGTAGGCAAATCGAACACCTTTACGGAAAAGAAACAATGGAATCAGTCCGTGTCCTTTACGGAGGGAGCGTATCTTCACAGAATGCTAGTGACTACCTGACTACGCACGGAGTTGATGGCTTGTTAGTGGGTGGTGCAAGCCTAAAGTCCAAAGACTTCGAATTGATAGTCGAAGCTGCATTTAAGGCTGGCAAAAAGTAAGTTATGGGCGATATAGATTTCGAGGAACTTGACAAAGCAGTTAACTCATTAATGAATTCATCCGACACGTCAAAAGGGCGCAAAAGTACCGAGTCCGCAAATAGCCGCTACCAAGCAATAAAAGCGCCTATGGTGCGTAAGGATGCTATGCCGACTCTGAACCAAGGAGTGTCGTTAGGAGATAAGCCAGCGTCAAAATCCATGGATATGCGGCTGACTCCTACTAAATCAACCAAAGTCACTCCAGCAGTGCGTCGGAGTGGTCGTTTTATGGATGTAGTTGATTCGTCGTCTGAGCTTAATCCGATACGCAAACCTTTGGTCTTGCCGTCACGTGATGCTCCTCGTAAGGCAGAGCCAATAGCTAGTGATCAGGTATCCGTAGGTGTAGTGCACTTCCAGGATATCCCTGCGCCACGTGAGCCAACTCCTGAAGCTATGGTTGAAGCCGGTACACCTGAAAAACCTGCACAAATCGAATCAAACAGCGAACCAGTCCGTGTCCGGTTTGTTGCCAAGAATACACCAGTCGCTGAACCTCTTCAGCTCTTGCAAAATGATGCTCCTGCTTTAGTAGATGAAGGGATAGACACCGAAGGTGCGAGTGACGAGGATGTTCGGCCTGCAGCTGTATTTGGTGAGCCCGTTACACCAGTTTCCGGTGTGGGTGTGTCGCCACAACAGCCAAATGGTCAATTCTCACTGGAGATAACAGGCCCTCTTGAGCAGGTCACCCTAAAGAGTGGTGTTGATGCTGAGTCAATACAGCAAGCAGACCAAGAGGTCGCACCAGAGGAGACGGCTCAAGAAAGCGACTCACCCTTTTTAGTTGACGCTAAGATTGAAAAGCGTCCACTTAATGCGAATAAAGCTGCCATTACTGACCCTATCGAATCAATTAGTGCCGACGAAGTAGCCCAGTCGAATGAGCAGGATATACAGCCCGTACAGTTTGATCCAGTTGATAGTCCAGTGACACAAATGACGCATGACCAACGTGAAGCGTCGGAGGTGCCTGAATTCTCTAGCGAATTAGTAGCCCTAGAAGCTACTGGTAGGGCTGAATATGAACTTGATGAGTCGCCAGTACCTATTAAGTCATCTACGGATGGTAATCAAAAAAAGAAATCGGCCAAAAATGAATCCTTAGCTGGCCCTACATCAATTGCGCAGCAGTATCATTCAAAAGAATCCACTGGTGACGTATCGCATGCACCAATTTATGATGCAAGTGAATATGCCGAACCTGTTACTCATCCCGCAAAGAAAAAATCTGGCTGGATATGGGTGCTTATTATATTCCTTATTTTGGCTATAACATCTAGCGGTGCCGTTGCCTTGTATCTTACCGGAATTATCCCATAAGTTTTTAAAGCTACGGTATACTATAGAGAATGACATTTGTAGAAGGGCTTAATGATGCTCAACGCTCAGCTGTATTGGCTGACGAAGGGCCGCTACTTATTTTGGCCGGTGCGGGGAGTGGAAAAACAAAAACACTTACACACCGAATTGCCTATTTAATTGGCGAAAAAAAGATATGGCCGAACCAAATTTTGGCCGTAACATTTACAAATAAAGCAGCGCGGGAAATGCGTGAAAGACTGGCTGGGCTATTAGGGCAGCCAAATAGCCGCGGCTTTATGCCGTGGATGGGAACGTTCCATGGTATTTGCGTGCGGCTACTTAGGCAAGATGGTGGTGCAATCGGGATTCAGTCAAATTTTGTTATCTATGACGAGGATGATCGCCAGGGATTAATAAAACAGGCTATGAAAGACCTGAACATAACGGATAAACAAATCAAACCGCGAGCAGTGAGTGCAGCAATCTCAGGTGCTAAGAATGAAATGGTTTCACCCGAGGATTATGAAGCCTCGGCAAATTACCCATTCCAGAAATCAGTAGCAAAGATATATAGCAAGTATGAAAAATTACGCAAGACTGCTGGTGCGCTCGATTTCGACGATTTGCTGCTTGAAGTAGTTCGGCTATTTAACGAGAATAAAGATGCACGCAACCGGTGGCGCGATCAATTCCAATATATTTTGATAGATGAGTACCAGGACACTAACGCAGCACAATATGCCATCGTGAAAAGCCTGGTGAACACGAGTCAGAATATCTGCGTGGTCGGTGATGACTGGCAAAGTATTTATAGCTGGCGTGGTGCTGATTTTAAAAATATTCTTAATTTTGAACGGGATTTTCCAGGCGCTTTAGTTGTGAAACTAGAACAGAATTACCGCTCAACTGGGGCGATTCTTGAAGCAGCCCACAATGTTATTTCGAAAAATGTAGAACGAACTGACAAGAAGCTTTGGACGGAAAGTGGCCAAGGAGAGCCGGTTCAAGTCCATGAATTGTATGACGAAGCAGAAGAGGCACGACTGGTTGCTAGCCGCATTTCGGCACAAACAGCAATCGGTGCTCGTAAACCGAACGATTTTGCAGTGCTCTATAGAACCAATGCACAGAGCTACATATTAGAGCGTGCGCTTCTTCAGGCCAGAGTACCGTATCAAATCGTTGGCGGGGTACGCTTTTATGATCGTAAAGAAGTTAAGGATATCATTGCCTACTTAAGGCTTATTTACCAACCCAATGACCGAATGAGCTTTTCAAGGATCGCTAATGTTCCTGGGCGCGGTTTGGGGCCAAGCAGTATGGAGCGATTTTTGACATGGCAGCTCAGTAGCGGGCTTACAATCATTGAAGCCTTGCTCCGTGTGCAAGAAATTAACGGACTGACACCACGTGCCAAGAATTCATTTATAAAATTAGGAGAGCTACTAAATGAGCTGCATAACTTTGACGGTGAGCCCGGGGAAGTTATAGAGAGACTTCTAGATAAGAGCGGATATCTTCACTACCTACGTGATGGTACGCCCCAAGCTGAAGACCGCGAGGAGAACGTGAGCTCACTGGTTAGTGATGCCAAAACGTTTGCTTCGTTGTCTAACTTTCTGGAAGAAGTAGCCTTGATGACAAGTGCAGATGAGTCAAAGCATGAGCCTAGTGTCACGCTAATGACACTCCACGCTGCGAAAGGCTTAGAGTTCCCGGTGGTATTCATGGTTGGTATGGAGGAGGGCATTTTCCCTCATGCGCGCATCCATGAGAGCGGACCCAGTGAACTTGAGGAAGAAAGGCGACTTTGCTACGTAGGTATGACAAGGGCCCGTGAAGAACTGCATTTAAGTTTTGCCGCGTCACGGCTGCAATTTGGCCAACGGGGGTATAATCCACCATCCAGATTCTTAGAAGATATGGGTTCGGGAGCCATGATGACATCAAGGCAAGATATGCAGGAAGAACTGTATGAATCTGAGCAAGTGACGTTTGATATCAATGATCGCGTACGCTCGGTCCAATTTGGTGATGGTACGATTATTGATGTTGATGGCATGGCGGTAACGGTTGCTTTCGACAGTGGTCAGATGAAGAAGTTGAATGTCGAATACGCCAGATTGCAGTCATTGTAGGCCTTATCAAATCTACTGATTTTTGCTATACTAGCGTCAGTACTTCCTGGTGGGAGTAATGAAGTTCTACTCTACGCGCATATGATGCGCTACATCTATGAGACTATTACAATACATTTCTCCATTTCACGTATTTTTAGCTAGCCTTTTGATAGGCTTGCTTGCATTTGGTGCGCTACTTATTCCAAAAGCACAAGCGCTTGAAGATGGAGAGCGTCTGTTTATGATTCACGACCGGGGTGTTGAGCACGGAATTATTAGTGACGCATCTTCCTTACGAGAGGTATTAGAAGAGGCCGATATATCACTTGATGACAATGACCGTGTCGAGCCTAGCCTAGATGAAGAACTCGTGGCAAATCAGTACCAAGTGAATATTTACCGGGCGCGCCCAGTTGTTATTGTCGATGGCAATGTCAGGCAGCTCGTAATGAGCGCCTACCAGACACCAAAGCAGATTGCGGCACACGCTGATATCGCACTACGCGACGAAGATGAGGCAACTGTTGATTTAAACAATAATTTTGTCAGTGATGGCGCAAGTTTACGCATGACGATTGACCGAGCCACACCAGTTACTCTGCAGCTCTATGGCAAAACCGACACAGTGTATACGCAGGCGAGTACCGTAGGTGATTTCTTAGCAGAGAAGAATATACATTTAGGTGATAAAGATGACATGTCGCACCAATCATCGGACAAAATAACTGAAGGTATGAGTTTGAGTATTTGGCGTAATGGCAAGCAGACAGTCACGCAAGAAGAGCCTGTTGAGTTTGAGATCGAACAGATTAAGGACGCGAATCGTGAAGTTGGTTACCGTGAAGTTACGACGCCCGGTAAAAAGGGCAAAAAGACGGTAACGTATGAGATTATTATGCAAGATGGCAAAGAGGTGAGTCGCACCGTTATCCAGTCTGTTGTAACAGAACAGACTGTGAAACAAGTTGAAGTTGTTGGGGCCAAGGTAGAGGGTCCAGAAGCAATTATGGCGAAGATTCGTACGGTTGCCGCGGCAAAGGGCATAGATGCACAGCGAGTACTGTTAATTGCTAAGTGTGAAAGTAAGTTTAACCCCACAGCGGACAGTGGTTACTACAAAGGATTGTTCCAGCACGATCCAGGATATTGGCCAGCACGAGCGGCGAAATACGGTTTTGCCGGAGCTTCCTATTTTGATGTTGATGCCCAGATTGGCGTGTCGACAAGTATGATGGCAGCAGGTGGTTGGTCTCATTGGGGATGCGACCCGGGACCTCAGTAAATATGCCAACTAATAAATCACTCGGTCAACACTGGCTTACTGACCGCTTCATTTTGAGTGAAATCGCAGATGCAGCTAATATCACTAAAGAAGATACTGTTCTTGAAATCGGTCCAGGGCTCGGGACGCTTACGTCAGAACTCCTGAAACGTGCCAAGAATGTTATATCGGTTGAATTTGACAAGGAACTGGCACGCAAGTTGCCTGGCCAATTTCCTGGCACGAATCTTGACGTTGTAAATGAAGATATCTTGTCATTTGACCTAAACTCTGTTCCCAAAAAATACATTGTTGTTGCAAACGTCCCGTATTATATTACGAGCAAAATTGTTCAAAAACTTATGACAGCTGATAACAAGCCAAAGATAGCGGTGTTGCTAGTGCAAAAGGAAGTCGCCGAACGAATCGCGGCTACCCCAGGCGACATGAGCATACTAGCTATTAGTGCGCAGGTGTTTGCTGAAACCGAACTTGGTATTGAGGTGCCAAAAGAATTTTTTACACCAGCCCCAAAAGTTGATTCACAGGTGATTGTTTTAAAAACACGTGATAAACCACTTGTTTCTGGTGATGATGAAAAGAATTTTTTCCGCGTGGTGAAGGCTGGGTTTTCGGCTAAGCGTAAAAAACTTCGTTCAAGTCTGGCGGGTGGGCTTGGTAAGCAAAAGCTGGAGGTTGAGGAATTGCTCGATCGAGTGCAGGTATCATCAGACGCCCGTGCCGAGGATTTATCTCTTGCTGATTGGCAGCGACTTGCGGAGCAAGAGGCGTAGTGGATAGTCGACTTACGATTGCAATGTCATCTATAGCTTATGGCTCGATGTCTAAGGCAGTGAGCGATGATGAGAGACTTGTTAACCGTACACGATTTCTTAATTCGCTCGGTATTACGCCGCAGCAAACGATTTTGGTTCACTTGTCTTATGACTCAGACGATTACCGTAGATATTTGACAGTCGGGTCAGAGCAGTCTGGTGACGGCATAACCCAGCAGCCAAGTTTTATTACCGATGCCTTATTTACATCTGAGAAAAATGTTGCTCTGTTATTACCGATCGCCGATTGTATAGCAGCCGTAGTGTATGACCCGCAGCACCAAGTGTTAGGGCTGGCCCACCTTGGGCGTCATAACCTAGAACACACGGGCGGCAGTGAAATAATTCGCTACATGCAGTCTGAATTTGAGAGCAATCCAGACGCTATTCAAGTTTGGCTGAGCCCAGCGGCTGGCAGGGGTAATTACCCTCTATATAGCTTTGACAACCGCAGTTTACATGAAGTCGCCTTAGAGCAACTTATGGCTGTGGGCATAGCGTTAGACAACACCACTGTAGACAATCGTGACACGACTTCGGACTCTCAATTATTTTCACATAGCCAGTTTCTAATAGGTAATCGAGCGATTGACGGCCGCCAGGCAGTTGTATGCATGATGAAACCGTAACCCACTCCTCTCTGTTATACTAAAAGTAATATGGATAAAAATCTTTACATTACTACCGCTATCCCATACGTGAATGGCAAGCCGCACATAGGCAATGCGCTTGACTACCTAGTTGCCGATATTTGGGCACGATACCAACGACAGAATGGTCATGAGGTTCGTTTTCAAGTAGGTACGGACGAGCACGGTAACAAAATTGCCGCCAAGGCTGCTGAAGCAGGAATCGACCCACAGGCATATACCGACCAAATGTATCCGAATTTTCAAGCTTTGATGCAAAAAATCGGCGCTGGGTACACAGATTTTATTCGTACAACCGACGCGCATCACAAAGGCGCAGTACAGTATATTTGGCAACAACTTAAGCCATACATTTACAAAGGTACGTACCAGGGTTGGTATTGCATGGGTCACGAAGCATTCTTCACCGATAAAGAGGTTGAGGAGACGGCGGGCGTCTGTCCTGATCACCAGGCTCCGTACCAGCAAGTAAGTGAAGAAAACTACTTTTTAAAGACCAGCGAGTTTTCAAATAAAATTCGTGAAGCTATTGAATCGGGCGAAATGCAAATCGTACCGGAATTTCGTAAAAAAGAATTCTTGAATTTGATAAAGGACGGCCTACCTGACGTGTCAATCTCGCGGCCGCGAAAAAGCCTTACTTGGGGCGTATCGGTTCCCGAGGACCCTAACCAGGTTATGTATGTGTGGGTGGATGCCTTAAGTAACTATCTGACGGTGCTTGGCTATCCAGACAAGCCGGAATGGCAACAATTCTGGCCAGCAGATATTCAGGTAGTAGGTAAAGATATTTTACGGTTCCATGCTGGAATTTGGCCGGCAATGTTACTAGGAATAGGCGTGAGCTTGCCAAAAACATTACTCGTGCACGGATTCGTAAATGTCGGCGGAGCGAAAATGAGCAAGACCGTCGGTAACGTAGTTGACCCTAACGAAGTGATTGATCAGTACGGCGTTGATGCTTTCCGCTATTATTTCTCCAGACATATTCCCACTCTAGATGACGGTGATTTTACCTGGCAGAAGTTTGAAACAGCCTATAATACGGAGCTTGCCAATGACTTAGGTAACCTGGTTGCACGAGTCGCGAATATGCTCATGAGATATCAGGCTGGAGTAGTAGGTGATGTTCCGTTGGGCGAGCATGATATGCGAAATTACCATGCGGCTTTCGAACGGTTAGAATTTAACAAAGCACTCGACGAGGTGTGGCAAATGATTCGTTCACTTAATAAATTTATTGACGACGTGAAGCCGTGGGAGATTGCTAAACGAAAAGAAACCGACTCCGACGCCGAGCCTCACCTGGCTGAAGTATTAGGCCATTGTGTCGGGAATCTTTTACAGATTGCTGATTTGCTTCTACCATTCATGCCATCATCAGCCACTGTCATTCACAGTACATTTGAATCGGGTGTCGTAAGCCAATTACCGGCTATTATGTTCCCTAAGATTCAACAACACACAGGCCAAGCCTCAGTTAGCGACACAAGTCAAACAGCCAGTAAGTAATGTTAATTGACACACATTGCCATATTCATGAAGCTAATTATCCAAATGCGTCCGGGGCTTTGGACCGTGCACACCAAGCTGGTGTGAGCAAATTGGTTTGTGTTGGTACTAATAACGAAACATCACGTGAAGCTGCCGAGTTCGCTTCACGGCACGATAATGTATATTTTTCGGTTGGTACCCATCCGCACGATTCTAAAGATGGTTACGTAGAAATCGAGCGAATCACCATAGAAACGCCCAAAAAATTAGTAGCAATTGGTGAAATCGGCTTAGACTATTTTTATACACACAGTCCAAAGGAAACTCAAATAAAGACATTTGAAGCGCAGCTGCAGTTAGCGTTTGACTATAAACTACCTGTTATTTTTCATGTACGTGAAGCCTTTGATGATTTTTGGCCAATTTTCCGTAATTTTCCTGGCATAACAGGGGTATTGCATAGCTTCACAGATACAGTAGAAAACATGGAAAAAGGTGTATCAGAGGGCTTATGTATTGGTGTGAACGGCATTTCAACTTTTGCACGCGATAAGCAGGTTGTATGGGACGCTATCCCGCTTGATAAAATGGTACTTGAAACAGATGCTCCTTTCTTGACGCCCGTGCCATATCGTGGTAAAGTAAATGAGCCAGCGTTTGTGAGGAATGTGGCCGAGTATCACGCGAAAGCGCGGAAGGTAGAGCTCGAACACCTCGCACGAGTCACATCAGCAAACGCATCTACATTGTTCTCCATTTAGGGAACATTTTTAAACTAACACCCATTAATACTAACTGTTGTAAGCACAGGAGTTTATGCGCGTGAGTGAACAGCCAACCAATCTGAATTCTTTAGACGACTACCGCGAAGGTAGCCGATTTGATGATGATATTCAGCTTGACTTACACAAGTACAAAGCAGTCCCAAAGTACGACGCACGAGCTATAGCAGAGGTGCATGAGCTTGAAGCTGCGCGCCAAGCTCGTAAAGCTGCTTTAGAGAATGAGCGTAATGCGCAAAAATCAGGACCTGAAAATGCGCAGGAACTACTAACCAACCTTGCAGCTGTACGGGCAGCAGCGCTCCAAGGTCAGATTGAGGTAGCTGCATAATGAGTGTTTTTAAGAAAGCCCTTACACTTCTTGTTGGCGATACGAATGATATCTCTTATCTTAAGATGCCAAAATCGTTATCATCATCAAAAAAAGTCACAGAACGTGAGCTCATACAGCGCGAAAGTGAGGTTGGTCGTGAATTATTTGGTCCTGTACCAGCCGGGCATCGCCGCGAATTCTTTTGTTTGGATGAAAAAACGTGCGTGTGGTATGAAGAGTATAAAGACACTAAAGGTAAGCTAGTAACCCATACAACCCGTTACGAAATCCAAGGAGATAAAGTACTGAAAGCGCAAGATGGCGCGAAATACAGCTACCTGGAAGGGGCTGAGCTTAATAACCTACTGACAGCAATCAGCTTGTATTACGATAAAGTGCTGCGAAAGATATACCAACGCGATCCCAACACGGGCGAAGCGTTACTTGGCTGATATAATAAGCAGTAATGGATCAATCATTATATTATCTTGACCATGCTGCCGCGACTCCTGTTGATGAGCGGGTTCTTGTTGCTATGCAGCCATACTTTGCTCGGCAATTTTTCAACCCGTCAAGTCCGTATGCTCCAGCAATAGCTGTGCGTCGGGAATATGAAGCGGCAAAATCACGACTAGCTACAACAATCGGCGCTAAAGGTGACGAACTTATCATTACGGCAGGTGCAACCGAATCAATTAATTTGGCATTTGCTTCGGTGGCCGGCCACGTGGTTGTAAGTAGTATTGAACATCACGCGGTCTTAAAAGCAGCCGAACAACATAACTTCAGTCTTGTTGAGCCGAACCAAAAAGGAACAATTACGGCTGAATCGGTTCAGGCGGCGATTACGCCCGAAACGGAGCTCGTAAGCATCCAACTTGCTAATAATGAAATCGGGACAATTCAGCCAATACGTGAAATTGCGGCTGTTGTTGAGGCAGAAAAGAACCGCCGAAAAGAACTAGGTGACACACGCCCAATTTATTTTCACTGTGATGGCTCCCAAGGGTTTGGTCAGATTGATGTGAATGTAGCCAGATTAGGTATTGATATGTTAACGCTCAATTCGGGCAAAATGTATGGCCCCAAGCAAGTTGCCTTATTGTGGTGTAAACCCGAGGTCCGTGTGAAGCCACAAATTGTTGGGGGCGGGCAAGAACGCGGACTTCGAAGCGGAACCGAGAATGTGGCTGGTGTAATCGGTTTCGCTAAAGCAGCCGAGCTGGCATTTAAGCACAAAAAATCAGAAGGTGAACGCTTAATGAAGCTGCGTGATTTTATGCAAAAGAGATTGGGCGACGAGTTCGGCGAGACTATGATTGTTTCGGGTAATCAGAAGAAGCGGCTGCCTGGCTCGCTGCATGTGTCATTCCCAGGGCTCGACGGTGAACGTTTGATTTTTAGCTTAGAGACCAAAGGTGTGCTGCTTGCTACTGGGAGCGCGTGCGCGGCCAATCAAGGTACTCGTTCGCATGTCCTACGAGCAATCGGCTTAACTAACGAAGAAGCCGATGGAAGTTTGCGTATAACGTTGGGTCACCTAAATGACCAAGCAAGTATAGCGGAAGCGACCGAGATTATTATTCGCGACATACAACGAGAAATGGAGCGAATCAACCGTGCGTAACGTTTTAATCATTCTCGCAGCTGTTCTTGTGATTTTTATCGTGACCCTGAGCGTATACCTTACTCCAGACGATTTAAGCAAATGCCAGGATATTTCAACGGCAAAACAAGAATGTAGCAAGGCTGATGCCATCGTAGTAATTAGTGGCGGTAATACGTCCACGCGCACCGAGGAAGCAATAAAGCTGTATAAAGCTGGCTGGGCAGATACATTAATTGTTTCAGGTGCGGCCGCCGACACGACCGGGCCTAGTAACGCTGAAGTTATGAAAAACCAAGCACTCAAAGCAGGTGTGCTGGGAGACGATATCCTGGTTGAATCATCGGCCCAAACAACAAAGCAGAACGCTGAACGTACGAAAGAACTTTTAAATGAAGCGGGGGGCGGCGGCGCGAAGCGAGTAATTGTAGTAACGTCACCATATCATCAACGTCGAGCAAGTCTTGAATTCGGAGTATTGGCCGGCGACGGAATCACGATTGTAAGTCATCCTACGCCAGATGATCCTGACTGGTCGGCATTTTGGTGGCTTACACCGCGCGGCTGGTGGCTTGCAGTCGGTGAACTTGTAAAAATAGGTGCGTTTTATGCCGGAGAAAGCCGATGAGTAAAGTCTATGTTGGTATGAGTGGCGGAGTTGACTCCTCACTCACTGCGGCTCTACTTGTAGAGGCCGGCCATGATGTAACTGGTGTGTACATGAAGAACTGGACACAGGATTTGCCAGGTATGCGCTGCCCTTGGGCGGACGATTTGGCGGATGCCAAACGCGTAGCGGTTCATTTGGGTATTGATTTCAAGGTATTTGATTTTGAAAAGGATTACAAACAAAAAGTCGTTGACTACATGATCGACGAGTACACGGCAGGTCGCACACCAAACCCGGATATCATGTGTAATCAAGAAATTAAGTTTAAACTCTTTCTTGAAACCGCACTCGAAGACGGCGCTAATTATGTTGCAACTGGTCACTATGCTCGTACCAAAGACGGCGAACTATTGCTTGCGGAAGATGCCAACAAAGATCAAACTTACTTTTTGTATCGTGTAACTAAACAAGCGCTTCAAAAAACATTATTTCCGCTTGGGGGTTACACAAAACCTGAAGTGCGTAAGATGGCCGAAGAACGCGGCTTAGTAACAGCAAATAAAAAAGACTCAGTAGGAATTTGTTTCGTTGGTCAAATTGGCATGCGTGAATTCTTAAGCCAGTATGTTGCCACCAAACCTGGTGATATCATTGATACACAAACAGGCAAAGTACTTGGTCGTCACGACGGGGCTATCTATTACACATTAGGTCAACGCCACGGGCTTGATGTTGGGGGCGGTTTGCCGTATTACGTGGTTAGTAAAGACATGACGAAAAATGAAGTCTATGTATCAACTGATCTCAACAATGAGAATCTGTGGGCTAAGCAAATCAAACTCGAATCAGTTCACTTTATTGCGGGCGAGAGCTATGTAGGCCTGTGCCAAGTTCGTATCCGTCACCGTGCACCACTCATAGATGCCGAGATTTCCAAAGATGGTGTTATTGCACTTGCAAACGCAGAGCGTGCTATCACGCCCGGCCAATCAGTCGTGATTTACAGTGGTGATGTGTGCCTTGGTGGCGGTATTGTTGTTTGATGCTTATGCTACAATAAACACATGTTACGGTGGGAGCAAAAACAAAAAGGCTTTACGATTGTAGAACTCCTTATCGTTATTGTTGTGATTGCGATTCTAGCTGCCATAACGATCGTTGCCTATAACGGTATTCAAGCACGTTCGGAAAATACAAAAACAATTAACTCTATTAATGCGTATGCAAAAGCTGTTCATATGTACGCCGGAGATCAGGGCTTGTATCCTGCCTTAAACTACCCGTGCCTCGGAAAGGTAAGCTACTGCGCAAATATGACAGACACCGCAGGTGGGTGTGAAGGGTCGGGAAGAGCGTCTGCTTCAGCGCCTTTAAATACTGCCTTGAGTACTATGGCACTTAGTCTACCAGAGCCAAGTTCACAGGCTATGGACTGTAATGGAAAACAATATTCAGGAGCATATTATTACTACACGAATGCAGGGAAAAATGCTGGAATCAGGTACTACCTAAAGGGAAATGTGGATTGTCCGCAGATAGGCGGTTTAAGTACGGGTACGCGCTATCAAAATAGCGATACTACAACTTGTGCCGTGGCGTTTCCTGGACTATAGATAAATCATATCTGCTATAATTAACAGATATGAATACCCAAGAAATCCGTAATGCCTATATTAAGTTTTTTGAGGAGCGCGGACATGCTGCTATTAAACGGGCGCCACTTGTTCTAGACAACGATCCTACGACGCTTTTTACTGGCAGCGGAATGCAGCCAATTATTCCATACCTTCTTGGTCAACCGCATGATGCCGGTAATCGTTTGGTTGATTCTCAGACATGCCTTCGCGCCCAGGATATTGATGACATTGGCGATAATCGCCATACAACATTTTTTGAGATGCTTGGTAACTGGAGCCTTGGTGATTACTTTAAAGAACAGCAAATCAATTGGATGTGGGAATTTTTAAGCGAAGTAGTTGAGCTTGATATGAGCAAACTGTATGTTACTTGTTACAGCGGCAACGAGCAATTCGGCATTCCAAAAGATGCTGAAGCGGCTGGTGTGTGGGCGAAGCTATTTGAAGCGAAAGGGCTTTCAAACGGACGGGCTGAAATCGGCTCAGAAGAGGCCGGTTACACACGCGGCATGAAAGAAGGCGAGCGTATATTCTTCTACGACGGTAGCAAGAACTGGTGGAGCCGCAATGGCAACGAAGCCAACACGCCTGTTGGTGACCCATGCGGCCCAGATAGCGAAATGTTTTATGAATTCGATATTCCGCATAATCCTGAATTTGGCGAACATTGCCACCCAAATTGTGATTGTGGCCGTTTTATGGAAATTGGCAACAACGTGTTTATGGCCTACAAAAAAGTTGGCGAAGGTAAATTCGAAAAGCTTGAAAAACCGAATGTCGACCACGGCTCTGGCCTAGAGCGTATTGCTGCTGCAAAACTTAATGACCCAGACGTGTTCAAGATTAGCCTGATGTGGCCGATTATTGAAAAGCTACAAAAACTGAGTGGTAAAAATTACGAAAGCCATACCGAAAGCATGCGTGTGATTGCCGATCACCTACGTGCAGCCACATTTATGGCGGTAGATGGCTGCAAACCAAGCAATAAGCAACAAGGTTACGTAATGCGCCGCCTGCTTCGCCGTGCGATTCGTTACAGCTTTGAGCTTGGTATTGAGCAGAACTTTATGGAAGAAATTGTTCCAGTTATTGCTGATTTATATCACAATGATTTTCCTGAAGTCGCCGAAAATCGTGAAGAAGTGACTGCGGTGCTTGTAAAAGAAGAAAAAACTTTTAAGCAGACGCTGCGAAAAGGTCTTCAGGTGCTTATTAAAATGGCAAATGAAAATGCCGCTTTTAGAACAAATGAACGCGGTAATGTAATGGTTGAAAGTGGCGAATACGTTTCTTCAAAACCAATTATTTTTGGTGAAAACTTATTTACTCTTTATGATACTTATGGCTTTCCAGTTGAGTTGAGCGTGGAAGAGGCGTTCAAGCAAGATATTAAAGTTGAAGATGACTGGCGTCAACAGTTCGATGCCGCAATGCTTGAGCAGCGCGCTCGTTCCCAAACCGCCGCAAAAGGCACCTTTAAGGGTGGCTTAGGTGGCCAAACCTTGCAGCACAAAAAATATCACACCGCTACGCACCTTATGTACCAAGCGCTTCGTGATGTACTAGGTGATCACGTAGTGCAGCGGGGGAGCAATATTACCGAAGAACGCTTACGTTTTGACTTTAGTCATGACGGAAAAGTGACACGCGAGCAACTTGACCAAGTTGAAGAAATCGTGAATCGCGAAATTGCCAAAGACTTACAGATTAGTTTTGCCGAGTACCCAACCGAACAAGCCACTGGCCCTCTTGGTGCACTTGGGCAGTTCGGTGACCGCTACGGCGACGTAGTAAAAGTCTACACTATGAAAGATAAAACCGCCCCAGAAGACGAGCGGCCATTCAGTTTTGAAATTTGTGGCGGTCCACACGTAGATCACACTCTTGAATTATTCGAAGACGGTAAGAAATTCAAGATTATCAAAGAAGAAGCATCAAGCGCCGGTATCCGACGCATCAAAGCAGTTCTTGCTTAGTCTAGGAACTTACCGCGAGCTTCCTCTTTAAGTATGCGCCGTGTTTCCATTTCATAGGACAGGACTTTCGCCGAGGAAGTCCTAATTGCGGTATTAGCTAGTCGAACGACTGCACGCATGTAATCGTAAAAATATGGCTTTTCTTCAGCGGTTCCAGGTTCAACCCCGGTGCCCATGTACGAAACTTCAGGATTAGGACTGTCAATCGATTGCACAAGGCTCGTCTTAAACGTATTTTGTCCATCTGGCCCCAACTCTGATTGAGAAAAAGTAATATAGGCTGCGCCATCACCAGTTGAATTAGTCGATTTAACGATTCGGAGTACGTTGTTGTCGTCTTCTAAGGATAGCTCTACGCCCTGCTCTCGTCTCCAGGAATCTGCTGTTCGCTGTAGCTGCTGGAGTATGTACGGAGATAAGAGGGGATCGGTAGGATCAAGCTTTGATTGGCCGGTATCTAACAGATGGGACATTGTTGTATCAGAGGTGAGTAATTCAGGAAACACGAGTGAAGTAACTATTCTGGCAACGTCACCATTTTCTATTTGGCCAAGCGTATCGGTTGAATCACTATAACTAAAATCAAAACCTATCTTCGGTGAATCATCTACTTGTTTTGTGAGAGTTATTCTTTCACCGTTAGTAAGATACAGAACAACCGCCATACCACTCCGGGGGTTGCCAGGCTCACTCACATAACTCACATCAATCTTTTTGGGTGAGGTCTGATTAGTTGTCGTGAGTACTGCTAAATCTACGGGCAGCCATACATGGTCTACGAATTTAGGGTCGGTATAGGTGTATGAAGACGAATCGTCCCAATCGAATTCGCTTGCTTCCATGCTCTCTACAAGTCGCTCGACATCATCACTGAGATCGAGACGTGCTAAAGTGTTTAATCCTGATTCGGTTGGTAGCTCATGGGTCATATATTTTAATTATAACACAAATTAACACAAATTACAATACATTCTACCGCTTATGGTTCATTTGATATATAATGGAAACACTTATGGTATTCGCAAAACTCCGTGAACTAAAAGAAGCCCGCCAGGAATCAGATGACAGGCAGCATATTGTAGCACTCGACATCGGCACTGAATTCGTAAAAGCGTTGATTGCAAAAATGGAAGACGACCAACTAAAGATTGTTGGCGTGGGGCGCAAGCGCCAAGATGTTAGTGACATGCACTCAGGTGCAATCGCGGATATCGCTGGCGTGGTGCAAAACTGTGAAGCGGCACTCAGTGACGCTGAAGAACAGGCGGGATTACAAGCAAAGCGAGTAGTAATCGGTATTGCTGGTGAGTTGGTGAAGGGTGTAACGAATACGATTCGTTATCGTCGTCCGCAGCCAGACAGGCCGCTCGATGTTGCTGAGATGGAATTCATCATTGAAAAAGTACAAGAACGTGCCCAAGGTAAGGCACAAAAACAAATCGCTCTTGAAACAGGTAACGAAGAAGTTGAAGTCAAACTCGTAAACTCGGCTTTAGTAAGCATCCATATTGATGGGTATAAGGTCAGTAATCCAATTGGCTTCCAGGGTAAAGATGTTGCCGTGCAGATTTACACAGCCTTTGCACCAATGGTACATATCGGTGCGCTAGAACGGGTTGCTGACGAATTGGCGCTTGAGTTAGTGGCGGTTGCGGCGGAGCCATTTGCGGTAAGCCGAAGTGTGCTTGGTAACGATGCTTCTAGTACCTTTACGGCCGTATTGGCCGATGTTGGTGGTGGTACGACAGACATTGCCGTGGTGAATGACGGCGGCGTTGAGGGTACAAAAATGTTCGGTATTGGCGGACGTAGCTTTACGCGCACGATAGCGAGCGAGATGGACCTTACGTATAAAGACGCCGAAAAGCTAAAAATGAACCTTGGCCATGAACAAATTAAGCCGAGTGTAAAAAAACAAGCAGAAGAGGCGATAGACAAGACGATGGATGTCTGGCTAGATGGAGTGGAATTGGCGCTTAGTGAGTTTGACTCGGTTGATCATTTGCCCAACCGGATATTACTATGCGGCGGTGGCTCAAGCCTTGAAAAATTGGTAAGTGCTCTTGAGACGGCTGAATGGTATAAAGATTTACCGTTTACCAAGCGTCCAACAATCCACCATATCTCACCAAAGGAAGTGGTAGGAATTGAAGATGTGACAGGTGACGTAAAAGACCATACTTTCATTACTGCCATGGGACTCCTGAGGGTTGGCTATGATACAATGATGGGTAGTGCCGACGATGGTTCAATCAAAGAAAAATTAAACCGGATACTTCGTATATAACAGATGAATAAAGACGTTATTTACATCGATGTCGAAGACGACATCACCGCGATTATTTCGAAAGTAAAAGCTTCTAAAGAAAAGATTATTGCTTTAGTACCGCCAAAAAGGATTGGTGTATTGCAGTCTGCAGTAAATCTACGCTTATTGGCGCGTGCTGCCGAACAAGGTGAAAAGCATCTCGTAATTATTACAAACAACCATGCCCTTAGCAGTTTAGCTGCATCGGCAAAACTTCCGGTTGCGAAGAATCTACAGTCAAAACCCGAGCTAGCTCCTATTGCGGCGCTTGAGGTAGATGACGAAGATGATTTGATTGACGGTAATGACTTACCGGTAGGTGACCACGCTAGCATCAGTAACAAGAAAGACGAACCTTCGATAGATGTGTCCGAGAGTGTGATTGCGGGGTTGGCAGAACCGCCAAAAGAAGGTGAGACTGTTAAGCCAGCGCGTGCTAAGTCAAAAAGGAATACAGTACCAAATTTCAATACATTTCGTAAGAAATTAGTAATTGGTATTGTCGCTGCAGTTCTCTTGATTGCCTTCTTGGTGTGGGCTATATTCTTTGCTCCACGCGCTACGGTAGTGGTATCTGCTAAAACCAACGATAAGTCGGTTAACGTAAAGGTGAACTCAAACGATACGGTTGCAACTGATGCCTCAAAAGAAACAATGAAAGCAGTCAAGGTAACCAAGACTGAAGATAAAAAAGTTAATTTCCAAGCCACCGGAAGCAAGAATGTGGGCGAAAAAGCTAGCGGAACGGTTACTATGTCATACCAATCGCAATCTGGTACAACGGTGCCAGCTGGGACTAGATTATCAACCTCTGGCGGACTTGTGTTTATGACTGACGAAGCTGCCACGATTCCGGCAAGCACGGTGGGTGGCGGTTGTTTCCCGACAGCATGCCCTGGTACCACGTCAGTCAGTGTGACTGCGGCCGAAGGAGGCGCGAAATACAATGCAGCAACCGGATATATGTCGGGTGCCCCAAGCGGTGTTTCAACAAGACTAGATGGTCCTACTTCGGGTGGTACGGATAAAATTGCCAAAGTTGTTACGGATGCTGATATACAAAAAGCCAAAGAGGACCTAGTTGATGACGAAGATGATGGTAAAGAGGCCGAGCTAAAGACCTCACTTAAAGGCGCCAAGTATATAGAAGGCAGCTATGGCGTGAGTTACGCCGATGTTACCACGACGCCAGCCGTGAACGAAGAGGCTACAAGTGGAACGGCCACATTAAACACCAAGGTGACGTATAGCCTGTACGGTGTTACCTCAAGTGAACTCGGAAAATTCCTAGATAAGTTTATTAAAAACGAACTGGGTGACGATGAAAACCAGTATGTGTATGACAACGGCAAAGATGACGCTGAATTCCAAGACATCACGAATACCGATAAGGGCGCCAGTTTTACTATAGTAGCTACTGCTAAAGTGGGGCCAAAGTTAGATGAAAACGAGATTCGTAAGCAATCGTTAGGCAAGAAAGGTGGCGACATTCAAGAAAGCTTGCAAACAATTCCTGGCGTTGAAGATGTTGATGTAAGCTACTTCCCATTCTGGGTCAGTTCGGTGCCGAGTGACGAAAAAAAGGTAACGGTAGAATTCCAGGTTAATGGCAAAAAGTAAGCAGCTTCTTGGTCTTGACATTGGAGCTGCTCGCATTGGGGTAGCACTTGCCGATACAGGAGTACGCATTGCTATTCCCCATGGTTATATTAATGTCGATGGAAATGAAGTAGCTGCAATCGCTGAGCTGGTAATAAGTAATAGTATCGACACGGTAATTGTTGGGTATCCACGAAATCAATCGGGTGAAGCTACTCAGCAAACAGCCTACGTAGAAGAATTTGCCGAGGAGTTGAAAGATTTAGATGCAACCCTTGTATTCCAGGACGAATCACTCACAAGCGTAATGGCTGAGCAACGGCTGGCGGCAAGGCGAAAAAATTACGAAAAAGGTGATATTGATAGTGAGGCAGCAGCGATAATTTTGCAAGATTACATGGAGCAGAACCTATGAACGACATACGTCCAAGGCGACAACCGACGCAAAATAGCCGTCCAGGCCTAAACGATAGGGCACCAAATGTGTTTACGCCACGCCCCGAGCCAACCATTCCATCTAGACCCTCCACTCAACCTGAGCCACCACTAGCTAGCATACCTCCTATAAACGATTTAGAAATGAAAGAGCCAAGCGGCTTGCTAGCTACTAAGTCGCCAAAGAAGCGATTAAGTCGGAAAAAGTGGGCGATGTTAATAGTTGGTGTACTCTTGCTTGTAACACTGGTAGGGGCAATAGGTGCTTATGTCTGGTATCAGCAGAATTTACAGGCAGTACAGCCAGGTAGCGAGGAAATGGTAAAGCTCACCATTGAACCCGGTACTGGGCCTGAAGCGATAGCAAAACAATTAAAAGACAATAATTTGATTCGTAGTGAAGCAGCTTTTGGTTGGTACGTAAGAACTGAGGGCAAGTCCAGCCTGCTTCAGGCTGGAGCGTATCGTTTAGGGAGAGGGGAAGATGTGCCAACGATTGTAAAGCACCTGACATCAGGAAATACCGACACATTTGACATTACATTTTTACCTGGTGGCACCTTGGCTGATCATCGCAAAGTACTGATCGATGCTGGTTTCTCTGAAGCGGATGTGGATGCTGCGCTTAATAAAACCTACGACAGTCCATTATTTGCCGGCAAGCCAGCTACTGCCGACCTGGAAGGGTATATTTATGGTGAAACATATAGTTTTGGTGCGGATGTTACGCCAGAAGAAATATTAACGTATACGTTTAATCATTTTGAATCCATTGTTGAAGATGAGAGTCTTGTTGAGCTGTATAAGCAAAAAGGTTTTTCATTATATCAGGGCATTACGCTTGCCTCTATCATACAGCGTGAAGTTGCAACTCCAAATGATGCAGCCCAAGTTTCACAGGTGTTTCAACTCCGTCTAAAAACCGATATGGTGTTAGGCTCGGACGTAACGTACCAGTACATAGCTGATAAAACAGGCCAGGAGCGCAGTATTGACCTAGATTCACCGTACAATACACGCAAGTATCCTGGGCTGCCACCGGGCCCAATTTCATCGCCAGGACTCGATAGCCTGAAAGCGGTCGCTCGTCCAGCTGATGGCGATTATCTCTACTTCCTTAGCGGTGATGACGATAAAACCTATTTTGCTCATACTAATGAAGAACACGAGCGTAATATCCGTGAGCACTGTGAAAAGAAGTGTCAAATCATTTAATTGACATATCATAAAAACAGTATATTAAAAAATGTATTGACACGCTGCGCAAGCATTGGTACTATAAATGAAGCACATTTACGGGATTTAGCATCACTAAAGGAGATTATGCAAGTAACCACCTTCTGCGAGTTGAGTGCCGTACCCCTAGTAAATGAGCATTACCCGGAACTGTCGTTACGGACACGGAACTTAAGAAAAACTACTATTAACTAATATTAGGTCGATCATAAGTGTCCCGTTCTACTGCGAGAAGAAAGACAAAGTACTGGTAATCGCCCTTAGAGTAATCTAAGCGGCAGGAGAACGATAATTCGTAATCAAATCGATCCGAGCATTAGCTTGGCATCACCCACCACAACCTTGCGTCAGCAAGTTTTACACAAACACAAGCGGGTTGGCAAAAACAAAGCCACTCCTTCTGCTGGTAAAATAGCTGCTTACGCTAGTGCATTCCTGCTGCTTATCGCAGTCGTTGCTATTGGCTACCAATCTCCTCAAGAGGCAAGTAGTCAAGCAGCAGTCACGACTCCACAAACAAATACTTCTGGCACCGATGAGGTTGCTCCTTCGGTTGATGAGTTGGTTGCAACGGATGTTGCTGCCGACTTAGCCTCACGGGCTAACCTGCCGGTAGCCACTAACATTGCCAACGCTTCAATTTCACTTGCGGCTAAGAGTGAGTTAGCGCAAACTGATACCACGGCTATTACAAAGCCACAAATTATTCAGCCGTCTAGTACTCGTACCGAAACTATTACGTATACAACAAAACAGGGTGACACCATACCTTCAGTTGCATCTGAATATGGCATATCTGCCGATACTATACGTTGGGCGAACGATATCAACGGTGACGCTGTTGAGCCAGGCAGGAGCCTGAAAATATTGCCACAGAGCGGTATTCTGTACACTGTTGCTGAGGGTGATACTATTCAATCAATCGCAAGTAAGTACCAAGCAGACGCTAGTCGTATCGAGACTGTAAATAACTTGGAGCTAACTGGTATTACGAAAGGCAAAGAACTTCTTATTCCTGATGGAGTGAAGCCAGCTCCTACGCCAGCCCCTGTTACGCGAAACACTGGCGGCGGTTCTTCAGGCGGGTCAGTTGTAAATAGGAACGTTTATGCGTCAGCTGGCAACCGTTACGCATACGGCAACTGTACCTGGTACGCCTACGAACGTCGTGCTCAACTTGGTCGTTCAATCGGTAGTTTCTGGGGTAACGGTGGCTCATGGGGTTACAGTGCTGCAGCAGCTGGATTCTTGGTGAATAATACACCCGAAGCAGGCGCAATCTTAGTTGAAGCGGGTAGCCCAGGCCACGTAGCAATAGTTGAGCGCGTACTTGATAACGGCGACGTTTATATTACTGAAATGAACAATTACGCCTATGGTGGGTTTGGTATCGTAAACGATCGAACCATCTCGGCTGGGCAAGCCAGCGCATATCGCTACATTCACTAGACTTCTAATTAGGTAACAATTACCCCTGTTAATCCAGGGGTAATTCTGTTATAATAAGGTTAATCATGTTTGTCGATACCGCAAAAGTAACCATTCAAGCAGGCAAAGGCGGCGACGGAGCCGTTAGTTTTCGACATGAAATCTATGTAGATAAGGGTGGCCCTGATGGTGGTGATGGTGGCCGTGGCGGAGACGTTATTTTTAAAGCCACTAAAAACCTCAATACGCTGCTCGATTTTCGCTATAAGCCAGAACTTAAGGCAAAGCCAGGCCAGAATGGGTCGAAGCGAAATAAGCGCGGACGAAGCGGCGAAGCGTTTATCGTAAAAGTACCTATGGGCACGGTAGTAAAACGTGACGGTCGTATTATTGCTGATTTGACAGGTGACGATCAAGAAGTGGTTATCGCCAAAGGTGGTGACGGTGGATTTGGTAACGCCCACTTTAAATCGAGTACCCGTCAGGCACCGAAAATCGCAGAGCTGGGCGAACAAGGTGATCAATTTGAGGCTGAGCTTGAATTAAAGCTACTTGCAGATGTTGGACTTGTTGGCTTTCCGAATGCAGGTAAATCTACGTTCCTTAGTGTCGTATCGAATGCTCGTCCGGAAATTGCAGATTACGCCTTCACGACGTTAACGCCGAATCTTGGTGTAGCTGATATCGATGACGGTAGTTTATTAATTGCCGATATTCCTGGATTAATTGAAGGCGCTAGCCAGGGTAAGGGATTGGGTGATGCGTTCCTGCGGCACGTCGAACGAACATCAGTGCTTTTACATCTTATCGATGCCTATTCAAATGATATTGCCAAAGACTACGCAGTAATTCGTAATGAGCTAGCAGAATATAGCCCAGAACTTGCTACTCGTCCTGAAGTGGTTGCAATTACGAAAACTGAAGGCCTAGATGAAGAATTAGTCGCCATGCAGCTTGACACTGCTAAAACAGCGGCTGGACACGGTAATGTAATGGCTATTTCATCTGCCGCTCATAAAGGCCTTAAGGAATTGCTCCGTTCGCTAAAATCTGAAGTCGATACGGTTCGACGTCAAGAACAGGAAGCTGCTGAAGCTGGTGACGAAGATGATGGCGTGGCACGAATTACGCTTGGAGCCGAGGAGCTATCAAAAGCATGGACTGTTACCAAACTCGAGGATGGTTCATACCAAGTTGAGGGCCCACGCATTGAGAAGTTCGCACGACGTACGAATTTTGAAGGCGGATACCAAAACGTTAATCGCCTACGTGACATTATGAAAAAAATGGGCATTACCTACGAACTCCGTCGTCAAGGCGCCGATGGCGGCTCGATTATTCGTATCGGTGGCGATGAGCTGACCCTTGTTGAACAATAGATAGTATTAGCGTAACCAGTTTGTGATAGCAGGACAACGTGCTACCATTAATTCATCTGCTGGGTCGAGTGTATGCTCCCTGTCGGAGTACATCTACTTGTCGAAACCCCAGCTCGTCGTATGTCCTGTCACGCGGCGGTAGTGACGGGTCGGGTGCTAGAAGGTTCTAGCGCTAGTCCATATCCCTCTGATGAAGTACCATGGCTCGGTCGAGAGTCTGTCGTATGAAAAGTATATCCCTTCGAGAGAGGGCGAGGGACTGGTTTTTGGCCAGTCCCTCGCCCTGACGGGTTTCGGCAAGTCTATTTTGAAACACCCATCCCACCCTGCCTGGGTGGTTTTTGTATGGTAAGCTTAATCTATGGCTCAAACGTTTTTCTTTTATGATCTTGAAACAAGTGGGTTGAACCCACGCACTGATAGGATTATGCAGTTCGCCGGCCAACGAACCGACATGAATTTGCAGCCAATTGGCGAACCGATAAATGTATTAGTTAAACTGAATGACGACACCCTACCTAGTCCGGAAGCTGTCATGGTGACTGGCATAACCCCACAGAGCACGCTGGCAGATGGCTACACCGAAGCGGAATTTGCAAAGTTCTTATACCAAGAAGTATTTGTCGAAGACACGATTACTGTAGGATTTAATAGTGTCAGATTCGACGACGAATTTATTCGTTATTTATTTTGGCGAACTTTCCGTGACCCCTATGTATGGGCCTGGAAAGACGGTCGATCACGTTGGGATATGCTTGACGTCGTACGCATGACAAGGGCTCTGCGACCGAGCGGCATCGAATGGCCAGTAGATGAAAGCGGTAAAGCTACAAACCGTCTCGAATTAATTACCAAAGTAAATGGTATTACTCATCAGAATGCCCACGATGCATTAAGTGATGTCGAGGCACTGATTGACGTAGGAAGGTTACTAAAAACCAAACAGACAAAATTATTTGAATATTTGTTTTCAATTCGCGACAAAAAATCAGTTCAAAAACTGGTAAATTTAGATAGTAAGCAGCCATTCGTCTATACGAGCGGCCGCTATAGTAATGAATTCGATAAAACAACCGTGGCGTTTCCGCTTACGAGCGCACCTAATAGTAATGTAGTCGTGTACGATTTGCGTCATGATCCGGCATCGTTTTTGACGCTAAGTCAGGATGAACTAGCCAAGAAAATGTTTGCCAGTTGGGAAGAGAGAAAAGCTGAGGGTTTTGTACCCTTGCCAATTAAGACCCTACAGTACAATCGTTGTCCGGCAGTTGCGCCGCTTGGGGTGTTGGAGTCAGAAGACGGCTGGAATAAAGTCGGTTTATCACTTGAAATAATTGAAAAACACAAGAAGCAACTACTTCAACAGCCAGATTTTGCTGAAAAAATCCGTACATTAATTGAAAAGCGTCCGGAGTTCGTGAGCGGAAAGGATGCCGAAGCAAAATTATATGAAGGATTTTTGGATGGCGCTGACAGTTTAAGGGTGGAAACGGTGCGTAATGCTGATGAAAGTACTTTGGCTGACTTTCATCCAAACTTTACAGATGAACGGCTCGATGATCTATTGCTTCACTATAAAGCACGCAACTATCCGAGAACATTAAGTGAAGATGAGATGAAGACTTGGGAGTTATGGCGTGCTGAGCGATTGCAACAACAGCTCCAGTCATATTTATCGTCTCTGCAGCGACTAGCCAAAACGGCTGATAGTAATAAACGATTTTTACTTGAGGAACTGCAATTATGGGCCGAAGCGATTATGCCTGTACCTGAGGAGGTGTAGTTCGTGACCCTGCAAACAGTTGAGTGAATTGCTTGCGGGCGCTTAGGGTTATAACCGTACTTGCTGCGAAGCAGTAAAACAATAGCATCGACTGCGGACTTAAAGGGCTAGTTTGCCAAGGTACGACACCAAATAGCATAAACATTGTGATTGATTCAAACATATTTGTTACTAGGCAAAAAATGACTAGCTGGCCAAGTAAGCAACTGTAAATGATAGCACGGCGCATGTGCTGCCTCCTTATATTTTTTTATAAGCGAAATTTATCACAATATACGCTTTATCTGTCCGGACTGCAAGCATGGGCGGTTTAAAGGAGCGGGCTGGGCATGACGTATGCAAAAATGGTATAATAAAATCTCATGTCGAATGTTATACGAGTTGTTGGGGCGCGTGAACACAACCTAAAAAATATTAGTGTTGAGATTCCTCGCGATAAGCTAGTTGTTATTACCGGGTTGAGTGGCTCTGGTAAGTCTAGTCTTGCTTTCGATACTATTTACGCCGAGGGTCAACGCCGTTATGTGGAAAGTCTTTCTAGCTATGCTCGCCAATTCTTAGGACTAATGGAAAAACCTGATGTCGACCAAATCGATGGGCTCTCTCCGGCAATTTCAATCGATCAAAAATCAACCAGTCGCAACCCACGTTCAACGGTAGCAACGGTAACTGAAATCTACGATTATATGCGGCTTCTTTTCGCACGTATTGGCGTACCGCATTGTCCTGTTTGCGGTAAGGAAGTTTCTCGCCGTACGCCACAGGCCATCATCGATGAGATTATGAAGATTAATGAAGGCGCTAAACTAATGATTTTGGCTCCGCTTGTCAAAGACAAAAAGGGTGAGTTTGCCCATGTGCCCGAGCAATATCGTCGCCTTGGGTTTGCTCGTGTACGCGTAGACGGAGTCGTGTACGCTCTTGATGAATTCCCTGAGCTAGACAAAAAATATAAGCACAATATTGAAATCGTGGTTGATCGTATAGTCATGGGCAGTAGCCAGTTTAGCCGTGTAACTCAGTCGGTTGAACAAGCGCTTGATATTGCCGATGGCGTGGTGGAAATTCATAATGTCGATGAGAAGACAGAAATGATATTTAGTCAGCGCTACGCCTGCGTTGATCACCCAAACGAAGATATTCCTGAACTCGAACCCCGACTGTTTAGTTTCAATGCGCCGCAAGGTGCCTGCTCAGTTTGTACGGGGCTAGGGAGTCGATTGGAAGTAGATCCCGATCTTGTATTCAATCCTCGCCTTACTATTGCCGAAGGGGCTATTCGCCCATACAACCGTGTTAATACCGACGCTTGGTATATGAAAAAGCTGGCAGTTGTCGCTAAGGCTCACGGCTTTAGTATTCAAACACCGGTAGGTGAATTGAAGCCAGAAGAACTTGAGAAGATTCTATACGGCACCGGCAATCAAAAATATACAGTTGAATTAGGCAATGGTCGTCAATACGATTCAACGTACGAGGGGGTGATCCCCAACTTAGAGCGCCGTCACAAAGAAACTGACAGCGAGTTCATGCGTAAGGATATAGAACGTTTCATGCGTGAACGTAGGTGTCATGCGTGTGGTGGTTCGCGATTGAAACCAGTGGTGTTAGCTGTTACTGTGCATGGCCTAAACATCATGGATATTTGTAACCTTGGTGTTGATGAAGCACTTGAGCTGTTTAAGACCTTGAAGCTAACTGATCAGGAGCAGTTTATTGCCGCGCAGATTCTTAAAGAAATCACGGCACGGCTTGGCTTTATGAGTAATGTTGGATTAACTTACCTTGAACTATCTAGGGCAGCAAATACACTGAGTGGAGGTGAGGCTCAGCGTATTCGTTTAGCAACCCAAATTGGCTCAGGCTTGCAAGGTGTACTATACGTACTCGATGAGCCGTCAATCGGGCTTCATCAACGTGACAATGATAAGCTGATTGAAACATTAAAGCATCTACGTGATTTAGGTAACACGGTGTTGGTTGTCGAACACGACGAGGATACGATTCGCCAAGCTGACTATTTGCTGGATATCGGCCCGCATGCCGGCGTGCATGGCGGTGAGGTTGTTGCACATGGCACACCTGATGAGGTGGCAAAGAACCCAAACAGTATTACGGGAAATTACCTGTCGGGTCGTGAATTTATTGCTGTTCCTAAAAAACGTCGTCAAATTGAAGCCGATCGTAAACTTATCATCCGTGGGGCTGCGGAGAATAATCTAAAATCAATTGACGTTGCATTCCCGCTTGGCGTTTTAACAGTCGTGAGCGGTGTATCTGGGAGCGGTAAGTCAACTCTTGTAAATGATATCTTAGCCAAAGAACTTTCAGCACGGTTACATCGAGCACAGACCGTTCCCGGTAAGCATGAGAACATCGAAGGTATTAACCAACTTGATAAAGCAATTATAATCGACCAGTCTGCGATTGGCCGAACACCGCGCTCAAACCCTGCCACGTATACCGGGGTATTTACGCCGATTCGTGAATTATTTGCGAGTACCCCAGAAGCGAATGTGCGCGGTTATAAAGCGGGAAGGTTTAGCTTTAACGTAAAAGGCGGCCGCTGTGAAAATTGTCAGGGTGACGGTGTGATAAAAATTGAAATGCACTTCCTTCCAGATGTATATGTAACGTGCGATGAATGTAATGGCAAACGGTACAATCGCGAAGCACTCGAGATAAAATACAAAGAGAAGACAATAAGTGATGTTCTTGATATGACGGTAGAGCAAGCAGCAGGATTTTTTGCAAATGTTCCTTCAATCGCCCGTAAGCTAGATACCTTAGTGGATGTTGGATTAGGATATATTCGGCTTGGCCAACCAGCTACAACTTTTAGTGGCGGTGAAGCCCAACGTATTAAGCTTGCTAGCGAACTAAGTCGTCGTTCAACCGGAAAAACGCTCTATATTCTGGATGAACCTACAACAGGCTTGCATTCAGCCGATGTGAAACGTTTACTTGCCATTCTTCAACAATTGATCGAGGGTGGAAATAGCATGGTAATTATTGAACATAACCTAGACGTTGTGAAGTCGGCCGACTATGTAATTGACATGGGGCCTGAGGGTGGTTCTGGTGGAGGAGAGGTCGTCGCAGAAGGTACGCCAGAGCAAATTGTCAAGCAGCCTAAATCATTTACGGGCAAGTATTTAAAGCATCTACTGAGTCTATAGTGTGACGGCCCCGCCAGCTGACTTTCTTCGAGAGGTCAACTGGCGGGGCTTGTGCGGAAATTCGGCCAGTGATCTACTGCGAAATCTTTCAAGACGACACAAGGTCGCCTCCTGGCTGTCGTCACTTCGAACGCACAAGGCTATAGTAGCATAGTACTATCGTCTTTTAAAAAGGAGCTCAAATTGGGTTTTTACGCCGCCAATAAAACTGTCGCGGCGCTTCTTGTCTTTTAGAATGTGAATTACTGCAGGAAGAACGGAGATTGTAATAATTCCAGCGACGATTGGCAATAGAATATGGTCAATTTCTATACCAAGATGCTCAAACCATCGTCCTAGTCCAAAACCGGCATACGTAATGCCAACTGCCCATAAAAATCCGCCGATAACATTAAACGCTAAGAATTGACGGTAGTTCATTTTAGCGACACCGGCAACGATTGGGGCGAATGTTCGGACTATTGGCACAAAACGAGCTAGAATCACTGTTTTCCCACCGTGCTTATTGTAGAATTCTTGAGCCTGTTGTATGTATTCCTGACGGAATAAACGTGCATCGGGTTTATTAAAAACGCGTGGCCCGGCTTTGCGGCCAAATGCATAGCCAACACTGTCGCCAAGTACGGCTGCAACAAAAAGGATTAATACGGTTAAATGGATATTAAAGTCTACAACACCGGTAGATATTAAAAATCCTGTAGTAAACAGTAAGCTGTCTCCAGGTAAAAAGAAGCCTATGAGCAACCCGGACTCGGCAAATATAACAAGCGCTACACCTATAATGCTTACTGCCTGAATGAAATCTATAAGGTCGACGCCGGGAATCATCAGTATTTATTCTATCATGAGCTTCTCAAACTTACCTAAAAGTGATACAATGAAATATATCATAAACTCCGTAAAGGTATTCCAAAAGGAAAGGGAAGAGAGATGGGAGACAAATTGTCTTTAAAATTGGACGAACGAACTGTCCACGGTAAAAAAGTAGCTGGTTTACGCAAAGAGGGCTTAGTGCCTGGTGTCGTGTATGGTGCTGGCATTGATCCAATCAGCGTACAGGTTGAAGATGGTATATTCACAAAAGTATATCGTCAAGCTGGTACTCATGCGCCGCTGCACCTAACAATCGGTAGCAAGAAAAAAATTGCCATGATTAAGGATGTCGACCGCGATCCAATCAAAGGAAGCGTACGCCATATTTCATTTCACGCAGTAAAAGCGAACGAGCCTGTTACTGCCGAAGTACCTATAGCCTTGGTTGGTGAAGGCGAATCAGAAGCCGAGAAAGCAGGTTTGATAGTTCTTCAAAACCTCGACAAAATTGAAGTAAAAGCACTACCAATGGATCTTCCTGAGGCTATTGAAGTTTCAATCGTTTCGCTTAAAGAAGCCGGCGAAAGAGTAACTTTAGGTGACGCAGTACTACCAGAGGGTGTTGAATTCGTTGAACACGATAGCGGCCATGGTGATGAAGAGGAAGAGGATAGGACCCGCGTTACCGACCTGATGGTTGCCAGCGTATGGGAACCTGCTGCCCTCCAGGCTGCCAACGAGTCTGCCGCTGGTGATGGTGAAGAAGCAAGTGATGTTGCCTCTGAAAATGGTGAAGATACCGACCAGACTTCACAGGCTGAAGAGTCTAAGCCTGGTGGTAAGCTCCAGGATGAGCCAAAGCAAAGTAACGTTGACGCAAACAGGTAATAACTAAGCATGACAAAAGAGCGGTCATGTGGCCGCTCTTTTGATTTATAAGGATACATATGACGATTCAAGAGTTACAAGAATGGGTGAAACAAGACTGGGAAAATAATAGTCGGGTACAGCCTGACTTAGCATCGCAGTTATTATTTGCAATTGAGGAATTTGGCGAGGTCGCCGAAGCAATTCGCAAGAAAACCGTGAATGATGACTATAAGCAAGATGATGACAAGCTTGGTTCGGAGTTTGCTGACTTATTGGTTACGATTACTACGCTTGCAAACACATTCAACATTGACCTTACTAAAGAAGTCGAAGGGTTTCAGGCGAAACTAGCTAGTCGCCGCAGTTAATCATCAATGAATCCATCGCTTTGGTGGCTCCAAAGGCTGGCGTATACACCGCCGGCCTTTTGAAGTTCGGTGTGGGTGCCATCTTCAACTATCTTGCCATTATCAAGTACGATGATTCGGTCCAGCTTGGCTATGGTTGATAAACGGTGGGCGATAACAATCGAAGTACGACCTTTCATAAGTTCATCCAAACTTGCTTGAATCAGCTTTTCACTTTCACTATCAAGCGCACTGGTGGCTTCGTCTAATACCAAAATTGGGGCATCCTTCAGAATCGCACGGGCAATAGCAATACGTTGACGTTGGCCGCCACTTAGCTTAATGCCACGCTCGCCAACAATCGTATCGAGTCCATTCGGTAGCTTTTCTATAAACTCCCACGCATGTGCCTTTTTAGCAGCTGCCATAATATCGTCATCGTTAGAATCAACACTGCCATACGCTATATTATCTCGTAACGAGCGGTGGAATAAGTAAGGTTCTTGCGGGACGTAAGCAACACAGTCTCTTAAGCTAGTCTGGCTTACTCGGGCGATATTTTGACTATCAATTAAAATTTCCCCGCTCGATATGTCCATAAAACGAAGCAGAAGCTTGGTTAATGTTGTCTTACCGCCACCGCTGTGGCCTGCTAAACCAACGCGTTGCCCTGCGGGAATCGTAAGCGACAGGTTCTGAAAGACTGCTTCTTCGTTCTGTTTTGCGCTGTACGAGTAGTTGACTGTATTTAAAACAATTTCACCTTTTGATATTTTTATATCTGGCGCGTCCGGCACGTCGACAACGTCAACTTTATACTCGAGTAGCTCGGTCATGTTTGCGGCATCAAGAAAAATCTGCTCGTATCCTCGAATGACACCGGATATTTGAAACATAGATTCGCTAACACGTAACATATACTGAGCCGAAAACAGTGCGCCAGCTATCGCCAAATTGCCCGACGCGACAAGCCATACGATGGCGGCAAAGACTAATACCTGTATTCCGAATATCGTTGCCGATCTATATATCGTTTCATTTAAAATGACATCTATTTCTTTGTTGGCCAAAGCGTGGATATGATGCCGTTTAGTAACGAGTTTTTTTACTTCATGATTTTCACGGGCAAAGATTCGCGCCAGTATTTGATTTCCAATCACATCACTTAATTCGCCTACGAACGCTGATGTGAGACGCTTTCGCTTGTTCCGGTATACCGCTCTAGCGCGTACATTGTGAATATTGGTAAGTATAAGTAAGATTGCAGCAAATGCGAGAGGAAGTAATAAAAGTGGTGCAACGAACGATACCACTATAAGGCCACCAATGAGAGCTATTATCAAAGAGGATGTATGATACATGTACTGATCGATAAGCAGAACGTACCCGCGCGTAAATCCCATTACATCATTGGATAACGCACCTACTTTTCGATCTGTAAAAAAGGAATAACTCTGATGCATCAGGTTTTCCGTACAAAGCTCCACCAGTTCTGTCTGGACACGCTCCTCGTGACGCATCATATATGTTTGGCCAATTTGATTCGTAACAGTTGCGCCGAGTAATGTTAGTGCAAGGCCACCAACATACCAAAAAGCCTGCGTGGGTTCTTGGGCGACAACAGCTTGCAGGATGAGCGCAATCATAAACGGGGCGATAACATATCGCAAAATATGCGCTGCCTCGGTTGAGAGTAAGCCTGGGTAACTGTGGCGTTTGTCCTTTGTAAAGTAACTCCAATATATCCTTAGCGTTGCGCGAACGGATGTACTATCAACGCGGGATATCTTGTGGTCTTCATCTTTTTTAGCTTTCAATAAAACCTCCGCTTTGATGACTCCATAGTTGAGCGTATACTCCACCAGCCTTTTGCAGTTCGGCGTGGGTGCCATCTTCTATGATTTTACCATTATCAAGCACAATGATTCGGTCCAGCTTGGCTATGGTTGATAAACGGTGCGCGATTACGATTGAAGTGCGGCCTTTCATTAGCTCGTCTAAGCTAGCTTGAATCAATTTTTCGCTCTCAGAATCGAGCGCTGAGGTTGCTTCGTCGAGCACTAGAATTGGGGCATCCTTCAGAATCGCACGGGCAATAGCAATACGCTGGCGTTGGCCGCCGCTTAATTTTACTCCCCGCTCACCAACCATTGTCTCAAGGCCTTCTGGTAACGTATCAATGAACTCGCTCGCATGAGCACGATCGGCGGCTCGCTTTACATCTTTGTTCGAAGCATCCGCTTTGCCATAGGCGATGTTCTCACGAAGACTGCGGTGAAAAAGCGCAGGGTCTTGGGGAACGTATGCGATTGATTCATGAAGGCTTTGCTGAGTAACCTGCTTTATATTCTGGTTATCGATTTGTATATCTCCCTCATCGGTATCTTTGAACCGCAGCAGCAGGTTTACCAATGTGCTTTTGCCAGCACCGGAATGTCCCACTACACCTACGCGTTGGCCGGCTGGAATGGTTAGATTAAACCCGTTAAACAAACCGTCGAATCCTTCGCCTTGGTGCGAGAAAGATACGTTAGTAAATGCTATTTCACCATTTTCCACATGTAGTTCATCTGCATTATCGGCGTCTTTTACTTTTGATGGAGTGTCCTTATATTCAATAAATAACGCGGCATCGGTTAGTGCATCTTCTATGCGGCGGTAGATACCATTAAACTCCCACATAAGCCGAGAAATATTACCGAAGTAATTAAATGCCAAGAATAAACTTGCCTTAGATGTTGCATCAATGCCAGTCGACATAATAATAAGCAGGGCAAGTACGTTAGCCGCCACGTATAGCGGTGAGATCAATGAATCAATCCGAGTATTGTGGTAATGCCAAGATTTCCAGGCGGCTTGTGTGAAATCCCTCGCATGTTTATCATGAAGCGCTAACTCGCGCCCCTCTGCACCGTAAGATTTAACGGCGGCTATATTACTCACTACATCCGATATGTGCCCTGATAAAACTGCTTGTTTTTGTTCGCGAACTTTTACTAATTTGCTACGTCGTTTAATGAATGGGCGCACAAAAACGAAGACGGTCAGGGTGATTGTTGTAAGGACGATAGCCAGCAGCGGGGAAATTACGGCCAGTACAACAAGGCCAAAAATCGCCGGACCGACTTGAGATATGACTCCAAATGTCAGCGTGTCGAAATAGGATTCGAATCTCCGGCCATAGGCTAAGACGTTTTTGGTAATACTGCCTGCGAATCGGTCATTAAAGAACGAAATATCTTTTTTAAGTAAAGTATCGAGCGTTTCATTGTACAAACGATAAATCACTTTCGCTTCAAATTTTGCCATTATGAAGAAAGCTACACGCCATAGCAGTTCTCCGACGAGCCACGCTAAACCAAAATACAAGGCATACGTCCAGCCATTCTCCAGCGTCACTGGTTCTTTTGATGCGATGATTGCAGCAATAATAAGTGGTGGAACGTAAAAGATAAGTATCGTTCCGACAACCACGCTTAGCATAATCGGAAAAGAAAGTTTCCAATCCCGAAGTATTTCGTGGTTATAAGTACGCATAATGCGGCGTACAAGCCCGCTTTTTGTTGGTTTACTCATGATAATCCTTTGTAACTTTATGAAATAACTAAATGTGGCGCTAGCGGTTCGGCACGTCCGAACGTGTGCGAGTAGAGGAATCCGGTTTTAATTCCATGATTCATAGTAGTTTAATTATAGGTTAAGTGTTGTTTTTTTGCCAGAGGTGAAGTCTACAAAAATGCCCCATCATAAAAATGGTATAATAACAGGGATGCAAAAAATTCTTCTCTACTACAAATTCACTCCAATAAAAGATCCGGAGATTGTTAAGCTGTGGCAAAAAACTTTGACCGACAGCTTGAATCTACGAGGACGAATTCTTGTAAGCGAACAGGGTATTAACGGCACTGTAGGGGGAGAGCTTGAAGATCTAAAAAAGTATATTAAAGAAACCAAAAAGTTCGAAGGGTTTAAAGATATCGTGTTCAAATGGAGTGATGGAGCTCGCGAAGACTTTCCGCGAATGAGCGTAAAACGTCGCCGCGAATTGGTTGGATTTCAAAACTCAGAAGATGAAATTAAAGTCGATGAAAATGGTGTAGTTGGTGGTGGTAAGCACATCAAACCTCGCGAAGTACATGAAATGATTGAAAAGTATGGTGACGATGTCGTGTTCTTTGATGGTCGCAATGCCCACGAAGCAAAAATAGGTAAATTCAAAAACGCGGTTGTACCAAACACGAACACATCACGCGACTTCATAGCCGAGCTCGAGAGCGACAAGTATGATGATATCAAAGACAAGAAAATCATCACCTATTGCACGGGCGGTATCCGCTGCGAAGCAATTAGTGCCATGATGAAAAAACGTGGGTTTAACGACGTATATCAAATCGACGGCGGTATAGTAAAATACGGCGAAGCTTACGGTGATGATGGCCTGTGGGAAGGTAGTTTGCGTGTGTTTGATGATCGTATGACCGTGAACTTTAGCGACCACACCAAAACTATTGGTGAGTGTACGCATTGTGGTGGCAAAACATCTAACTTTGAAAACTGCGCCCTTGCTGAATGTAATGATTTGGTGCTAATTTGTGAAGATTGTAAACAAAACCCCGATTTGCTGTTTCATACCGCAGCATGTAAGGTAAAGCACGAAGCGAAATCCAAAGTAGCCGCCTAATGCCCCATATTCATAACCAACCTGATCAACACGACATGACCGTGAGCGCCTATATTGTGCGCCGAGTAAATAGCGAATGGAAATGTTTGGTCCATTACCATAAGAAAATTGACGCATTAATGCAAATCGGTGGCCATATTGAATTGAATGAGACTCCTTGGCAGGCGGTGGCGCATGAACTGTTCGAAGAAAGCGGCTATAAATTAGATGAACTGAAAGTCCTTCAGTCTACGACCGATAGGGTTGCCGAAACGAGTAATGTTGCACATCCGACGCCATTCTCGATGAACACTCACTTGGTAGGCAATGAGCATTTCCATTCAGATTTGTGCTACGGATTCATAGCAGAAGCAGAACCTAGCAATAACGTTGCGGCTGGAGAAGCGGATGATTTACGGTGGATGTCGTTAGAAGAACTAACGGATGGAGCCAACGAAAGCACTGTACTTAAAGATGTTGTAGCGATATATAAATTTTTACTTGATCATATGCTGCAATATAGCCCAGTTTCTGCCCGGGAATTTTCGGTTGATAAACCAAAAGTGGCTTCTGCAACCTATAAGCGCGGAGCGCCCGGGTCGTCATGACACCCGCTCGGCTTACTCGATTTGGCAATCCAATCCTTCGTCAAGAATCGAAAAAAGTCTCTCTTAAAGAAATAGAACTCCTGAGCATCCAAGAACTAATTTCTAAACTTCAAGAATGTATCAAGACTAAAAATTCCGGTGTTGGATTGGCGGCTCCGCAAATTGGCAAGAGCTTGTCCGTTGCCGTAATCGACATTAAGCCTACGAAGCTTCGGCCTAATGTAGAGCCATTTTCACTGACAATCATCAACCCTGAATACAGTGGAATCGGCCGCCGAAGTTCCATGTGGGAAGGCTGCTTAAGCTCAGGGGCGGGTAGGAACACCCTATATGCTAAAGCGCTCCGTTACAAGAAAATCAATGCTATATGGCACGATGAATCAGGCAAGAAGCACCAGCAAATCATGGACGGGCTACCGGCTCACGTATTCCAACATGAAACAGATCATCTGCACGGTATATTATTTGTTGATTTAGTGCGAGATACCAAAACCTTCATGCTGGCTGATGAGTATAAAAAACGAATTCAAAAAAAAATAAATTCGTAATGTTTATCGTATACTTTTTACATGACAACCAAAGAACTTGAAGCAAAGATTGAAAAATTAGAAGTACGCAATAAGCGAGTTGAGCTTAATAAAGCTTGGGAAACCAGCTGGACTCGCAAACTAACAATTGCCGTTTTGACGTATGTTGTTGTGTGGTTGTATCTATTTTTTGTTGTCGGTGTAGACCCCTGGATTAACGCGATCGTTCCGACTATGGGCTTCTTGCTCTCTACCCTAACGTTAGGCTACGTAAAAGCATACTGGATGGCCAAGCAGTAATAAATGCTCAACCTATTGGCATATTAAGTCAAAAGGCGCATAGTAGATAGTGTAACTAGTAATTGCTCGGGAGGTGTTAGTGTTCGAACAAACCAATGCGTTTAGCGGTTATTCTGTCAGTAACAAAGGTGAAGCCCTGCAATTCTACGCTGATGTCTTGGGGTGTGATGCCGAGGAAACGAAAGAAGGAATAACTCTTCATTTTCCTAACGGTCAAACCGTATTCTTATATGAAAAGCTGGACCACGAACCGGCTGGGTTTACAGTGCTCAATTTTCCGGTAGATGATATCGATATCGCTATTGAAGATTTAGAAATCAAAGGCATCGAGATGCTGATGTTCGAGGATTTGCCAGCCGAGCAAGATGGCAAAGGAGTACTAAGGGGTAAATCGACAGGCTTGGGGCCTGATATTGCATGGTTCAAAGATCCAGCAGGTAACATCCTGAGCGTTCTTGAAGAATAATTGACAAACTAGATATGTGGGGGTAGTATTTAACTAAATGGTTGATTATAGATTACGCATCGACTCGGTTTTCGTCGCTTTATCGGATTCAACTCGTCGTGATATATTACAGCGCACGCTCGGCACCGCTTTAACGGTTAACCAGATTGCCGCGGATTACGATATGAGCCTGGCCGCCGTATCAAAACACCTCAAAGTACTCGAAGAAGCTGGCCTCATTACAAAGCGAAAGAATGGTCGCTTTGTTTTTATATCAGCCGTACCCGGGGGCTTAAACGAAGCACATGATTATATAACGCAGTTCGAGTCAGCATATATTGGAGGCGATGAGGAATAATGTCATTTCAGGCGTATTTAGATAACATCGAAGCTAAAACCGGCAAAGCACCTGAAGAATTCATGCAAATTGCGCACGAAAAAGGCCTTGATAAGCCGGGCGTGAAAGCGGGTGAAATCATCACCTGGCTCGCCGAAGATTTTCAACTTGGCCGCGGGCATGCCATGGCAATCGTCCATATTATTAAAAACGGCGCCCAAATAAGTGATAAGCACGTCGGATCAGCTGGTTCACACCGGGATGAAAGTACGACACTTCGGCTTGAAGCCAAGGAGGATCAGTAATGGAAATCGTAATTGCTTTGGTGGCTGCAGCCCTGATTATGGGTGTATTAGATTTTATTTGGCTCGGATTCATTGCAAAAAAACTTTACTACGGTGAAATGGGCGACATCCTGCTCAAAAAACCGAATATGCAAGCTGCATTGTTGTTTTATGCGATTTATGTCATCGGCGCGGTAGTCTTGGTGGTACTTCCAGCCTTAGCAGCCGGCTCATTCTTGCATGCTGTTGGATTCGGTGCGCTGCTCGGTTTCATGGCGTACGCAACCTACGATTTAACAAACCTCGCTACCCTAAAAGGCTTTAGCTCAAAAATTGTTGTTATCGATTTGGCGTGGGGTACCTTCATTACGGCAGTGGTGTGCGCAGGAAGTTTTGTAGTAGCAAACTGGGTGGTTTAGTGAAGACCATCCGCATGCACGACCAGTACCAAATCTATGAATATGGCTTGGACGCGCCCGAAAGCAAGGAATTTGCCGAAGGATTCAAGCCAGATCTCTCGCCGCAGCAAATGCTCGAACTTGGCGTGTTTGGCGGTGCATACTTCGAGGGCGAACATGATGAGTTTCCCGCATCTTGGTTTAATGAAGCAAAGTTGGCCCACGCGTACGATAAGTCACTTAATTATTTTGCCGTTAAAGCTAGCCAACCACGTGAAGAATGGCTACGTAAAGGGTGGATCAACGAGCAAGACCCGCGCGGCTGGTTCCAATGGTATTGCCGCTATTACTTAGGGCGCCGTAGCGATGATGATGCGCGCCAAATCAAGCGTTGGAAAAATATGAAACGTCATGTATCGCAGGTGATGAATGCTTGTCGGCCAGGTGATGAATTATGTCGGCCGGTCCAACGCCAAGCGCTCCTTCATTGGACATACGATAGCCGTAAACTTTAGAAAGGAAGGTAAGAATGGAAGCGGGAGTACAGGAATACATCAACAAATTCGACGGCGAAGTGAAAAACCGGTTACTTCAACTGCGCGAACTCATAAGGTCTGAATCACCAGATGCTGTTGAGGCTTTTTCGTACGGACTGGTTGGCTATAAAAGAAATGGCAAACCACTAGTCTACTTTGGCGGATTCAAAAACCATATTGGCTTTTATGCCACACCAAACGGCCATGAGGCATTTGCTAAAGAATTTGAGAAATATAAGCAAGGCAAAGGCTCGGTACAACTTCCTCTAACTGAACCTCTTCCGGTTGATTTAATTAAACGGGTTGTGCGGTATCGCAACCAGCAGACCGAAAAGTAAGGGGGTGTATGGCAGCATATAAACCAAAAACAGTCGCAACCAACAATAGCGTAATTGATTATTTAGCAACGCTTGATGAATCGCAGCAACGTGACAGCCAGACGCTGATTGAAATGATGCAAGATATATCTGGCGAACCGCCCGTTTTATGGGGTAAGATTATTGGTTTTGGCAAATTCCATTACAAATCTAAAAGTGGTATCGAAGCTGATTAGCCAAAAATTGGTTTTGCCGCGCGTAAGGGCAAGCTTTCACTTTATATAACGTATAACGCAGAAGAGTTTAAGAGTGAGCTAGAGGCAGTTGGCAAGCATGATGTCGGCAAAGGTTGTATCTATTTGAAAAACCTCGATAACGCCAACCTGGCGGCACTAAAAGGTGTAATTAAAAAAGCGTACCAACGTGATTTTTAGCTAGTGTTTAGCAATACTAGCGTGGCGGTACATACTAATGAAAGGAGTAATAAAATGACAGGTCCAATCGTTCCAAACATATGGTTTAACCGTAGCGCCGAAGAGGCGGTAGAGTACTATATGAGCGTATTCGAAAACTCAAGAATCATTAACAAAGAGTACTACCCAAGTGAAGATACGGCACTGCTCGATTTTCAAAAAGATTTTGCAGGTAAAGTATTAACGATTGATTTTGAGCTTAATGGTCAAAAATTCGTTGCCATAAACGCAGGGCCGGAATTTACGCTAAGTGAAGCGGTGTCGTTCATGATTCCGTGTAAAGACCAATCAGAAATCGATTACTACTGGGAAAAACTTTCAAGCGTGCCCGAAGCCGAGCAGTGTGGTTGGTGTAAGGATAAATTTGGGTTAAGTTGGCAAATCGTTCCGGCTGATTTTGATAAGCTGCTAAAAATTCCTGGCAACTACGAAATCATGATGGATCAGCACAAAATTATCATCGCTGAATATAATCAATAGGTATGAAATACGTCGCACTCGTTCGTGGAATAAATGTTGGCGGTAATCACCGCGTACCAAAGCAGGAATTCAAGCATGTCCTCGAAAGTCTAGGGTTTAGCGACGTGCTGATTTATTTGAATTCAGGTAACGCGATTTTTTCTAGCGCGCACCAACCGAGTGCGAGCGATGTGCAATCGGCGCTTGAAAAGCATTTTGGATTCACGATTCCAACACTTGTTTTATCGGCCAGCAAAATCAAAGCCATTGCCGCCGCCATTCCGGCGAATTGGACAAACGACAAACCGGTGCCTGATAAGTCTGGCCAGAAGTCAGATGTTTTGTACTTGTTCGATGAAGTTAATACACCGGATATTCTAGAAAAGCTGGGCCATAAACCAGAAATTGAGACCATGTTATATGTGGACGGAGCAGTTATTGCCAATGTCACCAGGTTGAATCAAAGCAGGGGCAGCTTGCAAAAACTTATTGGTACAAAATTATATAGCAGCGTAACTGTGCGCAATATAAACACGGCAAAAAAGCTAGCCGAATTGGTATAGCTTAATAGAAACATCCGCCGTATTTCAGGCGGATGTTAGGGTAGGCTTATTCGTATTACTATTTAACTTTTGCAAGGTGTCTAAGGCCAAGTAGGACAAGTAGCAACATGATTGCCGCACCAGCAAAAGCTGCAAGTGAAGAGTATAGTGCGATCATGCCGAATGTCCAAAATGCGTAGCCGCTACCAAGCAGCATGCCGCGGAGCGTTTCACCTTGGAACAAGGTAGCTTTTTGTGCCTGCAGTTTTGCATCGGTTGGATTTTGCATCGATTCCGCGCTAACTTCGGCATAGGTTTTGCCATCTGCGATTTTGTCTAGGTGCGCACCAATGTAATTGTTGGCATATACTTTAGCTTGCTCGCCGTTTACAAGTTGTTGGCCAGCATACTTGCCAACTTCTTCTTGGTCTTCAGCAGAGAGCGCCTTGAATGCCTCGCTATCTTTTGCTGGGAAGTAGATGTTCTGCGCAGATAGCTGATCTTTTACCATTCCGGTTGCAAAGTTATATCCATAAAAAAGCAGGCCGCCGGCAACAACCAATACTACCGTTGCCATTACTCCGAGCATAATAAACACTTTGTCTATTGCTTTACGTTCAGTATTCTTGGCCATGTTCACCCTTTCGCTTATGCTTATCTCCCTACATCATAGCATTCTTACTTATCTTTGGTCATACATTTCACCAAGTAAACTACTCTGAAGCTCTGAGTAGTATTATGTCTGCTTAACAAAACAAGTTAGTTATGGTATAATATAAGTATATATGTCAACTGAGCAGCATTCAGTTCCTCCATCGGAAGTTGAGAGTGATTTAAGCTTGCACGAGCAAGTGCTTGTTAAATCTGCAAGTGTGATTGATGAACACAGGTGTGACGCAAAAACGAAATTAGAAAAACATGGCCAATGGGCATGGTCGGATTGGATTGATCCTACCGACGGGATGAATTTTCGGTTGTTTGAGTACACCGAGCGAATGAATCCGGAAACGGTATTTATGACGTACAAGCTAAAGGGCTACGATGAATCAATTGATAATCCAATTTTCACATTTAATTACGATTCTTACGGAAATAGATTTTATAAATCTGATAAAGACAGTAAACAGCGAAAGTGCAAAAAAGAAGATATAGAAGATTTGCTTCACTGTTTACAATCGGCGCCAGGCAATATTGTGTACGATGAGGATAGCGTAAATCAAAAATTCACAGCAATTATGCATAAAGAGGAAATACATGATCCTCGGTTCAGTGCACGATTAAAGCGTACATTCGCTAATGGTGTGTTGCGTATGTTGCAGCGTTAAGAATGTCTGCAATCAAAAATACCGGTGATCAGCCGGTATTTTTGTCCCTTGCAAGGAATGTTTACTTGTTGCCCTAACGGCCCTTTCCTCAATTGTTTATCGGAATGTGCCCTGAGCCAGGTGTAAGTGTTTCTTTTTGAGATAACTTACTATTCGTAACATACTCTAACATAAGCGGTTTGTCAATGCATATTATGCACTATTCCTTACCTAAGCTAGTTACAGTGTAGTGTTTACTTTTTTAACTTTCGGCTTTTTAACTTCTTTGCGTTTGTTCTGACCTTTGGCCATATGCAAACATCCTTTCGTTCACGATTAACGATACTTATATTTGGATGAATGCTAACTTTTCATGATAGTAAATAATTTCCTTTGCCTACATAAGTAGTATAGCGCACTAGTGAATTCTAAATAAAAAGCGATGATGCTGTGTGTGCAATGACCACCTAGGATCAACCCACGCTTTCCATCTATTGTAGTATAGCAAAGACAGAGGTGTTCGACTATAATTAGGCTACTATGGCAAATAGCAACCTCACTAGCGCCAAGAAGGCTAGGAATGACGAGTTTTATACTCAATATTCCGATATACAAAAAGAAGTTAGTGCATACTTAATGTACAATCCAAATACATTTCGTGACAAAGTTGTGTACTGTAACTGCGACGATCCGTTCGAGAGCAATTTTTTCAAATATTTCGTGCTGAATTTTAAGCGACTTGGGCTTAAGCGACTTATATCAACGAGTTATAAGCCATCGCGTGTTGCTAACACACAGCTCGGGTTGTTTGGTGACGATAAAACCATTGAGACAGCCAAAGGAAGGCCAAAAATTACGGCCAATAAATTCATTATTAGCGATGTCGGCGATTACGATGGCGATGGAGCATTTAATCTGCAGGACGTCGCAGAGCAATTAAAGGCAAATAAGCACAACGAGTGGTCTCCGCTTGAAGGTGACGGAGACTTTCGTAGCCCTGAGTGTATCGAATTACTTAAACAGTCTGACATCGTTGTAACGAACCCGCCGTTCAGTTTGTTCCGGGAATACATAAAGCAACTTTTTGATTATGAAAAAAAGTTCATAGTTATTGGTAATAAGGGCATTGTGACATATAAAGAAGTGTTTCCATTGATTAGAGATAACAAAATGTGGTCTGGAAGTACGATTTGGTCTGGTGGCTTATGGTTTGAGACTATGAACAAGGATGATGTCGATAGAACCATTGACGGTGTCAACATGAAGAATGTACCCGCCGCTTGGTTTACTAATCTTGATCACGGAAGACATCATCAGCCAATTCCACTTATGACAATGAGTGAAAATTTGAAGTATTCTAAGCACAAGGTCGTTAAAGGTAAGGGATACAGTAAATACGAACATTATAATGCGATCGAGGTGCCATATACTGACGCGATCCCAAGCGATTACGAGGGAGTTATGGGTGTTCCGCCTACTTTTTTGGATAAATACTCGCCAGATCAATTCGAAATTATCGGTATGGCAGAAGACAACGGAAAGGGTTTTTCGGGCATGCACGAGGGCAATCCTATATGGGATGGAACAAATCCACATTGTATAGTAAACGGCGTAGCTAAGAATAAAAGAATATTTATACGGCATAGAAAGGCAGACAAGTGAAAACCACACTTTGGGTCAATAGTGAGCATTCCGACGTACAGGAAGGCGTGACAATTGCTGATATTGTCGAAGGTTTCGAATACAACGAACACGACGAAAAGGGTCTATACGGACTGAACGGAAGGCTTGTTATACAGCCGGAGTACCAGCGACGCTACATATATGGCGATGGTATTAAAGATGTGGCGGTGGTAGACAGCATACTCAAAGGTTATCCGATTGGCCTCTTGTATTTCAATAAAACAGAAGATGATAATTACGAAGTCCTAGACGGCCAGCAGCGTATTACTAGTATCGGTCGGTATGTGCGGGGACTATATGAGGTTCCCTATAAAGGTAACTTGCAGAATTTTACGGGGTTATCACCAGAAACTCAGCAGCGTATCTTAGATACTCCGCTACTTGTATATGTTTGTGAGGGGGAAGAGGAGCAGATAAAAGATTGGTTCCGTACCATCAACATAGCCGGGGTTAAATTGAGCGACCAGGAGATTCTGAACGCAGTATATAGCGGGCCATTCGTAACACGGGCGCGTGAAGAATTTAGTAATCCGGCAAGCAGCCATGTGCAAAAATGGGGCGCATATATAGCAGGTGATATCCGCCGCCAAGAATACCTCGAACGTGCTTTGCAGTGGCTGACACATGACGGCAATATTGATGCATATATGAGCCAGCATCGCCATGATGAAAATATTGACGAACTGAAGGATCATTTCGTCCGAGTTATCGACTGGATCGACAGTGTCTTTAACGATGTAAAGAATGAGATGAAGGGCTTAGAGTGGGGTAGACTGTACGATACATATAGCAACAATGAATATGATGCAGAGCAGATTACTGCGAGGGTAAGCGCACTATACAGTGACGCAGCGGTTCGTAGGCGAAGCGGTATATTTGAATATATATTAGGGGGCGAAGGCGATAAAAGCTTGCTTGAGATACGTATATTCGAAGACCGTGACAAGAAAGTGGCCTATGAGCGACAGACATCTGACGCAAAAGTGGCGGGCATATCTAATTGTTCGTATTGCGCTATCTCCGATAACCCCGACCAGCAAAAGAAAATTTGGGATATCAAAGAAATGGACGCTGATCACGTCACTGCATGGAGTAAGGGTGGGTCAACCGACATATCTAATTGTGAAATGCTGTGTAGACTGCATAATAGAGCGAAGGGAAACCGTTAATCAATGCCTAAAGTAATATGACAGCTTTAGGAGTGTAAGGTGAATTATTTAGTATGACTGGTTTGAACAAGCAATTCGGTGACGAAGGTGAGCGCGAGGTGGTTGAGCATGTTCCGTGCCCTAACTGTGATAAAGAATTAATGCTGCTCCCACCAAATTACCCGATGTGTGATGTGCAATGCTCAGGTTGCAATTTTCGTGCACAGATTAAAACAAATCGATCAAAACCAAAACCAACAATTTTTGGAGCTGGCTGGGACGTTGTAGACAAAGTGTTAAAGTCAGGCTACTTAATGCCGCCGCTAATCGCCAACTTCAAATGGGAAGATTCGACAGCTAAATACCAGGAAATCCGATTCTATCCTTTCATATCAAAGAAAAACCTAAAGATGAGGCAGCTCTCGGCCGATGCTAGACGTGCAAACTATAAAATGTTTAATTATATTGGGTTAGATAGTATCCCATACCTAGTTGTGTACTCCGATTCTATTGACAAAAATTAAAATGTGTGCTATATTTAATAGTAACAACCGTTTCTCTTCTGTATTCATAGCGAATACCTACAAGATACTACAGAACTCTACCCACTAAACACGGGCGTTCATCTGACCAGACGAAGGCAAGTAATGCCATGGCACATGAATCGTAACAGATGGATTTCGACTCTTCAAAAAGAAAAATGTTTGTTTTTGGTCACTGTACAGACCAAAAAGAGTGATAGGCATTCTCATGATAATGCCTCGTACCTTTGTGCAGTAACAAGAACCCGCTTTACGTAAGCGGGCTTTTTGGTTCGAAACGGCCATTACACTTCCCGGATAAGCTCGGGGCCATCGGCTTTTTTCGAAAAAACAGCATCGCTGACTTGGTGCGCCAGTAGAGATTGATGCGGTGCCACTCGCATGATGTCATACAAAGATGAGACATCATTGGCATCGGCGTTGAGCCACAAATCTTCTTTGTCTGGTTGAATGATGATCGGGAGACGCTCGGTGACATTACTCACATCGGCATTGGCGCGGGTAGTAATGATCGAGACCATCTCAGACTCCACGCCGTCGCTATCGGTCCAGCTACTGTAGATACCAGCAAGCGCAACAAGCGGGCGGTCTTTGACCTGGATATAGTACGGTACTTTTGCATCCGCTGACTTTGACCAAACGTAAAAGCCATTAACTGGCACCAAACAGCGCCGCGAATTAATTGATCGACTCCACATAACCGTTTTAAAGATATCTTCGGTACGTGCAACGAACGTTTTGTAACGAAAAATAGAGTTAGTGTCTTTGGCGTTTTGCGATACGAATCCCCATCGCATTGACTCCATTACCCGAGTGCTGTCACGCTGCAGAATGACCGGGACCTGCTGAGCTGGAAGAATATTGTAGCGTTTTTTCACACCTTTTGGAACGCCGCCAGATAAATCGAATCGGTCGCGTAACTTATCTATCTCATACAAGGTGTAGCGTTCTATCATCAGCTTAGTATAGCGCAGTTAGTCACCACCCGGGCGTATTGCTACTCTCATATCTCTGCTATGCCCACAACAAAAGCTAGCGGACAAATGCCACTTTTCGAGTATGTTTAAAGCTAAATCTCAAATCTATCCCTTATACTAGTAATAAGAACAAAGATTAAGGAGTAGTGTATTAGCGTAGAAAACATAAAACGAATTATATTAGTATTAATTGGCGCTGCGGTTACTGCAACTGGATTGCAGTTCTTTTTATTGCCGAACCATTTGATAGACGGCGGAGTAACCGGCGTGTCAATCATAGCAGCAGAAATATCTGGCTTGCCACTGGCACTTTATTTATTGGTATTCAATATACCATTCGTGTATTTAGGGTACAAAAAATTTGGTAAAAGCTTTGCTGGCTATTCGACACTAGGAATTGTAGTATTGGCACTACTTACGCTTGTGCATGTGCCCCATGGATTAACTGATGTGCCGATTCTGGCGGCGGTATTCGGTGGCGTTGTTGTAGGAATTGGCGTGGGAATTGTGGTGCGTTACGGTGGCATAATTGACGGCGCCGATACGGTGGCGGTGCTAATCGACCGCGTAACAGTGTTTTCGGTAGGTGAAGCAATCATGGCCATAAACGGTGTTATTATCACGCTATCTGGATTTATATTCGGATGGGAACAAGCATTGTATTCGTTGATTGCTTACTTTGTGGCGCACAAAGCAATCGATATAACCGTAGAAGGTTTGGACGAATCGCGAGCGGTATGGATAGTGAGTATGAATATACGTGAAATCGGTAAAGCCATTAACGAACTGATTGAAGAACCAGTAACCTTCGTGAAAGAAAGTGACCCAGGCGCCCGCGAACCCCACGGCGTAATGCTAGCCGTAATTACAAGGTTTGAAGAACAAAAAGTTACGAAGGCAGTGCGAAAAATCGATCCGATGGCGTTCATTGTAATGACAAGCGGACACGAGGCGCTTGGTAAAGTATCAGAACACTCAATCGAACGAAGCCCCATATAAAAGTTACGCACAATTGAAAGAGCCCCCGGAGGGGCCCTTTTCGGGGTCCTTCGCAGGGGGCCTGCTACGCCGCCAGACTGTAGCCGCATTCGCACTCGCCAGTGACTGGCAGTGTGATGAAGCAGTCGGGGCACAGCAAGGTCGTCTGTTGCTTGACAGTCACGCTCACCTGTACGGTGACAGTGCTGGCAAACGCCGGACGGCCGGTGTCGCAGTGGCCACGGGGCCACTTGATGTCTTCAACCTTGAGGCCGAGAACATGTGCGATCCTGGATGCGCTGGTTCGGTGAATCTTGCGCCCAGCGGGCGATTCATCGAGACAGCGGTAGATCACTCCAGCCGAGAGGCCAGTTTCCTCAATGAGCCACCTGGGCGACTTTTCGAGAATTTCGAGGGCTTCGGCAACGGTGAACTTGATGGTCGAAATTTCGACCACCTCCTAACTGTGAGTAGGTTTAGCACTGATTGTGCCATTATTTATTATAGCATAAGTAGTATAAAAATGCAATAGCTTGCGTATATCTTACCCCTATAAAATTGCGAAAAAGCGACACTTACCAGAAAATTTTTTATTGATATAATAAATACAATAATTTAAGGAGAACGGCATGAAAAAGTCTGGATCGGTTGTACGAGCATTAACGGGAGTACTGATTGTTGTAGCGGCAGTGACCATGCTGCTTAATAATATCGGATTGGTTGATGTGGATACGATGGTGAAAACTTGGTGGCCGCTAGCGATAGTATTGGCTGGTGGATTGGTATTTGCCAATAATACGAGGAGCTGGATCGTCGCAAGCTTCTTGGTGGCACTTGGTGGACTATACCAACTGAAGATACTCGAAATCGTTGACTTCACGCCTTGGATGGTGATTTGGCCGCTCGTACTACTACTTATTGGACTGTCGTTGTTATTCCGTGGATCATCTATGAGCGACACATCATCTACCGCTGAAAAAGAAGATGTTACAGCAATACTAGCCGGTTCTACCGCAACTAGTACGTCTAAAAAGTTCAGCCGTGCTGACCTAACAGCCATTATGGGTGGCGCCAAATTGGACCTACGTGAAGCTAATATACAAGACGGTGCGACGCTAAACGTATTTGGTTTTTGGGGCGGCGTAGAAATTATTCTACCAACCAACGTAGTGGTGCGAAACCAGCTGAATAACGTACTTGGTGGTACTGAAGACAAAACAAAACAAGTAGCACCAGCCAAAGCACCAACGCTCACGATTCGCGGTGATGTAATCATGGCTGGCGTTTCGATCCGTAATAGGCCGTCTGAAGATTAATGAAGCATTTTTACCAAGTTTTACTCAACACCCTTATTGCCAACGTAACCACTAGTTATTTGTGGTTCGCGTTGACGTTTTGGGTGTACTTAGAAACTAAGTCGGTACTCGCGACGGGTATTATTGGCGGCATGTACATGTTGCTGGTTGCAATATTCAGTATTATTTTCGGTACCATTGTAGACCACAACAAGAAGAAAAACGTAATGGTGTTTTCTTCGATATTCACATTCATATGTTTTGGGCTAGCTGGGTTGCTATATTTGGCTTTTCCGAAAGAGCAATTGGTAGATTGGAACGGTGCGATCTTTTGGGTATTCGCTGGCATTATTCTGATTGGTGGTGTAATTGAGAATATGCGTAATATTGCGCTTAGTACCACAGTTACGTTGCTTGTACCGAAAGACGGCCGAGACAAAGCCAACGGCATGGTGGGTACGGTACAAGGCGTGGCGTTCATGGTTACCAGTGTGTTCAGTGGTTTATCGATTGGACTACTGGGAATGGGCTGGACGCTCGCGATTGCGACTGCCTTTACGGCACTTGCCATGCTGCACTTGTTCTTTGTAAAAATCCCTGAAAAAAAGATTTTTCACGACCCAGAGCTTGAGGGTAAGAAAATTGACCTTAAGGGGAGTTTGGCGGCTATGCACGCCGTGCCTGGGCTGTTGTGGCTAATTCTATTCTCGACTTTCAACAACTTGGTTGGAGGTGTATTCATGGCGTTAATGGACCCGTATGGATTGACGTTATTTCCTGTTGAGATTTGGGGAATCGTGCTTGGGGTAACCAGTACCGGCTTTATAGTTGGCGGTGCGATCGTGGCGAAAAAAGGCTTAGGTAAAAACCCGATTAAAACCATGTTACTAATCAATATTGGTGTAGCGATTTTGGGTGGCCTATTTACGATTCGTGAGTTCTGGTGGCTGTATGCTATTGGGATATTCATATTCATGGCACTGATGCCGGCAGCCGAGGCAGCTGAGCAAACGATCATCCAGCGGGTTGTGCCACTTAAACGCCAAGGAAGAGTGTTCGGTTTGGCGCAGGCGATTGAGTCGGCCAGTTCACCTATCAGTGCGTTCATTATGGCACCGGTGGCACAGTTCATGGTAATTCCATACATGCAGTCGGATGCAGGCAAGCAAGCGTTTGGTTGGCTGCTAGGTGACGGCGAGGCACGCGGTATCGCACTGATGTTCTTGATTTCCAGCCTTATCATGCTTATCGCCGTGTTGTTTGCTTTCAAAACCAAAGCGTATCGCCAGCTTTCAGCGTTTTACGCAAAAGCTTAACCAAATAAAGCATTACTAGTTAGGAAGGTGAGGAAAATATGGAACAAGAGCAGGGGCCGAATAAAGTAATGATTGGCGTTATTGTTGTAGTGCTACTGGCCGCACTTGGTGGCGGCGCGTTTTATTTAACCCAACAAGGTAATGATACGACCAGCTCAAAAACAGACGTAAGTCAAATAGATTCCAGTAGTAAGCCTGGTAATGCCGGTACGGAAAATAACAGGGAGTACACGGACGGAACATATACAGCAACCGGCACATACCAATCGCCTGGCGGACAGGAAGAGATTGAATTAACCGTTTCATTGGCAGCCGGTAAAATTACGGATACTTCTGCTGCTACCCAGGCTGCTTCGGGTACCTCGCGGCAGTATCAAAAGGAATTTATTAATAACTACAAAAATTTGATAATCGGCAAGAACATTGAAGACGTTGAGCTTGACCGAGTTGCCGGCTCATCGCTGACATCGAATGGATTTAATGACGCTCTCGACGAAATCAAACAAGACGCCGCTGCATAAGTGGCAGTTTGAAGCATTAGGTACTAGCTGGAGTGTTGAGACACCCGGCAGGCTATCGAGTGATGTCAGAGAAGTGATCATAACGCGCTTGCAAGCGTACGATAAAACTTATTCACGTTTTCGCGATGATTCTTTGGTATGGCAATTGCGTTCACCCGGTGAGTATGAATTTCCGGAAGACTTAGCGCCATTGTTGAGGCTATATGAAAAACTGCATACGTTAACAGGTGGACATATGACACCCTTGATTGGCAGGTTGCTTGAAGAGGCGGGCTATGATGCAAGCTATAGCTTTAGGAAAACAGAATTTAGTGAAGTGCCCGAGTTCGGGGCATTAAATTGGGACGGTGATAGAATGCTTCGCCCACGTCAACCGATCGTACTGGACGTGGGAGCCGCTGGCAAGGGGCAGCTAGTAGATATACTGGCGGCCATTCTAGAAAATAATAATGTGGAAGAATATACAATTGACGCCAGCGGTGACATCAAGCACCGCGGTAGCATGACAACCATTGGCTTGGAACACCCAGCGGACGTTACTAAGATTGTTGGCACGGCCAAACTCCAAAACCAAAGCCTTTGTGCCTCGGCAATTAATCGGCGGATATGGGGTAATATGCACCACATGTTTAATCCGCGAACAAAGACACCGACTAATACGATGCTGGCAACCTGGGTTGTTGCTGATTCAACCATGTTGGCCGATGCCTTGGCGACGGCTTTGTTTTTTGTATCTCCAGAAGTGTTGCAGGATGAGTTTGATTTTAAGTATGTTTCGATCAGTATGATGGGTGCCATTGACGTATCACCTGATTTCGAGGGAGAATTATTTATATGAAACTATTTAACGCCGCGAAAGCTCATATTGATAAGACAACCATGTACCGTACGGTGCTTTATTCATTGGTCGGACTCACTGTGTGGTCGTGGATATTTGGGTTTATTGGCCTTGTAGATTTCTTTCCGGTAGCTATGGCTATTCAGCTACTGATTGCGGTTGGCGTGGGCTATGCAGTCGATAGATTACTGGCGTACATGTTTAAGGTAAAGCCAAACCCGGAATCGATATTAATCACTGCATTCATCTTATATTTCTTGATTTCACCAAAAGGATCGACAGAAAGTTTTGTATTGATCGGACTGGCTGCTGCGTTCGCAGCAATGTCGAAATACTTAGTGACATGGCATGGTAAACATATATTTAACCCAGCAGCAATCGGCGTGGCGGTACTGAGCTTGGCGGGGCTCGGGTATGCAAGCTGGTGGGTAGCTACCCCGTGGCTACTACCGTTCGTATTTATCTTAGGCAGTGTGGTAGTGTACAAAACCAAACGCACTGATATGGCCCTCTTTTATATCCTGGCATCGTTGGTGATGATTACGATTAATAGCAGTCTTAACGGTACGTTCGAACCGAGCCTTATATGGACGGCTTTATCGTCATATCCAATACTGTTTTTTGCGGGGTTCATGCTTACTGAACCACAAACACTAGCTCCACGTAAGAGACAGCGAAATGCCGTAGCTATAATCGTAGCAGTGTTGGCAAATAGTGGATTTGCGTTCGGGCCAATAGCGGCGTCTCCAGAACTGGCACTACTAATTGGTAATGCAATAAGTGCATTTGTGGCTAGGCAGCGAACTGCCGTATTAAAACTGACGTCTCGGCGTAAGCTTCCAGGTGATCAGGTAGAGTATGCTTTTGTGTCACATAAACCTTTGCAATTTGAAGCTGGCCAATATGCTGAACTACATTTGCCTCACATTAAACCAGATGAACGGGGTTATAGACGGATGCTTACGATTGCTTCGCGCCCTGGTACTAACCGCGTGACGATTATTACAAGACACCCCGAACCAAGTAGTACGTTCAAGAAAACGCTTATGAAATTAGGCGTTGGTAAGCAGGTACGAATAACAGGAGTGTGGGGTGACTTCGTATTACCACATGATCGTGGTCAAAAACTGTTATTGGTTGCTGGCGGTGTGGGAATCACGCCATTTCTGTCTCAGCTGGAGTGGCTTGAGCACGAAGGTCAGGTGCGTGACGTAGTATTAATATATAGCGTAAAAGATAAAAACGAGGCAATTGATTTAGTGCAATATAAAAAAATAGCCAAGATTATACTGCATGAAGGCGTACTGACGACAGACATATTAGATCAATACGTACCCGACATTGCAAAGCGAATCGTTTACATATCGGGTCCGCCAAAAATGGTAGATAGTGTTAGTGTTCAGGCTAGGAAATCGGGTGCGTTAAGGGTTCGTAGGGACTTCTTTGCGGGCTACTAGTATACTAATAGGGTGAATAAAGCACTTGAAGACAAGCTGAAAACTTTACCTCGTAATCCAGGGGTGTATTTTCATAAATCAAAAACTGGTGAAATTATTTACGTTGGTAAAGCGGCGGTGCTTAAAAATAGGGTACGCCAGTATTTTCAGAGTTCTAAAATGTTTGATGTGAAAACGCTTGCATTGGTGCGTGAAATTCATGACACCGATTGGGTTGAAACCGAAAGCGAAATAGACGCGTTGTTTTTAGAAAGCGAAATGGTAAAGCGGTATAAACCGCGCTATAACGTGTTGCTCCGTGATGATAAGAGCCAAATGTTCGTGCGAATCGATATGAAAAATGAATGGCCGTACGTATGTTTTACACGCAACCCAGCTGATGATGGTGCTGAATATTTTGGCCCGTTTTATAATGGCTACGCACTAAAAAAAGCCATTCGTTATTTGCGGCCGATTTATCCATACTTAACCAAGCCACCTGCACAGCGAACATCACGACTTGATGAAGATTTGGGCCTGAGCCCGAGACAAAGAGACGGTAGCGAAGTGTATAAGCAAAATTTACGCAAACTAATAAGTTACATTAAGGGCAATCGTGTTGCCTTGATGCGTGAGCTTGAAGTGCAGATGAAGCAAGCGGCAAAAAGCCATGAATTTGAAAAAGCAGCAGACTATCGAAATAAGTTTCATGCAATGCGCGAATTGCAGCGCCGGGTAATGTTTGGTGACCGGGAATTCTTAGATATCTCAAAAGATAAAGCGCTGAGTGATTTGCAGTACCTGCTGAATTTGCCAAATGTTCCAGTGCGAATTGAGGGCTACGACATATCGCATCAAAGCGGTAAGGATGTAGTAGCCAGTATGGTGGTGTTTACGAATGGCGTGAGCGACCGTGCTGAGTACCGAAAGTTCAAAGCCAAACAGCAGCGCAACGATGACACGGGTAATATGTACGAGACGATTTTGCGTCGCCTTTCAGAAAAGAATATTAAAGCTTGGGGAAAGCCAAGTTTGATGCTGATTGACGGTGGTAAAGGCCAGTTACGAGCAGCCGCGCGAGCTTTGGGGGAACGTGGATTTACAATTCCTGTGATTAGCATAGCGAAACGTGAAGAAGAAATAATTGTTCATAAGCAAGAATCGAATATCGATTTAAGCACGCTACATCACCTCAAAGAAAACCCAGTAATTGGAGTTGGTGTGTTTGAAGAAGGGGAGTTCGTGATTTTAAACCTACATTTAGGTCAGCAAAATGCCAGCGGACACTCACGTAATCTTGGGAGTGGTACGAGCCTCAGTCCGTATACTGATATTACAAAGTTGTTCCAGCGAATTCGTGATGAATCACATAGATTTGCTGTGAGTTACCATTCGACATTAAAACAAAAACGCCAAACACAAAGTATTCTAGAAGACATTCCTGGTATTGGGCCAGCTACTCGCAGGCAACTCATAAAAGCTTTTGGCAGCTTGAGTGTGATAAAAACAAAAAATCAGGAAGAACTAGCTAATGTAATTGGCGAGAGTAAGGCCGCTAAGTTATACGCCTTCATACAGCCTGACAAATAGTAATAGCAAAAATTGCCGCAAGCCAAGCGTAAGCGTATACTAACGGGTACGGTCATGAATATAAGATATAGTTTCAAACCCGCCTTCACAATTGTAGAACTCATAGTTGTTATAGTTGTGCTCGGTATTTTGGCTGGGATTGTAATAGCGGGTTACGGTAACTGGCGTACTTCGGTTGCAAAAAAAGCTGTTCAATCCGATTTACAGATGGTTGCAGCGGCGATGGAGGGTGCGAAGAATTTTGAAAATGGGTATCCTACTTCACTCCCATCCAGTTTCAAAGCAAGCTCAAATGTAACGATTACGTATTATTCGGGCAGTGCTAGCGATTATTGTATCGACGGCGTCTCTACGGTGAATTCTTCCGTACGCTTCTTCATAGATACAACAAAAGGCAAGAAGCCGATATCTGGCACCTGCGTGGGCGGTGAAGAAATACCTGGAAGTGGCCCGGATGGCGCTATTGCTACAGGCGACCATATACAAATCGTAAAAGCAGCTAACTGCCCAACTACACGTACTATGTTAGTAGATGCAAGGGACAACCGAACTTATTGGGTACAAAAGCTAGCTGACGGTAAGTGCTGGATGCTAACAAACTTAGCTTATGGCGGTGGTGGAACTAATACTTACGGTGACGTAAAACCAGTTACTCAATCTAGCAATTATAGTTTTGGATTGCCATACTATTACATACCAACCGGAGCAAACCCTACTACAAGTCCCACTCAGCCTTCAATTTCTACCGATGGGACAGGCCAATACGGTTACTTGTATAACTGGTGTGCGGCTATGGGTGGGCAGGCAACGGTTGCATGTTATAACGATACCTATTTTAGCTCGGCACCCGCTGTAAATCCTGCGATTTCTATTTGTCCGTTCGGATGGCGCTTGCCTACAGGGGGTTCAACTGGCGGTGATTTCGCCGCGCTTAACACGGCTATTAATAGCGGCTCAACTACCTCCGATTCGGGACTTCGCACTACATGGATGATTCAAAGAGCTGGCTACTGGAATATGGGTGGCTATAGTTCCCTTGGTAATACAGCTGCCTATTGGTCGTCGTCACACTCAATCACGTTGCAAGGTTTTGGGAGTGCTCCTAACTGGAATTGGATGGAGGTATCAGAGGCATACGGAATGGAAGCTACAGCGGGGTGGGCATCATTCTCAGAAAGAGAACCAAAACACAGAGGTTTAGCGGTACGATGTGTCGTTAATTGATAATAGAGTTCAGATGCTTGAATATGATGCTTATGTTTAGTAAAGTGAGCCTAGAGCAACCCATTTATGAAAATAAACCGTAACACTAGCCGCGCCTTTACAATCGTAGAACTTATAGTTGTTATTGTGGTGCTTGGCATTTTAGCTGGCATTGTAGTAACAGGCTTTGGTAGTTGGCAAACATCTGTAGCCAAAAAAGCCATTCAATCAGATCTTAAAATGGCAGTAGCGGCTATGCAGAATTCAAAAAACTTTGGGGATAGTTACCCAAGTTCGATGCCGTCTTCTTTCAAGGCTAGTTCAAATGTAACTATTACTCTTCATTCCAGTAATGCATCCGATTTCTGTATAGATGGTTCGTATGCCTCCAAATCGGAAATTCATTACTATGTTGATACGACGAAAGGCAAGGATCCGCGATTTGGCACGTGCACTAACGGTGATGAGGACGAAGGCTCATCAGGAGGTGGCGGAAGTGGTGGTGGCGGAACATCTCCTTCTGTTGCTATCGCATACAGCGATGACTTTACTGGATCGGGAGCACTCGGTAATGTCAAAACAGGTGATCCAACCCTTGCATGGCAATTCCTTAATAGTAGCGCAGCAAACTGGACACGTAACAGTAGCGGATATACCAGCAGTAGTGTAGCTGCTTCGTCAAACCCAATGGCTATTACCGATGTAGGGGCAGCTGATGTCGCGATTGTCGAAGGTGTGAGATCAACTGGAAATGCGATTTACTTTAGGGTTACTGATGCGACAAATTGGTTGCGAACTCGGATAACTCAATCAACATATTATCAGGACGTGACCATCAATTCGAATTATACAATTGTTAACTATCGTTATGCTACTTCATGTGACGGCAGTGGCAACTGCACTTATGCCAATGGCAGTACTACGGTATGTGGAGGCAACTATGGAGTGCCAGGTACCATTACTTCAACCAGTACGGGTGGCCCTTGTAGCTATGTTTCATCTGTAGGCACGACATATTACAATCTCATCACCGATAAGTCGGTGGCGGGCACTGTTACGCAATTAGCTTCATACAACCTTGGTAGTAGCCTTCCGGCTTTTATTAAAGTACTTGCTAAAGATGCAAATATTACAATTTCATATGGCTCTACAAGTAGTGCAACATCGTCAGCAAGTACTGTTACAAGCTCGGTGAATCAATCGGCGACTAAGCATGGTATTGGTTACGCAAGCAGTTCCGAAGGCTCGCCATCGGGTGTTAAGAGCGTCTCTATTACAAACGCACCGTAGCCCCTATATGTTCTAATGGCGCTTATGGTACAGTTGAATTATAAATAATGATGAATTTAATAAAAAGACGTACTAGCCCCGCCTTCACAATCGTAGAACTTATTATTGTTATTGTAGTGCTTGGCATTTTAGCCGGCATTGTAGTTGCAGGATTTGGCAGTTGGCAAACATCTATAGCCAAAAAAGCCGTTCAATCAGACCTTAGAATGGCAGCTGCAGCTATGGAAAATGCCAAGAACTTCAGTAGTGGCTACCCAAGCTCAATACCTTCTTCCTTTAAGGCTAGTTCAAATGTGACGGTTACGTACTTTGGGGGTAGTAATTCGGATTATTGTATAGATGCCGTGTATGCTTCTAAGCCGGAAGTACATTATTATATCGATAGCTTTAAAGGTAGTGCCCCGCGGTTTGGTACATGTGCAATGGGTGATGAGGATGAAAATTCACCAGGAAGTGGTACTTCACCCGCAGAGTATATAGCTAGTACAAAAGTCGCCAAGACCTCAACTCATGTGTGTGTCGTAGCCAGTGGCCAAGTCTACTGCTGGGGCCAAAATTCACGTGGCCAGCTTGGTGACGGTACGACGACAGATCGGACCGACCCTGTAC
>Ga0172380_10000521_pt1 | contig 74309 bp, 48 predicted proteins | sample Leawe162metaG_FD_119747 | JGI IMG/M metagenome (GOLD analysis project Ga0172380, IMG submission 119747) | Leachate microbial communities from a municipal landfill in Southern Ontario, Canada - Leachate well 162 metaG | ecosystem: Engineered > Solid waste > Landfill > Unclassified | place... | reverse complement strand
GGTGAAATAAGCTTCTCCTGCTGCCGCGTTGCTGGTTTTTGTCTGTCGAATGAACATGAATGATCATTGACAGATTTTTGTGAAAAAGTCAATACGTCTTACAAATTTTATGGCACTACAAACCGCCTCTAACAAAGTCCCCATTGATATTATTAGATTTTTTGAGAGCAAATGGAGCAAAAATCGCTAAATTAGCTTCGCTTGTGTTAAACTTGGGCTAAGCCGGCCTCGGTCCTCTGTTCACCGTCTTACTCCGGCATCAACCATCCCAAAAATAAAACCAGGCCACAGGCCTGGGAACAGCGACATAACAAGTTAATTCGAACATGCAGACAAGACGTCATTCCTGGCAAGCAAAGCGCGACCAGGAATCCATGGATTTCCTGGGATTCCCGCTACAGTTTATCCACACGCAGGTGGAGACAGGAATGACACGATGTCATCTTGATGGCAAACTTTAAGAGTTGCGGCTACGCTGCCGGCACCTGCTTTTTGCCACAAGTTCATCCATTGCCCCAGCCAAAGAGAGAATATCCTCGGCCATTTCCCGCATGATCTCTTTTCGGGAAAACCGCTGTTTAAACAATTCACGGTTAACCGGAACAATGATCTTGGATAGTCGTTCCAGTGCTTCCACCAGGCCCCCGGCATCGCACGGGGCAAAAATCTCAACACCAGCCACTTCCTGTTGCAGAAAGTCAGCGGCATGCCCTGCAACTCCGGCAAGCATCGGTTTTCCCGTGGCCGCATACTCAAAAAGCTTGGATGGCAGCACTTTGCGAAAAGCTGCATGATCGTTGAGATGCATAAAAAGAATGTCTGCTTCCCGATAATGTTGGAACAACTCAGAGCGCGAAACAGGATCAAGCACCTCGACATTGGATGCCCCGGTTCTTGCCAAAACCTCCATCAGCTGCCGCCGCCGACCACCATCACCAATGAGCCGGAATCGCGCCTTACCCGCAAGCAACCGCGCTGCCGCCGGCATCACATGGTGCAGTCCCTGTCCCTCTCCCATGTTACCGGCATAAACAATCAGCGGCGGCAATCCGCTCTTCCGCCCGCTCCCCGAAAAGTCCTGTGACAAGAATTCTTCATCAATGCCGTTGGTGAATAACCGATAGTCATGCTGAGGCGCGACCAGCCAGGCATGCGGCAGAAAACCGGCAGAAATGAGATTCACCCGGTGGGCGGAGCATATCGTCCACCTTTCCAAGTATCGAAGGACTGGCAGCAACCCTCGCAACGGACTGCCGGAAAGCAGATCATCCATCGTGTCGGTAAAAAGATCACGAATATCCAGATAGAACGATGCATGGTTACGTTTAGCCACCCATGCCCCCAGGACCCCGGTCATCAGGCGGGACGACGTGGCAATTACCACGTCCCATTGTTGTCTCCGCGTCTGTCGCAATACTGTGCGTGCATATTTCACAAAGGCCCTGGACTGATCAACCATGCCGCTCTGGTGCGGTGGCAGGGGTATCCGATGAATGATAACCCCTTTATACTGCTCCATCATCTCCGCTTGATTACTGTGCGAATGATAGCGGTTAGGCATGGTGGTCATTACGTCCACCTGCATCCCGTCTCCTGCTACCTTACACAAGGCATCAATCAGGGCTGAAGACCGGAACGATCCCGCGCACAAATCGGGAGGATAATAAAAGGTCAGAAGCAGCAACCTCATAAATCCTCCCAACGCAATACCGTTTGATGGAAGAGGGGAAACTCACCATACAATATCAAACGCAGCCGCCAGGCTGCCACAGCTTCACCAAAGCGAGGGTGCCAGGTTGTACGCTCAACTGTGATGTTAGTACAGCTATCAGTCTGCAATCGACAGATCCGTCCGCCCCCTTGTTCATCAACAACCAGCACACGATTACCATTCTCTGCTTCGGGCAGCAGCCCCGGAGCCAATGGAAAAATAATCTCCGCCTGGTGCACTCCCTTACCGAGCAACTCGTCCTTGATACGCAGCTCGCCGTCTTTCAGCAACCATGTTCGCCAATGCACCGGACTGCCGCATAGGTATCGATAACCATCATGCGCGGCCGCAACGCAATAGAGATTTTCTTCGTTCCAAACCTTAGTCTTGATGATACGCGCCCGCCGTGCCACCCGAAATCCTCCCCAGACTTCCGAGGAGTTTTTGCCATCCACCACCACCGTTGCATGGGAGGACGTTGAACGTTGCCGCAAGCGCTCATCCCCATTGCCATACACCGAGGTGCCACCGTTGACCACTACACGTTGCGTCCCCAGGGAAAGCTCAAAGGAAAGCGTATCGGCATGGGCATGCCCCGGCAGATAATCAGGCCCCACTGGAGCCATGTCCGCCAGCAAAACCGCCTTCCCTGCTGCCAGGCGGACATAACCGCTCGCTGCAAGATGGCATAAAGGGCTCAAAATTTCCTCTTTGCAGGTAATACCCATCCGCCTGGCGTATGCATCGACCTGCCTGGGAGCCGGCGCAACGCCAAAGGCGGCATCATTAAAAAAGGCAATTTCCCCATCCGGGTGGCGCATCAGGCGCGACCATCTCAGCATCCGCCTTGCCGCCTCGAGCCATTGGAAAGGGTACTCCAGATTACAGGCCTGGTGCAGATTGATCAGATCCAGCAGATCTTCCAGCACGATCTGGTGATACATGGGACTTCGCTCAAAATGACCTCCGTCCGCCATGACCTGCTCCGGCAATTCGCGCGCCAGCAATGCCATGCCCTTCCGGTACCAGCATAACCCCTCGTCACCGGCAAAAAAAAGACCGACAAAAACCAGGGCCTTGGCATTTGCCAGCAGGTGGTTGCCGAGCAGATGGTATTCAAGACGTCTTCGCAGCCACCGTGCCTGCACCGCAAGGCTTGACAACGCAGAGGAAGACATGCTGCAGCCGGAAAATGCCCACTTGATCCAGTTGACGATCCTCAGTGAAGTCGGGTACGGCTCCCATCCCACCCCGCAACCCGGCGGATTTTCGTTGAGCCATCGTTCCATCAATGCCTCGTGCCATGATGAACGGCGGGCAGCCCCTTCGGCGTTAAGGTCATCGAAGTAGTGAAGATGGTACAACCAGAGCTTATCCTTGGTCGAGTCGTTCCAATGTTCAGCATCACTTATCATGCCCTCCCTGCCATGGAGCAGGATGCGATCCTTGCCAAGCAAAGAGGGGGCACGACGGCACGGGTCAGCAAACGCTGCGCTGAAAACACGACATGGCGGCGGCAGTCGCAAATCGGGCCGTGGGCGATACAACCGAAACCAAGCCCGGCCATAGAACTGTACAGGTCGCAAATGGCGCAACGTATGATAGTATAAAGCCGCTCGGCGAAGCACGTTCAACTGAATTCATCATCCCGGAATCGAAGGAAAATCCAGAAACTCAAAGAATGCGTTCCAGAATCGCCACAATCCGCTCACCGGTTTTCCCGTCCCACAACTCCGGAATACCGCCTTTCTTCCACTTGCAGGCAAACAGCCGATCCAGAGCCGGCTTCAACTTCGCAGGATCAGTACCCAGTAGTTCGTTAGTTCCGATGGTCACTGTCTCCGGCCGCTCAGTGGAATCCCGCAGGGTGATACAGGGCACGCCCAGCACTGTAGTTTCCTCGGTGATGCCGCCTGAGTCGGTGATTACCGCTTTGGCGTTCCTGACCAGATAGTTGAACTCCAGGTAGGGCTGGGGCTCGACCAGCAGGATATTGGAGGGAACATCCGCCACCTCACCCAGGGTCTTGGCGGTGCGCGGATGAACAGGGAAAATCACCGGCAATCCCCGTGTCGCTTCAGCGACGGCCGCCAGCAGTCGGGCAAAACCGGCAAGGCCGTCCACATTGGCCGGCCGATGAAGAGTTACCACGAAATAGCCGCCCCGCTCCAGGGCTAGTTCCGACCAAAAAGCAGGGGGACGCAACCGATCCAGGTTGACCAGCAGGGTATCGATCATGGTGTTGCCGACAAAATAAATACGATCATCACTAACCCCGGCCCGTCGCAGATTATCGTTGGCCACTGAACTGGTAGTGAAAAACCAATTAGTGATGGCATCAGTCACCATGCGGTTAATCTCTTCCGGCATGGCCCAATCTCCGGAGCGAATGCCTCCCTCGACATGGGCCACCGGCACGCAGAGCTTCTGTGCTGCGATGGAGCAGGCCATGGTTGAGGTCACATCCCCAACCACCAGGCAAAGTAAACTCCGCTGTTCCAGCAGTAGTTTTTCATAACGCACCATGATCGCCGCCGTCTGCTCGGCCTGGGTCCCAGAACCGACCTCAAGATTCACGTCCGGCGCGGGTATCCCCAACTGGGTAAAAAAATCACCGGACATGCGGGCGTCATAGTGCTGACCGGTATGCACCAAGCGATAAACCAGTGGCCCGCCACAGGATTTGCGCGCCTCCAATGCCCTGATAATCGGCGCAATTTTCATAAAATTGGGCCGTGCACCGGCGATTATATCGATAAGTTTCAAATTTTTCATCCTCAGCTAAAAATTTAACAGCGGCAGTGGGCCAAGGGGCGTGCAATTACAAAGCACCTCCCAAGGCTTCTTTTTACAAACCAGTGGCCAATTCGATGGACAACCGGCTTACTTCCAAGATTTCCTCAAAAGGAATCGGGGCCGGATCACCTTGTATGGCTTTCAAGAAGGCTGCCGCGCAGGCCTTCTGCCCCTTGTCCTGGCGCCAGAGGTTCATTTTGCTGAAGCCGGGCCAGCCGAAACCGGTCAGGCGGCGAAAGTTGTCCAGTTGCAGCACCCTTCCTGCGGCAAAAATTTCCAGACGCTCCTTGGGGAAGGATTTGCTGCCATTGGCAAAATAGTGGATGGAGCCGATGGAGCCGTCCGCAAAGCCAAGCTGCAGGGTTATGGTATCCCTGGTGTTCGAGTCCATGGCCACCCCATGTTTTTCTACAATAGACGTACCGGCCAGAAAACGGAGCAGGTCAATGAAATGGCAGGCCTCGCCGATAATCCGGCCACCGCCCACCTCATGGTCCTGACTCCAGTGTTCCGGGGCAATAGCCCCGGCATTAATCGTCATCACAACTGATTTCGGCCCATTCACGCCCACCAGCAAACTCTTCATCTTCTGTATTTGCGGGGCGAAACGACGGTTGAAACCAACCATTAAAAGAGGACGGGAGGCTGAAAGCTGCAAGTAGGCTGCCTCAATTGCTTGCAGTTCGTCCAGAGTAAGCGCCAGGGGTTTTTCCACAAAGACATGCTTACCGGCCTTGAGGGACTCGATAACCAGGCGGGCATGGCTGTCGTGGCGGGTGGAGATGACTACGGCGTCGATATCCTTATCGCTAATGAGTCCGGAGGTATCGGTGGTGGTTACCTGAAAGCCGAACTTCCGGCCGACATGCACCCCGCTTACTCCACCTACCGAGGCCACTGTTTTAAAAACCGCCCCGGCCTCCTTAAAGGCAGGGATCAAAACGCCGGCGGCATAATTCCCCGCGCCGATAAAACCCAAAACCGGTTGCCTGCCCCCAGCTGACTTGGCACTGTCAACGGAGATCTTTTGCTCGAAAGAAATGGTCCGCTGAGAAGAGTCGGTTTCACCTGCCACCTCGTCCTGGGGATAGTCCAACAGAATCCCCAGCGACGGTTCTCCGCCCCCCACCACCTCATAAGCCCTGGCAGCTTCCGCGATGGAAAAACGGTGGGAGATCAATAGTTTCACATCCAACCGGCCGGCGGCCATCATATCCAACACCGCTTCAAAATTGCGTTGTTCGGTCCACCGGACAAAACCGAACGGGTAATCGTGGCCCTTTTCTTCATAGTCGGAATCATAACGCCCCGGCCCGTAGGAGCAGGAAACCTGAAAGCTCAATTCCTTTTCATAAAAATCCGCACGGGACAACTCCAGGCCGGTGACCCCCACCAGAACGATCCGCCCTCGCTTGCGGCACATCAAGGCCGCTTGATGCACCGGTTCGCTGCTTTTGGTGGCGGCAGTGATAAGCACCGCGTCAACTCCCCGGCCCCGGGAAAAACGTTCACCTGCGGCAACCGGGTCCTCGCCGGCCGAAAGGTCCACCGTCTCAGCCCCAAACTGCCGGGCTAATTCCAGTTTCCGCCCATCATAATCAACCCCCAGTACCCGGCAGCCATTGGCCCGCAGCAACTGCACGGCCATCAAGCCGATCAGGCCCAATCCGGTCACCACCGCAGCCTCGCCCAATGTCGGCTGCACCAGGCGAATCCCCTGCAGGGCAATGGCACCGATAACAGTAAAAGCCGCTTCATCATCGGAAACCCCATCCGGCACGCGAGCACACAGATTTACCGGCACACTGACCACCTCGGCGTGGACGCCGTTGGATGCCACCCGATCCCCCTCTTTAAACCCGTCAACCTTGCTTACGGAGTTATTCGCCTTCATAACCCGACCAACATTGCAATACCCAAGCGGCAATGGCTGGTCCAGTTTATTGCGTACCGCCTCCACCGTGGGCAGCAAGCCGTCCGTTTTAACCTTATCCAGCACCATTCGGACCTTATCGGGCTGCTGGCGGGCTTTGGCAAGCCAACCGGCCTTGCCGAAACTGATCAGCATACGCTCGGTACCGGCTGAAACCAGTGAGCGGCTGGTACGAATCAGCAGTCGGCCCGGCCCGGCATGCGGACAGGGAACTTCTGCAACTTCAGTGACACCGTTTTTAAGATTTTGCAGAATCTGCTTCATTATTGGCTGGCCACCGGTTTTAACAATACCCTTTGTAGTCCTTCCAGAATGAAGGCCACATGACTGTCCCATGTATACTTATCCAGGGCGCGTTGCCGCGCATTCCGGCCTAATGCACGCCGCCATTGCGGATGTTCAGCCAGGAACCGCAGTGCGGCTTCGATTTCCGCCACCTCCCCCGGGCGAACCAGAATCGCACACTGCTTTTGCGACGCCTCTCCCCCAAACGACCCGAGAGATGTAATATGAGGCGATCCACCCAACACTTCGCCGATCTGATCCAGATCGCTGGCAATGATACCTTGGCCCATGGCCATGTACTCGAACAACTTGGTCGGGGAGCCGAAAAAACGGCTGCCGTCCTGGTTCGCCACATGGGGTGAGATAAAAATGTCCGAGGCAGCGAGGTAGGATGGGGTTTCCGCCTGCGGGACAAGACCCGTCAGGGTAACAAAGGGCTTACAGCGCTCATCAGACAGAATCGCCCGAACTTCAGTCATTTTCAGGCCGTCGCCGACCAGCAGAAAATGCAGGCGCTGCTTCACCAACCAGTCCTGATCGTTCACCGCCAGATTGCAGATCGCCCGGGCCAGCATCTCCGCACCGTGCCACTGGCCGAAAGTGCCCACAAAAGTGGCGAGCAACGCATTCTTATGGATGCCGTGCCGTGCTCGCAATTCACGGCACTGTTCCTCGTTAAATCGGTCCGGATCGAAGACCGTGGGATCAATACCGTTTGGGTAGACAACGATCCGTTCCGGCTCCACGCCACGCGCTACCAGCTCATCCCGCAGGACGTCCGAGATTGTCACAACCAGATGGGCGTGACGTAGACAGGCCTGTTCCGCCTGTTCGGCCACAGCCTCAAAACGCAACGGCGTTCCCCAGTTCCGGGCGATCCACACCTCGGAGCCATTGTACTCGATGATAAGAGGCAACTTATACTCCCGAGAAAGCTGCACGCCAACGTAATTCGCCACCGACATGCGCTGATAGATAAATGCGGCATTTTTGCCCTCAATCAACTCCCGCGCCTGCTGCAGAAAACTGTGATGGAAACGATAGAGGTTGACCTCGGACGGCAGCCCATAGGTATCCAGCGCCCGTACCGGGCGATAGACAACCTCGCTGCGCAGCATCACCGGAGATTCTGCCGATAAAAAATCAACCCCCCAGCCCCGGCCGACGAGGCCATTCACCACCCCCGCAATATGGCCTATGGAGCCGCCCGCCTTTACCCCCAGCCAGAGATTGGTTTTCAAATACTGAACCCGCCCGGATTTGGGCGGCTGGACATCAATTCTCAGCGCGCCAAGCAGCCCGGCCAATTCCCGTTCGCAACGATGTAATGCGGAACGTCCTACCACCGTCGCCCCGGCCAGTGCCCCCACTGCGAGTGCGGCACGCCAACGAGGCACCCGGATAGCGGTCAATTCAGGGCCGATTATCTCGATACTGCCCGCTCTCGTGACTGCGGCCAGGGCCTGGAGGACAGGCAGCAGCGCCTTGGCGTTGATGTCTTCCAGAGGTAGAAATAAGCGGCCATCAATACCGCGCAAGGTCTTGAGCAAACCGGCAAATGGCAGCCGGCGCAATTCTCCCAGGTTCAGATAACGCGGCGCAGCGCCGATAAGCGCCTCAAAACGCGGCTGATAACCGCTGGAAAGGGGATAAACCGTAAGTGCGTAATCCATGTTTAAAGGATACCTGCCTGAAAAAGTGTTGAGCGCAGCCAATCGTCAATGTCCGGTGGAACATTTTTCTCCGGCATCATAACTACCGCTAAAGGCGAGAGTGTTCCGGTACGGACGAAATCAAGACGAACGATTGGATACCTGACGCCATAAGATGGCGACACCCAACCGTCGCCGATATTCAGTTTCCATGCCGCATCACCCTGCCACGCCAAGAGAAAATCATGCAAGCTCGTCTTTAAACGCAGGAGACGATCATCAAGACGTTCGACCGTGACATGCCGGGCCAAATGCCAGGGGATTGAGACAGAATGCCAGCCATCCCCCTCAAAGCGATCATAAATCACCAGGCGATGAGAACCATGTTCAAGAACGAAGCTCCGCTCAGGGACTACCGGCTGCGGCAAACGGCGATAGCCGGCATGGGCGCCTACGAACACGTCTCTTTCCTCTCCGGTCTCCCAACGGCGAACCTCAGGCTTTGCGTCGTTGTGCAGGTGCCAGAGGTAGTCGGGCCGGATAAAGCGATTCTGTTCCTCATTGTCAATACTTGCGGTGTTATGAAACGCCGTGCTGCGGAACCTGTTGCGCCATTCATAGGACGCCGTGTAGAGATATGCGCCGCAATCCGTTACTAGATGCACATTATCCAGCACGGCCTCAAACGACAGACAGTCATTGTGACCGTGCCCGCCGCGGCCGGCGAGGCCTACCGGCCCGCAATCAATGAACACATGATCAACAGAGTTGCGCATAATGTAAAATCCACCCTCAGCAAATGCCCGGCTCGGCAAAGCGGCTGCCGGCTTGTCTCGATGCGGGAGCCGGTCGGCGGCATCAGGTCCGAGCCACCAGAAAATCTCATCACGCGGCCCGGAAAACGATTCGATCAGATCCGACACCCCCCAGGCCATGCCGATCAGCCCCGGCAGATAGCGGTGATCGTTGATCCCCTGGCTGCCAAAGGGCAGGGTCCGCGCATCATCCGCATCACCCGCCAGGGGAATGCTGCCATCCACACGGCTGTAAAAGACGGTATAACGGGCCATGGCGATGACACGTTCCTTATAGGCCAGTGGTACCTCCAGACCGCATCGCTCACGAAACAGGGCCGGGAAGAAAAAAAGCTCCAGCACAAGGCGGTGATACGCGGTTGATGCCTCAAAGTCAACGCCATCCGGATACACCTGCTTTGGCAACTCCTCGCACAGAATCCTCCAGCCGAGATCAGCCCATCGTCCGGGCGCCTTGCCATGCCCGAAAAACAATCCGGCAAAAACCAGCCCTGCCGCATCAGCTGTGCAATGATTCCCGTTTATGTCGGAACGCTCCAGATGGCGTTCGGTAAAATCGCCGTGCAGATACAGACAGGTAAGAAACCGCCCCCGGAAGGCCTCGTCCCGCCAGGCCCTGCATTCAGCAAAGACCCGGAAGAACCATGTCCACACGATAATGCGCAGCGCGACTTCCATGGTGCAGGACCAGTTGACGTTCCAGGCATAAGGGTTGGCGTCTATCCAATCGTTTAAGATATCACGCACCCCCTCGGCCCAGCGTTCTTCACCTGTAAGCAGATAGGCTTGGCCCGCCGGAATCAGCCATTGCAGCCGCGAGATCTCCCACGCAATCTTGACGTCGCTCGACTGATCCGGGTTATTGTAGTCAATCGCGTGGCAATAGGCATTCGGCCAGGAGACGCCGGTCATGTAATCAGTGTTCCACATGCCCTTCTCAAGCATGAATTCGCCGCTGCCCAGCAGATTCACCCGTCGCGCCAGCGCCCGGTCGGCAGCCGCACGCACCCGCTCGGCATCGCCGCGGGTGAGTGCGTCGTAGCCGGCAGTATCCACCGACCTGACAACGGCTGGATAGGGGCGTGCCGCAAGCTGCTCCCACAGGCCATTGACATCACTGACTCCGATATTATGAGCCAGTTTAGTTCCATTCCAGCTTTTTTCTCTTTGCGATGCCTGATAATGATCCGTTATTTTGTGAAACTCATGCAAAATCCGTCGCGCAATAACGCTTGGTGGTTTACGCACACCTCTCCTGATTCTATGAATTAATTCAATTTTCATGAACCGCTTTTGATTGATATCTACTTGAATCGAGCCATCCCATCCTTCGAATCACGAAATGATTCGAAGGATGGGATGGTACATTATTGGCAATCGTCGGAATATAAAGCCCCTGCGAATGCTCAATGGCAACAAGAAATTTCCCGTAGCCTGTGATATTGATCTGGCTCGCCCACAGGTCGTCTTTGATCATGCCGACAGTCAGTCCACCTTTGAACAGCTCACCCTCAATTAAAAAAACCCGGGGTGATACAAGTTTCTCGGCGGGTAACTGGAACAAGTAGGAGTAGGGAGTATGCGCTTTTCCATCCACCACGATCTCTCCTTCAACAACGGATACAATGTTCGCCAGAGACTCTAGTTGCTGCCCGGCAGCGGGTTCGAGATTCGCCAACAAAGCCTTGGCTTGTTGGAAAGAGAGTGACAAATCATCAGGATAGCGAAGATATGGTTTTCCGGGAGGAAGTGGCGGTTCGCCGATTTGCTGGTATAGAGGATGCTTACGCCAATCTTGCGGAAGAACAAACTCTAGCCAGAGTCGTTGTTTTGGTCTACCGACCGCGGCCTCTATTCCATCACTACACTGAAGCATTTCAGCAGGAACCTCTACCCGTTGTGGCTCAAAATAATAGGGTAAGCCCGAGCGGGTATGGGCGGAATCACGGTAAATAGGTATATAAACTTCTAAAGATTCATCCGTTGTCACAAAAGGCATTAAATCAATAGAGTGGGTAAAATTGACATAAGGTGCTGAATATGAATAAGATACTGTCACGGAATTATTCTCAGACAAACAGTGAAAATTATTAAAGCGTAAACGGATCATGGCTGAATCCATCAAAACGCCCTCCCGTGCTGTTCCCTCACCCTGATCGTCTGATATAGTAATAGGGAAGGAGAGCATCTCGGGGTGTTCGCTGTTATGTACCATTGACATGTTATGCCAAACATCATCGCTGGCATACGATTCAATGAGCTGCGAAACCTGTCGAACCTGATATTGCCTGGCGATCATAACAAGTACCGTCGCTCCACCCCCTACAGCAAGGAAAATCAGTCCTGCTTTTCCTGCTGCCTGCAATGCTTTTCTCCAACTGCAGGGCTCTAATCGGAGCATCCTTAATATACCGCTGCGATGATCATATGCTTGCTGTAAAAGAAAAATTGCCGCCATGATCGGGATAAAATAAAGATGAAAAAAATGCCTTGGATGAAATTGTATGGCCGGGTACCCGGCAAGATAAAAAACCAGAAAACCTGAAAACAGCCCAATTCTCGGCCTGGCAGCAACAAGAAAGAACAAGGAAGCGAATACCACTAAGCATGAAAAATTAAAAGTATGCAGCACCTGCAACACCGACGCTGTTGCACGCGTCATCATATCAGCAGGAAAAGTCATGACCAACGACTGATACAAATCACCAGAAAATTTGTCATAATCCGGCGTGCAATAACCAACACTTTTCACACCAAAATTACGGATGCCGTGTGAGGTAACCATCGCATAAACTAGCTGGTCGTTGAACTGATAAACCCATTCATACAAGGACCCGACCACTCCCATTTGCCTGGTGAATTCTGTCCCAAAACCAAGAATTGGAAAATGATAAATGCCACTCCCCGATTCTTTTGCTGAATTTAGAATTGCTAATGCTGAAATGATAAATGCTGACATAACAATCGCAACAAGAGACATCTTACGCCAAAGATCACTTAATCGCATTGAGCGAATGAAAATAACTATTCCGATAACAACAGGCGGCAGCATAATGAGGATATCCGGCCTGAATCCATAGCCAATTCCAATAACGATGCCCATCAATAGAGAAAGAACGATCTGCGCTCGGAAACTTTGTGTTTTGGCAACAAGCCACATTAATAACAACATGGCAAGAAGGATGAATGGTGCTTTGCTATAGTCGCGCAGGAATGGCAGGTACGTAAGATACTGGTTTGAAACAAGAACAGCTATCACCCCAAAAGAAGCCGAAATCAGCCCACCGGCGAGGCGGAATAATCCATAGATTGAGGCGATCGAAAGAGCAAAAAAAATCGAGGGTAACACGTCCAATGTAGCCCAGTTAATTCCTCCACTGAACTTCCATACAAACGCTGAGGCTGAAAGCATGTAGAGCCAGGCTCCATGGCTTGTGCTGGTCATGAGATCAGGACTATTCGGTAAATCTGCGCAGTTAAATGACTGCCTCTCTAATTTCAAAAATTGCGTCAATGCTTCACTCGTACGTTCCTTCTCAACACCAAAATCATGGCCACATGCCATCATGACCGCAGGTTCGAACATCTCCTGATAAAAAAAAGGTTCATTGCCAGCTAAGCGATATTGCTGTAGATAATTCATCGCCATGATAAATGCCGTGCTCATGAAGACTATGACCAACAGCACCTCAATGGTCGCCTTAAAAGTCTTACTTCTCATTATTGTTTGGAAATTTCTGTCCACTATCTTTTATTTTAGGCAATCAAAAAATGATTTTTAACTTTGGGAATTAGTGGGTTCCGCAACTGTCGAATTGATGGGTTTTAATGACCAGAATTTTGCCGTAGCGAAATTGAAACCAACAACACCCGGCATTAATGCAATCTGCGTGTAAAACGGATCAATGCCCGTACTCTCGACGATAAAACTAAGTGCTAACAAGTTCAGTACTACTGATAATAATCCGGACAGAAAGAATTTAATGAAACGAGACCTAAACTGAATTTTCGCCTCTGGCTTAAACACCCAACTGAAATTCAAAATGTAAGAAAATAACATGCCAACCAACCACGCAGTAGTTAATGAGAGCTGGTAATTCACTCCCATCACCTTAAGCATAGTGGTGAACACGAGGAACGTCAGCACAAAATTAGCCGCACCAACGACTGTGAACTTGGTTACTTCGATTTTAAATTTATGCATTTTTTGTAAACGCAACCTGCGGCTAGGCCGAGCGATGTCTATAAACGTTTTCGAGCCGCTATCAGAAGCGTCCCGCCGAAAGGAAGTGAAAAACCGCGATTGATAAGCATCTCATCGATGCGCATGAATTGATCAAATGCACAATTTACTACCCAGGGAAACTTGACCCGCTTTTCAAGCGCTGCCTCTGAAGAATGGGAACGATCGTCCCCTTTGTCCAATAATCTGCGAACTAACATCAACGGAAACAGGGTGAAAAGAAACGAGGTTGCATAGTTGATCTCAAAACCTTTTTTTTCAAGCTTGGCCTCTAGCTCCCGCCTAGAATATCTGCGCTTGTGCTTCACAATTTCATCAAGCCTGCTCCACAGAAAATTATGTTGAGGAACACTTATAAGCAAAACGCCATCCTTGCTGAGCATCTGGTAAATATTTTCTAACGCAGCCGCATCATTCTCAATGTGCTCAATGACATCAAACGCAGCAATCATATCAAACTGCTCACCAATACTCCCTTGAGTGACATCAAGTTGTATGAAGTCGACATTGGGCAGATTCTTCTTGGCGTACTGGAGTCCTTTCAGATAAATCTCCGATCCCGTTATCTCTAACCTTTTGTTCTCAACAATTTGCCGGATAAAATCGCCTGTGCCGCAACCTATTTCCAGAAATTTCGTCTTCCTTGTAGGCAACAGATACCGTTGAATCATGCTTTTGAATAAACGGTTTCTGGAACTCACCCAAAAGCTGCTCTCGGCGTTCTTGTCCGTCAAATCGAAACCGCTATCCGGATAATCCGTATAGGTGCTGGCCACTTCAGGGCTAAAACACTTAATGCCCTCGACCACCGTGTATTGCAGGTTGTCGTTCATAAATATTTATCTCTGACAACATAATTTGGCCTCTTCCGCACCTCTTCATTGATACGCCAGACATACTCTCCGATCACGCCAAGCATCACCATGATCAGCCCCCCCACCAACAGGATTACAATCATAAGCGGCGCCCAACCCTGGAACGGCGTCTCGCCGCGCAGCCAGCTAATGACGATCGTGGCGCTATACAGCATTCCCAGGGCTGAAGTGATGATACCAATAAGGGAAATAAACCTGATTGGCAGATAGGAGGCATCCAGCACCGCATCCAGAAAGTTTTTGAGCTTCTTCCCAAAGTTGTATTGAGATTTCCCAATCGTTCTCTTCTGACGGACATACGGGATGAAACTGGTGCGGTATCCAGTCCATAACAAATCGCCCTGAAAATAACGGTGTCGCACATCGATTGCATTGAAAGCGTCCATAACCTTTCGATCCATCAAAACAAAATCGAAACCGCCAGGCGGTATTTGCGGATGCGACATACGCAACACCCCGTAGGCAACGCGCGAGAACAGTTTTGCCGTCAACGTATCCGAGCGATCCGTCCGGAAGCAAATTACGATTTCGGAACCTGTTTGCCACTTTTCCACCATAAGAGGAATCAACTCCACCGGATCTTGCATATCCGCCGAAATGTTGATAATCGCATCCCCCGTGGCCTCCTTGAATCCGGCCAGCATGGCCGCCATTTGCCCGAAATTTCGAGTAAAAGTAATCACCTTGACTCGGTTGTCTTTCTCCCGCAGGTATAGTATCTCCGCCAAAGAGCCATCCTTCGATCCATCATCCACAAAAATGATTTCGTAATCGTGCTGGGCGAGCTCACTTAAAAAAACAGACCGGATCTTTTCGTGCGTTTTGGAGAGTGCTCCCTCATTGTGATAAACGGCGATAACAAATGATACTTTCATTTTTTATCGCCTCGTTCACACATCAGGAAGATGCTTGAACATAGATCGGGATAAAGCTGTCCGAGCTTGTAGCATCCTTCCAAATATTCCCGCGAAACGATATCGGTCTGCAACAGCCGGTCCCACTGAAAGTTGGCCAGTGCTTTGAAGAATATTCCAGAGCGATGCACCACTTTGAGCCCGGCCGCCACCGCATCGCGCTCCAAGGTATCCAAAGAATAGGTGCGGCGGTGCCCATGTTCCGCTTCGGCGGGGGTGACCTCGGCGTTATGCGAAATCAACCCCATCTTGACCGCGATCTGCCGTGACGGGGCGTTGGCATTCGGACATACAAGGAAGAAACGCCCGCTATCGGCCAGCCATTCCTCATTGATGCGTTTCAGCACCTGCACTGGATCGTCGAGATGTTCCAGCACATGGGTCAACACGATATTGTCGTAACGCCTGGACAAATTCACGGTTTCAAAGAGGGTATGGATAAACTTAACCGCGTCGCCGAGTTTGCGCTTCGCTTCCTCGATTGCCACGTCGGAGGCTTCCACGCAGGTGACATCATCGAAGTGGTCGAGGAGGCGCCTGGTGAAGTCTCCCTTAAAGCTGCCAAGTTCGAGGAGGCTGCCATTCCTGAAGAACGGCTCGAACGAGCGAATCATGTAGGGGTGCATCACGTCGAAGTCGAAGTTATAGGCATATTGGTGATCTGTGGCATCCTTAATCTCAACATTGTAATCGCGAAGCGTGGTCATCTGCGTTTCCTTTCCGATTGCCAAATACATGGTAACCGACTGGCCGCTTACCCTGTCGGCGGAGAAACCGTGTTTTTCATACAGACTCGTTGCAGCGGCATTACGTCGATCTACTTCCAGTTCTATGCGCGTAAAACCAAGCTTGCTTGCATAACTAATGCAACGCTTGACGAGTTGCGAAGCGAGACCCATGCCCTGCCATTCCGGCAGAACGCTGACGCTAGTGATAAAAGCAGCGCGGCCATCAATGTCATTGCAATATGCAGCCACGAGCCCGATCAGCACTTCGCCCGACCAAGCTTCGAAGCGCACCGCCTTATCGATGATTTTACGAGCATAGTCGTCAATGCCGACTCGCCCACTTAAGGGTGGGATGAAAACATCATTACAAGCCCCCAAATGATCTTCGATCTTGGCCGCACTTGCCTGGTTGATATGAAGTTCGAAGATTACGCCATTCATGTTTCAAGTTTTGCCAGACCGAAGCCGTAACGCCCGAACTCGTTGCCATTGTAAAGGAGATAGATATTATTGTCGCACTCAAACACATGGGGGTAGCACTGCATGTCACTGTCCCATTCTCCCGGCGTGCCTTCGAGCCGTGGATGATTATCGTCTCGCGTCCAATTCAGCAGATCTTCCGACCAGACATGGCCAATTTGGTAACCCCTTTCCTTATTTGTACGAAAATCAAATGTATGCCGATAGCAGAAAAACATGTGATATCGCCCTCCGATCTCGATCACCGTCGGCAGCGCCTGACTTTCATCTCTTCCAAGCCTATCCGGAATGATCTGCCGCGACTCTTCCTTGATCCAGTTAATGCCATCGTTGGAAGTCGCATGGCCGATCTTGTAAGTACGGTCGGGAGCGGCATCAGGCGTAAATTTTTTCCAGCAGGTGCCGAAGATATACCACATGTGAAATACACCGCCGATAACTTTAACGAAACTATCGCCAATCAGAAAAGGTTCATGCAATGAAGCGGCCAGCACCGGCCCATCGCCGATGCGCTGGAAGGTAAGGCCATCGTCGCGGCTGATGGCGAGGCCAATGGCTGTATCCACTGACACCGACACACGTCTATTCCAGCCGCAGGTATAGCCGTACACCGCATCCCCGTGACGCAGCACATTCATTGGGAAGATGCCGTGCTCATCGAAACAACCGAGACCGCCGGGTGGGATCACCGTTCGGTCGGACACACGAATGATATCGAGCAGGTTCTTGTGCATATCGCAGAAGGCGATATGGCTCAGGAATTTGCCCTTGCTGTCCAATGCTCGCGTAGAGAAGTAGATGCGCACAAAATCGTCGAAAACCAGGGTTTGCGGTGACTGGGCAAACTGCACACAGCCGTTTGGCAGCGAGTGCTGCGTGGGGTCAAATATCTTGCCGAGTTTTTGCCACTTCATTGGCTACTCCAAATTACCTTCGAGTACTGCCAACCCGAAACCATAGCGGCCGACCTGGTCGCCGAGGTAAGCAAGATAGGTCTTGCCATCCAGTTCGAATACATGCGGGTAACTGATCATTTCGGCATCCCAGCCTTGTTCCGACACGTCGATGCCCGCCTTGCTGTCGTCCCGCACCCAGTCGATCAGATTGTTGCTGGAGGCGTACCCAATGCGATAACCGTTCTGCATGCAGCGATAATGGCTGCTGTAACGGTAGCAGAAAAACATATGATATTTGCCGTTGGTGTAGTACACGTCCGGGCTGGCCTGGGCCTCGTCTTCCTCAATGCGGCTCGGGATCAAATCCTTGTTAATCTTATTCCAATGGATACCATCCGGTGAGGTCGCCATGCGAATCTTATACACCGGTTCTGCACGACCATCGACCAGTTTCCATTTGCGTCCGGCAATGTAAAAGAGATACCATAGGCCGTTATAATGCCGCACCTTCGGGCCGCTCAACACAAAAGGTTCGTCTGGTGAATAGCTCAACACTGGACCGCTGCCCAATTTGCTGAAGGTCTTGCCTTCGTCGCTGCTCACCGCACAGCCAATGGCGACGTTAAAGGGGACCGATTCGCAGCGCGTCCAGCCAGCATAATAGGCGAGCACTTTCCCACGGTCGCGGATCACCGACACGGGATAGATGCCGAACTCGTCAAACTCGCCTAGCCCCCCCAGGCTGAGGATGGGTTGTTCGGCGACATGGCATACCTTGAACAGATCGGCACGATTCAGATCGACGTAAGCGGAATAGCTCACATATTGCCCGTTCGCATCCGCAGGGGGACGGCAGGAAAAATATACGCGCACTACATCGTCAAGGAGCAAAGTGGCCGGGGCCTGAGCGAATTCCTTCAACCAAGGACGTCCTGTCACTTCTTGCGGGGTGAATATTTTACCTAATTTTTTCCAATGAAACATGGTTCAGATTAACTCATATCTGTTCGAGATCAAATCACGGATCGTCTCGATAGGATTGAACATCATCACGTCGACAATTGAAAGCCAAGGCACGAATTCGTTACCGAATTGCTCGTATGCGCACAGCTTCGATTTGATAAACTTTAGTTCGATGCCACGCACCCTGAACTCGTCCTTCGAGTAAAGCTCCATGCCGCCTATGGCGTTGACATAGGTGTCCGCATCCATCGCCTGACACATGGCCAGCACCTTGTCCTGCCCCTTCAGCTCGTGATCGCAGGCGATGTTTGAAGAGATCCTGATCTCCTTTTCTATACCGAGATACCCGCAAACACTCAGAATGGAATGGTAAATAAACCGGAAAAGATTCTTATCTTCATGACGAACGATCTGCTCGACCAACGGGAAGGTCTTTGCAAAATACGGAGCACGGCCATACGCGCCCTTAAATTGGCTGAGCAGTTTATCGCGATTAAAATCAGCGGCCAGCTCCCGTTCTACTACATTGAGGGAATCCGAATCCTTCTTCAACGGTAGAGAGAAAGTCGCGTCCGTTCCGTTCAACAACATGCGATTGCGGTTAATCCAACCCTTCTTGGTGTATTTGATGTTGTCGTAAACCACGAAAACATCCACCGCCGCTATGAGCTGGTAATAGCCGATATAGGGCAGGAAGTAAGGCTGCATTATGGCCAGCCTCATTTTGAGCCTCCGCTGAATCCATCGGTCTGCTTGCATTCCACGGTCATTGCTCAGCGATGAAACGGCAGACTTCTTCAACCACCGACAGTTCCAGGTCTGGATAGATCGGCAGACACAGCACTTGCCTCGCTGCCTCGGTCGCCAGTGGCAGGTTGTCGCAGTGGGCGGAAGGCAGCCCGCGGTACATGGGGAATTCAGAAATCAGCGGGTAAAAATACCGCCGAGGATGAATACCCCGATCTTTAAGAGCCTGGCAGAGCTCGTCACGCCCGATAGGATAATCGTCTCCCACCAAGATGGGGAAGTAGGCGTAGTTTGCGATCTCCTCACCAGAGTCTCCCAAACAATGAATCCCTTTGATCTCTTTTAAGAGTTTACGGTAAGCCAAATCAATTTCTTTCCGGCGCGACAAGGCCTTGTCAATATGCTTAAGCTGCAACAACCCCAGCGCCGCATTGAATTCGCTCATCTTGCCGTTGATACCCGTCGCAACCACATTGACTTCGCCGACATGGCCGAAGTTCTTCAACTGGTCGATGCGTACCTTGGTTTTGGCGTCCGGACATACGATGGCTCCGCCCTCGAAGGTGTTGAAAACCTTTGTAGCGTGGAAACTCAATACCGACAAATCGCCATGATTCAGCACACTGCCACCGTGACATTGCACCCCAAAGGCATGGGCTGCGTCGTAAATAACCTTAAGGTTATAGATATCAGCGATCTCCTGAATAGCCTCGACATCACACGGATGGCCATAGCAATGAACCGGCAAAATTGCCGTTGTCTTCGGCGTGATAGCTGCCTCAATCTTTGCGGGGTCCATGTTTAGCGTTTTAGAATCAATGTCGACAAAGACGGGCTTGATCCCATTCCACAACAGCGCATGCGAAGTGGCCACGAATGAATAGGGTATGGTAATCACCTCCCCGGTGATCCGAAGCGACTGCAAAGCAGTTACCAAGGCAATCGTTCCATTTGTGAACAAAGATATATGCTGGACACCAAGGTGCTCACACAGTGCTTGTTCAAATTGCTGATGAAACGGGCCGCAGTTAGTAAGTACTCGGTTATTCCATATCTGCTCAAGGTAGGGCAGGAATTCTTCCAGTGGAGGAAGATATGGCTTCGTAACATAGATTGTCTTTTGCTCCATCGAGACTCCTTGAGCAAGGACATCAAATAATGTCCATAGCCTCTCACTTTAACTTGATTGGGTGTTCTTGGTGCGCTTGCAAAGGTTTCGACAGCCGTTGTTAACACAAGCCAGCCCTGTCTTTCAACTGCCACCTCGAAACTTGCCCCCGACCAAATACAGCATGAAAACGATATCCGGCATTTCCGGAGTACGCAATACGAAAAGAGTTTTCATCAAAAAAGTTATTCAGAGTGTTTTAAACGCCCAGCTTTTGCCACACTGGCACAACCACAACCGCAGCAAATCACCCATTCGCAAACTTCTTTGTATGTTTCAAAGCCATATCCTAGTTAATGCTCTGCAGTCGGCATTTGCTTACGGCATGCCCACCGGAATACCATAACGCGCAAGAAGCCGAATAAAGCTCTCCCTGGTACCAGGCTGGGTGCTTGGCCCCACCTGAAAACTTCGCTTCATGAGCAATTCCAGAAAGCCCGGCAACCCCTTTTGATATCCTCCTGCCTGGAATAGTGATGCACAATTATTAAGATAGACATCTATACTGTATCCGGGATAACCACAGACCAGCCACTCCTCCGTCTCCTGCCGAAATTCCCTGCATGACTGGGGCTCATCTTTTGGCACCAGGAAATCACGCTGCTCCAAGGGCCGTGTTTCCGCGTGTATCTGCTCCCATTGGCCTTTGCGAATCAAGGCAAAAACCTGCTCAATATCCAGCAACTCCCCATTTTCTGAACTGCGGAAAGTTAAATTAAAGGTCGGGTCAAAAACAAAAAAACGTGTATTATTAAGGGAGTGGTCTGCTATTACCACCGTCACATGCGTGAGGTCATCCTTGAGATCCCCGAAATTCCATATAAACGAATCGACAGCGAACAGCTTGAGAATCCGATCAAAAAATTCCGCCTCGCCGCCGCAATAGACCCCACCGCGGTTCGGCTCAAACACCCCAAAGTAAATCTGGGCTGCCGACAACGGGGAAATATTCGTCTGCGCGGCGATACTTTGCCCGAAGGCATAATCCGCCCGATTGGCGGCCCAATCCAGAAGCTGGCGGACTGCATCGAGCGGCTGTTCCGCGAACATCATATCCAGAGCAGGAATCTGCCGCCGTATCTCCGCCCGCAATTCTTCATCGTTCTTGCACTCAGGACATAAAAGAATGGAAACCTTATCCAGACGGTAGCGATAAGGACTATCCGAATATATCAACAACTCCAATAAACGGACTCCGAAAATAGAGTAAACCATCTGGCCATCCGGCGCAGGATGATAACTGACTTTTCCATCCCTCCCAATACGAAGCGTCGTATGTCCGCTCTCATTAGCGCCCTCTACAGTTACTTCATAAACTAATCTGGGATCCAACTTATACTGCAAACGAAACCCCGCATCCCCTGCAGCCGACACATACACCCTTTCACCGTCCGCGGATATTTCCGGTGAATGGTATAGCTCTGCAGCCAACACCTTGCCCCCTGCATTATTTAAATCCGGCTGTCTCACCCAAGCCGGCTCCACCCAGGCCCCACCAGATTCGCAACTTGTACAAATCGGCCCCAGCATCAAATCCCAGGCCGCGACAGCAAGAAACCCGGCACCTATAAGGAAAAATGATAGAATTAGTAGAACCCACCGGATTTTCAGAAAATTCATATCTATCTTTTTTGACCTCGGCCGGAAATAGTGAAGACCAAAAGGTTCACGTCCTCAGGCTGTTTTTCATAATATCGCTTTTCATTGGTTACAGGTTTAAGATACTGTCGTCTCTGCCGATTGTAATATACTTCCGTTATATCTCGCACTACTTCATACCGAGTCGCATAACGACATGGTGGACAAGCTCATTCTTTTGCGTCCCCGGCAAAACCCGTGGAACTAGAAAATTACCGGCCCCATGGCCCCATGATCAGCACCTGATGCATAAAGTCAATCCGGCTTGAGCCAATGTTCGTACCAGGCGCCGAGATTAAACAGCACCCAGATGTAGCCGGCGTTGTCGCGTCGTCCCAACCTATGGTCGCGAAACAGCCCCCTTATGTAGTCACCATCGAAATAGCCATGGCTCAGGAGCGGTGAGGCGAGCAGCCTGTTCTCAACATAATTCCCAAAATCCCCTTGCAGCCACTGCGCCATCGGCGCGCCGAACCCCATTTTCTTACGATTGATGATATCGTCGGGGATCCATCCTTTTACCGCTTTTTTCAAGAGATACTTGGCCTGGCCGCCACGAACCTTATCCTCCATCGGGATGTCCATGGTGAACTGCACCAGTTCATGATCGAGAAACGGGACCCGGGCCTCCAGCGAGTTGGCCATGGTTATCTTGTCCACCCGCATCAACAGCAATTCCGGCAGGCGCAATTTAAACTCGTTATAGATCATGCGGGTGAGAACGTCCTGCCCAGGGCATGCTGTCTCGATGCGGTCGCGGAAGGAGCGGATTATCTCAAAGCTATCCGTTTCAAGATACGACTCGGGGAGCAGGCCACAATCCACAAGTTCGGGCGAGATATTCTCTTCCGGAATTCCGCCTGAGCGGATAAGCCTTTTTTTTTGGCTTTCCCAGAAGAAGGTCGCGCCGCTCCAGAAGTGCTCGCGGTCATCGGCGGCCCGGCCGACGATGTCGGCATACATCTCGAAACGGGGATGGAACCCGGCTATCTTGCCGGCGGCCCCTGCCGCGAGATGCTTCAACAGTCCTGGTAGCCGACGGAAGGGTTGCCAATAGCGTTGGTACAGGCGCAGATAACCCATGTAGCTGGCGTAACCGCAGAACTGTTCGTCCGCTCCTTCTCCAACCTGAACCACCGTCACCCCGCTGTCACGGGCCAGCTTGGAGACGAAATAGAGCGGAATGCAGACCCAGTCCGCGATTGGTTCGTCCTGGTGAAGAATGAGATCGTCGAGGTAACCGATCATATCCTGCTCATCAATCAGGACCTCGTGATGGCGGGTTCCAAACAGCTTGGCCACCCGCTCGGCATAGTCCAACTCGTTGAGATGGGTGTGATCCTTGAAGCCCACCGAGAAGGTGTTGACCGGCCTGTCAGTGTAACGCCCCATCAGAGCGACGTTGGTCGAGGAGTCGATCCCGCCGGAGAGAAAGGCGCCGAAGGGCACATCGGACATCATCCGTTTCTCAACCGCCTTTTCGAGGTGCTCACGGATTCCGCGCACGTAGAATTCTTCGCGGCCCCGTGGGGAGAGTCCGACCAGCTCCCGCTGGTCGATGCCGGAACCGGGCAAGGCGTCCCAATAGCGCTGTGCCCTGAGCCGGCCGCTCCCATCCACCTGAAGATAGTGGCCTGCCGGCAGCTTGTAAATACCGCGAAACATGGTCATGGGCGCAGGAGTGGTAAGAAAACTGAGGTAGTGGTACATGGCACGCGGCGAGATTTCCCGCTCCAGTCCAGGGTATTCCAACAGTGCCTTGATTTCGGAGGCAAACAAGAGAGCACCGTTGTGGAGCGCGAAATAGACCGGTTTGATTCCGACCCGATCGCGGGCGAGAGTCAAGCGCCTTTCCCGCGCATCCCACACAGCAAAACCCCACATCCCGTGCAAACGCTGCAACAGGCCGTCAATGCCCCATTCTTCGTAACCGTGGACCAGGACCTCGGTATCGGAATGGTCGGTTCGGAACCTATGGCCCGCTGTGGCCAGCTCCGCACGCAGCGAAAGATGGTTGTAAATCTCACCGTTAAATGTAACCTGGACCAGACCATCTTCGTTGCTCATTGGCTGCGCAGCACTCTCATCAAGGTCAATAATTGACAACCGCCGATGGGCCAGCCCGATCCGACCGTCGGTCGCAACCCAAAGTCCCGCACCATCCGGTCCGCGATGAACCATTGCATCGCGCATGGCTATCAGTACGTTCCGGCTGACCGTTGAAGAACCAGCATAATTGTAAATTCCGGCAATGCCGCACATATGTTCGCATCAACTCCGTCAAAAGCAGTCTTTCTTGCCTTCAATCCAGGATTCGTACCATAAAACAGCATTCATCACCGTCCAGAGATGAAAGCTGTAGCCGCCGCCGCTGCCCATCTGGTGCTTGAGCAAATCCAGGAAATAGCCGTTATCGAAGAATCCATCCTTGGCCAGCCGAGAACGTTGGAAAGCAGCCACCGAACGCGCGCCGAAATCGGGGTCTTTATACCAGGACTCCATCGGCGCCCCAAAGCCCTGCTTCTTGCGGTAAATGATATCCCGATCCAGATACGGCTCGGCGCCTTTTTTCAACAGGAGTTTGCCGATGCCGTCACGCAGTTTGTAGGAGGGCGGACAGCGGGTGGCGAATTCAACCAGGTCATGATCCAGGAACGGTACCCGCGCCTCTATCGAATGTGCCATGGTCAGTTTATCCACCCGCATCAGCAGATGCTCGGGCAGGCGAAGCTTCATTTCCATATAGGGTATTTTTTGCAGGACCTCAGGATGATGCAGCCTTCCCGCCAACGGACCCAGATAGTGGGAAACCACCGCATGGCTGTCCAGCCCACCAAAGGCCATGGGCAGCAACCCTTCCACCGGACACTCCACCGTCCCGGCAAAGGGCCCCGTATCGGGAGTCAGTTGCTCACGCATCTGCCCCCGCCAGCATACCGCGCCGCCCCAGAAGAGTTCCTGCCCCGCTCTTGCCCGTTGCTGAATATCCATGTCCTCGGAAGAAAATCCGGGCAGGTTTTTCTTTCCCCGTGACCACAGGCGCTGCCACCAAGCAACACGACCGCGTTGGCGCACCGGGTCGAAAACCGTTTCCTGCTTTTTGCGATAATGCTCCACCCACCAGTAACCGAGCAGATTCTCATCCGCCCCCTCTCCCACCTGCACCACGGTGGTGCCGGATTCCTTTACCAGCTTGGCCAAAAAGTAGAGCGGGATGCAGACATTATCGGCGATGGGTTCGTCCTGCAACTGCACCAGCAGCGGCAAAAAATCCTGGGCGTCCCTGCGGCTGATCAAGGCTTCGTGATGATCGGTCCGGTAGCGCTCGCTTACCTGCCTGGCCCAGCGGAACTCATTGCTCTGTTCTTCACCCTCATAGCCGATGGTGAAGGTTGTGACCGGCCGCTCCATCAGTTCGCTCATCAGGGCCACGTTCATGCTGGAATCGACCCCACCCGAGAGCAGGACGCCAAAGGGCACATCCGACACCATCCGACGTTCGATGGATTTTCTGAGCAGGTCCATCAAACGTTTCACCGCCTCTTCCTCACTGAGATCGGCCTCGGTCAGCAGACCAAGGGCGGCAGGGTTGCAGTCCCAATACTGCCGGGCCACGGCGCGCCCGGTAAAATCGATGCTGATGGAATGGCCGGCGGGCAGCTTGAAGATGCCCTTGAACAGGGTCATCGGCGCCGGGGTGACGATGAAGGTGAGGTAATGCCAGAAGGCAGTCCGGTCCATCTCCGCTGTAAGATCGGGATGGGCCAAAAGGGCACGGATTTCGGAACCGAACAGCCACTCACCGCGCGCAGTCCTGGCAAAATAGAGCGGCTTGATGCCGACCCGATCGCGGACCAGATGCAAGACCGGACACTCCCGGTCTCGACGATCATAGATGGCAAAGGCGAACATGCCATGGAAGCGCTGGACGCAATCCAGCCCCCACTCCTCATAGGCGTGCAGCAGAACTTCGGTATCGGAATGATCAGTGCGCCAAGCATATTTTTTCAGCGCCGTCAGTTCAGCCCGGATCTCGGCATGATTATAGATTTCTCCGTTGAACGCCAGGATGACAGAACCATCCTGGTTGGGCATCGGTTGGGCCGCGGCCTCCGATAAGTCGATGATCGACAGGCGCCGGTGCGCCAAGCCGCAGCGACCGTCCTCCGCCCGCCAGAGACCTGCGCCATCGGGACCGCGATGAATCATGCGATCGCGCATGCGCTCAAGGACTATTGTGTCGCAGATCTCACCGCCAAGCGGCAAATAGCTACCAACAAAACCGCACAATTCCTGTTACTCCTTCCCAGTTAGCCAGACTGCCTCACCGAAGTTCGGCTGGATATGTATTGGAGAAAAACCCCCTGAATCAACGCCTGGATCGGACGCGGACCGTCCGCATTGTTGGCACTGACCACCACTCGATACTTTCCCGACTCCTTTACCTCGAAATCCATCAAAGAAATACCGCCGTTCATCGAGGGCTCCAATTGGACAATCCATCCACTGCTGCCAGGGCCCAACACACCAACAACAACCCGTCCAGATAAGCACCAAACCATGGCGGTCAGACGATACAATCCTGGCCGCATCATCTGTTTAGAACTTTGGAGCAGGTAATCATATCGAACCGGCGTCCCCAGCACCAACGCGTGGGCACCCTCCTTTAAGATGGATGGATTCGCCCATTGCCAGCTAAGCGCAGTTGCGCTCTCCGGCTGCTTGAAATCTACCTCTTTGTTTCCGTCTGCCTCGCCAACCACACGCCGTAGTGAGATCGACTGAACAGCCGTATCCACCGGGGTAGCATTACTGGCGTTGGCAGCACTCAACACCAATTCGCACATGCGGTCCTCAGACAGACTGAAATTCACTGCACACTTAGAATTAATCGCATTGAAGGCAGGGTTGGCCAGCCATCGATTTCCACGCTTGTCCAGAAGTCCAAGCATCAATTCGCCTAAGCGGCATTGCAAATGCGCACCAAATCGATAATCACCTTGTCTCAACAGAAACGGCGCACTGCGGAGCAGATATTCGTGTCGCAACGCCCGGGCGGAGCGTATAATCACCTCCAGTTCCACTCCAAACCCCTCCACCAGCGACCATGAGCGCAATTCCCCCAATTTGGGCATCGGCACATCCTCAAGATTCAGGCCATCATCTGCCCCGGTTGGTACAATCGCGACCACCTTTTTGTTTTGCAGGGTCCGTTGCCACACATCATTCACCTCGCAAACATTGACAAACATCACCGACGCACCGAACGGACTGCAATCGATGCTGCTGACTTCTGCGCCAGTGGCCGCTTTGATTACGCGCAGTTCATTATGGTCAGAAAGTCCTGTCACAAGGTGGTCGGAGTCGACAAAATCCGCGTCATGGACCCAGCGTGAATCAAGTTGCAGGCGCCGGTGGATCGTTCCACTTTCGAAATCAAGGAACCACAACAATCCGGCGGGGCTGTCGGTGAGCAAGACCTCTCCAGTGGCTGCAAGCGGGCGCCCGCCGTGAGCGCCACGAAACCCACGAGTGATCTCTCGATAGCTGCCGTCGAAGCCGAGATGACCGACAACCCCTTGATTCCAGAATGTCACCAACAATCCCTTACGGTATGGCACCGCGCTGTTGATGTGGGTCGGCTGAATGTCGGTGGGAATAACATGGGCATGCAGATCGTCCTCTTCGCGCAGTTGCATGCCTCTGCCGTAGCATTCCGGCATCCGAATCCGTTTCACCACCTGAAGCTGATCCAAATCGACCTGCAGCACTGCATTGGCAGGGGCCGCCGTAACCCAGGCGGTCCCGTCCCCTCCCGGATATACCGTATGCCCGCCAACCATCCACCGGTCCCGTACCGTTGCAACCAAATTAAACTCATGGTCAAAAATTTCCAGGCGGTCGGAACCGTAAACAAGCAATTTTGAACCAGCAAAGGCGGCGAACTGAATCTTGTAATCAGGACTGTAGGCATGGAGAAAACGCAAGATGCCCGGGTTCTCGGGATCGACCTCCCAGAGAGTCAACTGCCCCGTAAACGGAATCGCATCCAGGGTTCCGGGAAAGGAAATAAGTTCCACATTGGAAACATCATCACGATGGCCAAACCTGGTTTCCAGGGCATTTATGGAAGCCCGAGCTTCAACAAAGGGCCTGCTCGAGTGGGTTGCACATATTACTTTCACATTTCACCAACTAACTTTTAACATCGCAATTACGAAATAGCAACGCGCCCCCTCAGGCAGACAAGACGGCTTCACGGGGATCGGCGCAGCTCAAACTCTGACTCCAAAACGACAAACAGTAAGCTCAAGATCCCAACACAAGCGCCTGTGCCGCCAAATCAGATCGCCTACTCCTGTTCAAATTCTCCCTCACGTCATTAAGTCGTCCTGCTTCTTCAGAACGACATGCGACAACCTTAATGATCGGTGAAGTCAGCGTTAGCCGCTCCATAAGAGTCACTGCCGGGCCGATTGCGTTAACGGCCTCGAAAGTCGAGACCGGAAACTTCATTTCGTGCCTCGGACCCGCTATCGAATCCGCCGCTGCTCGGCTCTCCCCAAGCAGGTACGAAATCAAATCAAATAAATTATGTCCAAATTGACCGTCCACGAACAAAATATCCAAACCGGCTCGCCCAAGCAATACCTTAAGTAACTCAACATTAAACCAGTTGACATGACCGGCCCAAGCACGTCCCCCGTGAACGTACGAACAGTCCCCTTTCTGCAACCGCACTCCTAATCCGTTCAAATTGGGAACCGTTAACGCAATAAGCCCATCCGGCGCAAGCCTATTCTTGTAGCGACTCAGCTCAGCCAATGGGTCAACCATGTGCTCTAACGTTTCCCAAAACGAAATCCACTCAAACTCCCTCTCCGGCACATCATCCGACGAATCAAACAATCTCAATCCCTTTTTTCGCCCAACTTCCACGGCCTTTTTATTAACATCCACACCGTACGCATCAATACCTCGCCGCCCCGCAACCATGACCGAATGGCCTACCCCACATCCGACATCCAGATAACGAATATTGGCCGATTCTGACTGCACACTTATTATCAATTCATCAAAATAACCTTCCAGCCGCGCTTGATCGGTCTGTGTCATCTCGGCACCGATCCGCTTCTCAATCATCCTATCTGCCAGAACCTTCGCGTACCCGCAGCACGCAAAAAACTTTTCAAAAAGCCGCTCGTCAATCTGATGAGGAACATACCAGCACCCGCACGACCAGCATTCAGAAAAAGGATACCCATCGTGGCTATTAAATAAAGCTCTACCATCACCACAGCATACAGGACACTTACGCGAGGGCGCCTGTGCAATCAGTGGTGCGCCATACTTAAGCCACAGCCTGACGCTCTCAAGCCAATCATCCGTCGCCATATTTGAAAATGGGATAGAGTTTTTCATGGAACAAAATTCGTGTGAGCCGCTCACTTGCCTATTCACACCGTCGACAATCGCTTTTACGATACCCCGAGACACCAATTGCCAACTCATAACACTACCTCTCCAAAAAACTGAATCAATGAACCAAGCCAACATACTTTTAGACGGTTACGACTTATAACTCGACGACCCATCAAATCAACTTGATGACAACCACTTTCTTTTCGAAGAACAAACTCACCAACAACTCATCACAACCATCACCGTCAATATCCATAACCTTTGCAATTCGCGGATTTGCTACTGCGATTCGGCCAACGCACCTAAATTCTCCGTTAACATGCTTGAATATCTCGATTCCGCCGGAGTTCGACCTGTCACCCGGCCCAAGCCCTGTTCCATAATTGAGCACTGCAAGCTCATCTACTCCATCACCATCGAAATCTCCGCAGGCAACATCCGTCGGGTGAACGCCCGCTGTAAATCGGCGCACACCGCTAACTCGCAAGCTGTCATCGATTTCCGCTATGACAATTTGCCCCCGGTGGGGATGATTCATCTCAAGAGGGTCTCCTCCCCAAAGTCCCACAACGACGCTATATCCCTTCCCTTCTCCAAAGTTCCCAACAACAACGGATGTTCGACTTTGTCCACCAAGCGGTGTGACATCGACGACTCTCAATGCTCCGCTCGAATCCTCGTGTACGGTGTACAGGTTCTCGAAATGTCGTGAATTTAGAAAAAAAGCGGTACGATTCCCATCTTCATTCCGTAGAACCCCGATTCCGATCGGTTCAAGTCTGGGAGGCAACTCTAAAGTGGAGGTGGTGAGAATGCGCGGCGCCTGGGCGATATCGATGGTAAACGTCTGGAATATTCCCGCATGACGGTCTACAGCCGCTACACAATAAATATCAGGAACCTTCGTGGCTAAACATGAAAGACCGCGATACCCCCAAAACCCCTCTCTGGCCGCCAAAATCGGTAATTGTTTATCCGGGGCGGTTATAACGCCCGAATGTATCACTTCCTCAATCTCGGCCACCATGACAAGGGAGGTTATGCTGACATCAGTACCGCTCTGATCCAGGTTGAAGAGTCCCATCAGCAACAAATCATCACCCTGCTCTCTTGGCAGGGCCACTAAAGGCAAAGGGGCTGACATTTTCGGGAAGCGGACCACTCGCCGTCGACCTAACCCCAGGCTTGAGTATTCTAAAAAAGATAAGGTGTCATCACCAAAATCGGAGGACACAAGGAAACAACGACCACTTCTCCCCTTCACAAAAGCTAAAGAACGGACAGCGTACCCAACAATGCCGTAATCCGTAAGTTGATAACTTCGCCCAACCCTCAACCAAGAGAGCAGCGGCGACACCGTCTTGGTAAGGGTTGCAAATTGCTTCTGGGCAAATATACGAGCATGATAAAAATTCGGTTTTAGGTGTTCTCTCGAATATCGAACAATAAAATTGAATGTAGCACGGGCTTGGTATTTGACAGCACCCAAAGCACCAGATACGCGCTCGAGGGAAAAATTAAAAAGCTCAGCTTCGATTGATGATGGTCCCTCATGATTTGATGCATACACAACAACTCTGTAACGCGCAGGAAATAAAATAGAAAACTCAAGATTTTGTTTACCTTTTCTCGCCATTGCAGCATTGCCGTGCCACACCTGCCGCAAAACGTCAAGTAGCCCAATTGCTAATTCGCCCACCGAAATCGACGATTCACAACCCAACATATAGACTCCGGGGAACAAGAACAAAACGGGAGACCCTAAAACATACTCATAACGGATCCCATCTGCACGGACAGTAATTCCATCTACTTTAGGCAGTGGTACCCGTCGAGTGTCTTGGAAAACTTCCCAGGCAGACAGCGGTCCCAAGGGTATATCCTTAATCATCAGTCACTCTCTGCCGTAATTCGTTCAGGGGATAAATATCATCATAAATTATACGACCATCACGCTTCCACTTGGCGCGATGATAAAAAACTACATCATTCGCCAATATATTATCGCTTGGCCGAACCACTAACTCGTAGGCACGACTATGATGATCCAGCAGATTATCATTCGCCGTGAAAAAGGCTTTTTCCCCTCCCCGTGCATACCCGCCCTCGCTCATCACTACAACATTAACTAAATAGCCACCTGGTCCCAGCAACAATGGTTCCGCTAATATTTCAAGAGTACCACGCGGATTTTGCGAGTAATCAAACAGCTGACCTTCCAGCGCGAAACGGTGACTGCGGGTAGTACCTTCCTTCAAGAAATTAAGCTGGATAACCGGCCTCTGACGAAACGACGGATCACGTATTTCGTAAACCAACCTAATTTTCAGCGAGTCCCCCACATCAAAAATATGTGACGGAGTCCCATCTGCTGCCAAAAATTCAATCTCGCTGATGAAAAATCTTTGTGTGCCATAGCGACGGATATTCTGCTGACTCACCTCCAGTTGTGTCCCACTGGTCAGCTTACCCCGAACCCGCCGCCACTCACCGGAACCGTCATTTCCGAGTCTTAACCAAGATCGTTTCAATCCATTGTCATGAAATAACTCTATTAAACACGGCGTGGAGCTAGAATCCCGATATTCCACTTCGGCCTCCAGTAACCCTCCATCGAGCAGTTTTTCCAAATCGTGAAAGCCAGTGACGAACGGTGCACGATGATATATCGAACCATGCCTGCTGAATGATCGACAGATTCGCCCGGAGTCTTCCAATACTTCTCCCCAGTTGTGCTCGCCTTCCTGCAAATACAGCCTAATCGTGTCACCATCTGTTGAAACACCCGGCTCCAGTCGACACAACTCCCCTTGCGGGCCAAAGATTCGAATGAACGCTATTGGGACATCACGCTCGACCGGAATATTGCCTTCACAGCGGATTTGACCGAACAAGTGATTATCCTCGACACTCTTTGATGCCGTTTGATTGTTCTCGCTCAACGCTTTCATGTGCCGCCGCCGCAATCTGGCCTCTTGCTGATCCCTGATCGATGCCTCATAACGATGAATCACCGACCCGGCATCCGCATCCATCAGAAGCGCACCCCGTTCAATCCAGATAAATCGTTCACAGACCTCCATAGCTGAATAAAGATCATGGGTAACCAGCAATAGCGTTGAGCCTTGCCCCTCACACAGGGACTTGATCTTCTCGTAGCTCTTTTGCGCAAAATATGCGTCACCGACGCCCAGAACTTCGTCCAGCACCAGAATCTCCGGCTCGATGGCGGTGGAGGTGGCAAACATCAACCGCATGCCCATGCCGGTGGAGTAGGTCTTTATCGGCTGATCAATGTATTCCTCCAACTCGGTAAATTCGACAATTTCATCGACCATCCGATCGGCTTTCCCGCCCGTTACCCCCAATTGCGACAGATACGAGTAAACGTTCTCACGGCCGGTGAATTCCGGATGAAATCCGGTGCCGATCTGCAAAAGGGCATGGACCCGGCAGTTCACATCCAAACGACCTGAGGTGGGCTCGATCGCTCGGGCGATCAGTTTAAGGAGCGTGCTTTTGCCCGCCCCGTTGCGGCCGATAAACGCCACCTTCTCGCCCCGTCGGATCTCCAGGTTGAAGCGATCGACTGCAATATGTTCGGTGTAGCGGCCCTGGCCCGTCCGCAACAGCCCGAACATGTCCAGCATGCGGTATTGCGGCTTGCTGTAGAGCCGATATACCTTGCACAGGTCCTCGGCGCGGATAATAACATCACTCATAGTCCACCAACACGTTTCGGAAACGACGGAAAAATGCTGCCCCCGTTCCAAATGACAGGGTACACATCGCCACATAGGGAACAGCGATGTGCAGAGGCGGAAGATCCCCATACAACAGGCTGTAGCGAAAGGCTTCGAGCATATAATAAATCGGATTGAGGGCGACCATGAACGCCAGATTATGCGGCACCATGTCAGGCTTGAAGCCGATGGGCGAGATGAAGACCAGCAATAGGGTAGCCAAATTGACGAAATGGCTGATATCGGGCAATACCACCGCCAGACCGGAAAGAATCCAGACCAATCCTATCAGGAAGGCAACTTGCAATACCAGCGCCACAGGCAGCCACGCGACGTGGATACTCAGGGAGCCATTGACAGCAACCAGCAGCAGCAGCACCCCCATTCCCACTACCTGGGTCACCATGCTGACCATGACATAACGGACCGGGATCAGCTCGATAGGTAACATCACGTTTTTGACCAGATGGATGTTCTGTTTGATCGCATGACAGCCATTGTTTACCGACTCCATGAAGCCGATGTAGGGAACCAGGCCGCAGAAGACGTAGACCACGTAATCAAGCTGGCTGTATCCAGGGAACTTCATCTTGAAGATGACAAGATAAACGAAGAGATAAACAGCCAGAAAAAGAATCGGATAGACGATTACCCAAGCCATGCCAAGTACTGAACCGGAGTAGCGCTTGGCCAATTCAACTCGGGTGATCGCCACCAGGATGCGACAGTTTTGCCTTAAGATCGAAAGCATTTCGAAAGCGGCAAAGGGACGTCGGTTATGGTTCATACTCATTTCTCCATTGCGGCAGCAAGCTCTGAAACGGCCTTCGCTGCTCGTCCTTCACTATCGTCTGCGTCAAACGGCCTCAGCATGAAAGACCACTGTGCTGTACCGTCGATTCTATGATGAGTCCGGCAGACAATCCTTTGGCTCGACTGCTCGATCCCGTAGGAAGGTGAACAAGAGCCTTCTTCCACCTCGACCGCAACCCCAGCGGGGAAGCAGAGCAGATAGTCTCGCCCTTTTCCCCTCAAAAGCATCCCAGCCTCTTCTTTCCGCACTTCAATCCCTGGTGCGCAGGCAAAGCTCCATAGCAACTGATGCACACCAGCCCCCTTCAATAGATCGCAGATGACCAGGGTACCGCATTCACGCAGCAGCCGGAAACCCCGGTGATGTTCAACCGGCTCGCTCAGGCGGGTGTAGCCGTCGTGGCTGCCGATATACTGAACATAATCGGTTGTCACCCGGTAGTTATGGTGTTGTGGGGTGGCCTTGGCGAACATGCGAAACAGCCACTCTTCCCTGAACTCGTTTTGCTCAACGCCATCTACTGTCAGGGTATTGTGCCAACAGGTGCTGCGGAAGCGATTTCGGGCAACGAAGTTCGAGGTATAGACATAGCTGCCGGGGTCGACAAGCAAGGCTTGTCCTGCATGGTGGTATTCAAAGGAGAGTTGGTCGTTGTGCTTATGATTGCCGAAGCCTTTGGTGCCGACAACCCCGTTGGTGATCAGCAGATAATGCCCGTTTTCGCGCATTACCGCCAGACCGGCTTCGGGATAAAGCTGAAAATTGGCCGGAATCTGTCCCTGCGTCCGTGGTTCGGCAGGGGGGGCGCCTCCCCACCAGGCTGCTTCCCAGTTACCATCGTCTCCGGCCAATTCCAGCCAATCCTGTTCTTGCAAGACGGTAGCAGCGGACGCGAAGATGTGGCGAGGATCTTGCGGGTTCAAGCCAGAGAAATCAGTGAAAATATGCAGCCGCCCGTCATCAGCGTCCCCCACCTGGGGCATCAGACCATCAGGACGCAATACACCGGCCAAAAACGCGACCACACGACGCAGGCTGTCCCGATAGGATGCCGACAGCGGCTCGCCACGCACCTCGGCCAGGCAGGCGGCCCCCAGGAACAGCTCAGCGACCAGGCGGTGGTAAGGAATCGACGACTCATAGTCAGCACCATCGCTGAGAATTTGGACTCGCATCTCCTCTTCCAGGGCTGCCCGGCAAAAGGCATCCCACTCACGTCCGACGGCGAAGTCGTGAAACAGGGTGGAGAGATAAAATAACCCGACGACATTGCTTAAGAAATGGTTGCTGGTCACCTCGTAATGGTTTTCGAGGTTAGCGGCGATGAAGCGGCCATGGGCATAGAGCGCTTCGTAGGCGCTTCGCCAGAACGCCTCATCCAACCCATCGGCATTGCGCACCATCTCCAAGGCGAGAGCCCAGTTAGCGGCGCGGATGGCAACATCCATGGTACAGGTCCAGTTGATCCCGAGACCTACCGGGTTCGCCTCCAGAAAGTCGTGCAGTTGATCGGCGATCTCCCGGGCATAGCGATCGTCGCCGCTGAGCAGATAGGCCTGCCCGAGGGTCGGCCAGTGCTGACAGCGTGACAGTTCCCACGGGAGCTTGATGTCGGCATCCGGCGGCCGCATCTCGTAGAGATTCCATTTCTTGTACGGCACCTTTTGGGGAAAGCGGCAACCACGGATTGGGTCGAGATACCAGTCGATGGGCTGGTAGGCGCCGCGCGCCGGACGCTCGGGATCAACCGGCTGGAAGGGTCCGCTGCCGAGCAGGTCAAAACGGTGGTCCATGATCTCTTCGGCGCCGGCCAGTGTATCCCTGACCTGGCGTGAACAATGGACCTTGAGGGTAGCCAGCCTTGACTCCGCCCCGTGGACATAGAGCCTGGGCTCTCTTCTCAACTTGACCAGCCTTTCTGCCAGGTCGATTCCCTCTTCTCGGGCAGCCTGGACCAAATTCTCCGGTGATTGGGGGACGATCGGAGTCGAGACCGCAGCCCGCCGCAGCAGGCGGCGGGCAATTCGTTTGGCCAGATTCAACATCAACGCTTACCTGGCTTGTGGGCTTTAATGATGAGGTTCCAACCCATCATCCGGCCCATGAAATCAAGCGGCAACCACCGCAGTCCAGCCGGCAGTTCTTCTTTAGTCAGCTGGTGCTGGTCTATGGAAATATTTGTAAAATCGGTAAACATGGCGCTCAGACGACGGGGGGTATAAACTTTCACCAACGGACGGGCGCCAGCCTCGGAAATTTCGACACTGCGAGACATGATCTCGCCCATCGAATAGAGATTCAATTCCCCCTGGGATATGCCGATATCACGCATGAGATTGCGCCAGTAATGGAGAGAATTTTCCGCGTAGACCATGATGATGGCCTTGCCGCCGGGGCGCAACACCCGGTAAATATCGCGCACCACCTGAATGGTGTTGGGGGTATGATGGATTACACCGTTGCTGTAAACAACGTCAAAGGTGTTGTCGTCATAAGGCAGTCTTTCCGCGTCATGGTGGACAAAACACCCCTCCAGACCACGAAGACTGAAGTTCTCCTGGGCGAGGGCCAGATGACCGGCTGAGAGGTCCACATCCGTAACAAGGGCGCCGTGCTTGGCAAACTGGGACAAGTCTGTGCCCAGGCCTCCCCCGATCTCAAGCACCTTCTCCCCGGCATGCCGGGTAAATTCCATGATTTCAGGCATCCATGGAGCATAGGTGCCATAGCGGTATTTTTCTGCCTCCAGATACCAGTCAAGGGTATGGAGGCTCGCTTCCTTCACATAATGTGAACCGCAGGCATCCTGATTCCATTGGTTCTGCACCTCATCCTTATAGGCATCGCCGGTGACGATCCGTTCCGCCTCAAGCGGTGATTCCGTTGGCCCTGTAGCGGGGGAAGGCGTAATCAGCTCTTTCATTGCCGGCCATAACCTGCCGACATGGCGGTCCCAGGAATAATGATCGAACACTGCCTGGCGCGCGTTGTTCCCCAGGGCGGTGCATTTCCCTGGATCACCGCACAAGGACACGACCGCCTTTACAAATTCTTCAATATCTCCGGGTCTGCATAAAACAGCACGCTCATCCTTCACTTGAGCACCACCTTGGACGCCGAAGTCCGACACCCGCAAGGCAGGCCGGAGCACCTCACCTATCTGTTCCAGATCGCTGGCAACAATGCCGCCTGCCATGGCCATATATTCGAAGATTTTCGTTGGCGATCCAAAAAAACGGCTGTCCACCATATGTGCATTGTGGGGTGAAACGAATACATCCGCGGCCGCCAGATAACGTGCGCCCTGCTGCTGGGGAACACGGCCGGTGGAGATCACCCGGCCTGCCAACCTGTGCTTTGCTACTGCATCATCCACCAGGTGCTTGTGGTTGCCGTCCCCGATCAGTAAGAAACGGATGTTTTCGTCCGCTGCGCAGATCAGGGGAATCGCTGCGGCCAGCACGTCCACGCCATGCCAACCGCCAAAGGTGCCGGTGAAACAGATAACGCGGTGTTCCGGAGCAAGGTTCAGCTCCTGGCGTATCGCATCTTTTTCCTCTCCGATCCTGGGCCGGTAGCTCTCGATATCAGCCCCATTGGGGTTGACCAGAATCTTGGCCGGATTGACTCCGCGCCGAATCAACTCCTCGCGAATAGGCTGTGACACCACGGAGATGAGCGAGGCCTGCCGGAACGCCACAGTTTCACACTGCAGGTAATGCTCTTCGAACTCATAACCCGTGCCGTCAAAGCTCCTCTTCATGGAAATTTCGGAGCCGTTGTATTCCACGATATAGGGGATGCCCAACTCTGCGCTCAAACGGGCGCCGGCATAGTTGCCAAGGCAGATACGCTCATAGATGTAAGCGGGCCTGAGGAGTTCGACTGCGGACTTCAAGGCCGTATAGTAGTAATCGCTGGCCGCAACAATGTTTTGTTCATTACCCTCCGGCTGGGGACAGGCAACGATCTGCTGGTGAATTCCCATTTCGTCCAGCAGCGCATACCGGTGGGGCATGAAGGCCACCAGGTTTTCGCTCACCCGGGACAGTGATTGCGCAACATAGCAGGTATGGCCATAACTGCCTCCCGAACTGATGGGAGCCCAGAAGTCCAGGCGCAAATAGACGCCGGTGCCGGGAATGGGCGTAGCGGGCCCAATCTCACCATCAAGCCACTTAGGAAGCGCCGGAGTCCGGGCGGGGACAGCATCCAACGGGTTCTCGGGTATGTGCAAACTGACAGAAACCTGTTGACTAAAAGCACCCCTGGCCAGACGGGGCCAGATGCCACCGAAGAACTGCCGGTCTGCCTCGCCGATCCGGTTGACCGCATATGCCTTGGCGCGGCGCATCAGACGAATCGCCACCTCCAGTGTAACCGCTCCGCCCAAAAGGAAGCTAGCCTTCAATCGCAGCAACGGACCCATGGTTCTGTTCCAGACAAGCAACCAGCGATAGACCTGGCGATGGCGTCGGAAACTTGCGAACCGTTCTTCATCCACTACCTCGAAGGCCTGTTCACCAGGCCAATGCAGCAGCACAGCAAATCCCTTGTCCAGCGCCTTGCCGGCAAGATTCAGTTTGCCCTGGTCAAGCAGACCATGCGCCATTTCGATAATCAGTCCCGTTGCCCCGGAGTTCTCCAAAGCCGACAGTGCTGGTTGCCCTAATCGTTTTAGTGGCGGTAATTGGATCTTCGCCTTGTGCCGCTCGCTGAAATCGCTAAAACGCACGTCATTGATCAGCACGCCTGCTTCCAGGTCAGCCGCAAGGTAAAAATAGGACTTAGAGTGCTGCTCACTCATCCACAGCCTCCCTGCCGAACAGCAAATCCTCAATATGCAGCGACACGGCCGTGGTCTCGATAATCTCATCAAAGGAGATGGGCGCATCACCACCTGCTGCAATGGCGTCACCCAGGCGACTCAGTTCTTCGAAATGCCCCTTGTCCACCTGGTCGCTACTCCACAACACCTCGCCGTCGCCGGCACGCAGCAGGCGTTTGTAATCATCGACCACATAGGCCTCACCGTCGCAAAAAACCTCAATGCGTTCTTTTGGCATACCTTTCTTCGGGCCCAAAGACGTATAAATCAGATTACCGACGCTGCCGTCCCGATAGGCGATGGTGGCGCAGAAGTTATCATTGCGCAGGTACGGCATTACCCCGGGATCAATCGAGGTCGCGGAGATCTGTACCGGCGGGGCCTTGGCAAGCGAACGGAAGACATCATACATATGACAGGCCTCACCAATGTTGCGGCCACCACCCTGCTCGTTCTGTATCCAGCTCTCTGTCGGGATATAACCGCCGTTCAGCCGGTAGTTGATGATCAGCGGCGAACGGCGATCCGCCAACACCTCGCCAAGTTTCTGCAATGCCGGCGAAAAACGGCGATTGAAGCCGACCATCAACAAAGGCTGCTGCTCTAAACCATGATAGGTTTCGACGATCCGATCCAATTCGTCCCAAGTCAGCGCCAACGGTTTTTCCACGAAAATGTGCTTGCCGGCCTGCAGACTGCGCACAACCTGATCGGCGTGCTGGTTATGGCGGGTGGCGATCACCACCATGTCGAAGCTCGGGTCCTGCAGGATCTGGTCGAGGTCTGTAGCGAGCACTTCAATCTGGTTTGCGCGCGCGAAATTACTGGCCTGGAGCGCGCTGCGACTCACCACGGCGCGCAGAAAGTAGCGGTCCTTGCGTTTTTCCATCTGCGGCACAAGCATCGAAATGCCGAAGGCGCCGGCGCCGACCAGAGCGTAGTTAATTACCCGCTCCAGTGGTTTGCGATGTCCGCGGATGGTGATACGGGGGCTGTCGGAAGCATCGTCGAGTTCTCGGCCGTCGGCGGGGAAGCTGAGCAACACCCCCAGCGGCATTTCCTCACTCTCGGTCAGCTCTTTGTAGGCGCCCGGCGCCTCGTTCACAGAGACGACTCGGTCAATCAGTGCTTCAACATCCAGGCGACCGCGGGCTATCAGATCCATATAGGCCTGCATATTGCGATTCAGGGTCCAGCGGACATAGGCGAAGGGGTAGTCAATTCCCAGTTCCTCGTAGTTACGATCGTAACGCCCGGCACCATAGGAAGTGCTCATGACCAGATCGATTTCCTTGCGGTAGAACTGACCGCGCTGAACATTCAAGCCAACATCGCCGACGATCACTACCCGACCTTTGGCGCGGGTCACTTCCATCGCCAGATTGATGACCGCATCGGATTTGGTTGCCGCCGTGATAATGGTCCGATCACTGCCACGACCGCCAGTAACATCGCGCACCAGTGCCTTGTACTTTTCAGTATCGGAACAGCCCTCCTCCATCCCAAGTGCCTTGGCTCGCTCGACCCGGCCGGGGTCGATATCCAGGCCGATCACCTTGCAGCCATTGGCCCGCAGCATCTGGACAGTTAGCTGCCCGAGCAAACCGAGGCCGAGCACGCAGAAGGTCTCGCCCAACTGCGGCTCACTCCGCCGCACCCCCTGCAGGGCAATGGTACCCACGGTGGTGGTCGCCGCGTGGCGCACGCTGCACCCTGCCGGAATCCGGCACACCAAATTACGCGGCACGCTCACGTAGTCGGCGTGGTTGGCTTTGCCCGCCCCGCCGCAGGCGACACGATCACCGGGTACCAGACCCATGACCTTTGCGCCGACCGCCATCACCACCCCGGCGGCAGAATAGCCCACATTCCAGCCTTGCTCCTCCAACTCACTTTGGGGAAGGCCATTTTCAAGGGGTGAGGCCATGCTCACCTCGACTGTTTCCAGGCTCAAGCGTGATTGTGCGCCGAGGCCGGCATTGGCAATCACCAGCACTGTTTTCCCAGAATCGCCAGGGTTGAAAATCAAGCGATCCTCAAATTTACCCCTTTCATAACTACGGTTGCCAAGCCAACCGTCCTGGGCCTCGTTAAGCAGACCAAGGGCAATCCGGCCCTCCAGCACCTCACCCCGGACACAAACGATGGGTACCTTACCGGCCTCAATATCGATCTGCTGAGAGAGCGCCTGATAAGCAGCCTCCGAATGATCGGTAACCAACTCGAACCGACCATCCACCTGCTCGGCGGAGACGGCATTACACTTACTCCACAGGACATCCCCGAGGCCGATCACCGGTGTTTCCTCCGGCCGGCGCTTGGGTAAGGCACGAGCGGCAACGTCGCGGGCAATACGCGACACGCGGCGCATAGCCTTGCCCGGATTACGGACAGCCAGACCCAGATAGGTATGGGCAAGCCTGGTGTAGGCTTTGGCCTTTTCCACCGTGCCGGCATCGGCGAGCGGCGAGTCGGGTGGCCGCAGTCCGGCAATCTCGGTACCCACGCTGATCATTGAATATTCGACGCGGATCAGAACACTATGGTCATCGATCTCGGGTCTGGGCATGCGGGCCACGACAGCACCAGCCGTATTGCAAAGCACTTGACGCATTACACTTCCTCGATATTCATTACCGGCGGCCTCATTTTTCACCCCGTGACTGGATTTGCCGTTCCACCTCAAAGCTGATGGCTGTGGCCTGGAGTTGATGTTCCAGGGATATCGGCCACTTGCCTTCGTCATGAAGACAGTCGGCCAGGGCCTTAAGTTCTTCCATATGCCCCTTTTGCGTGCTGGAAGCACTCCAGCCCTTGTGGTTGCCGCCGGCACAGACCAGATTTGTGTAGTCATCCAGGGAGATGACTTTCCCGTCGGCATAGATATCCATCCGCTCCTTGGCATGTGACTTGTCACCAAGAGCGGTATAGGTCAGGCTGCAAACCGATCCGTCCTGGTAACTGACGGTGGCGACGAAATTGTCATTACGAGCCCATTGCCTGGACGATGGCGCAATGGAGGCGGCATGGATCTCGACTGCTTCAGCATTGGTAAAATAGTTAAATAAATCGTATATATGGCACGCCTCGCCTATATTGCGGCCTGCCCCTTCTTCGGTATGCACCCAATGACTTAAAGAAATATACCCGGCATTCATTCGGTAGTTGGCAACTATCGGGGTTGTTCGGGAGGATAGAATTTCGGCTGCTCGGCATATCGCCGGCGAGAATCTGCGGTTGAAACCGGTCATCAGCACCGGGCCATCTGGATGACGGCAGTAGAATTCGCTGATCTTCGCCAACTCCTGCTCATTGACAGCCAGCGGTTTTTCCACGAACACATGCTTGCCCGCTTCCAGGGCTTGCAACACCATGGGACCATGGAGGTTGTGGCGAGTGGCAATCAATACCAGATCGATATCGGAGTCGGCAAGAATCTCTTCATAGTCTGTGGTAATATACTCAGCCTTGTACTGACTGGCCACAGCCTTGGCATTGGCCCCTGTCCGGCTCATCACGGAGCGAAGTCGGAAGCGATCGCGCAGTTTGAACATGTTTGGCAAATGCACACCTTGGGCAAAGCTGCTGGCTCCGGCCAGGGCCACACGGATCATGCCTTTTCCGGCACGGCAGGCGGGTTTGAGGCTGACCAGACGTTTATCACGCCCTTCACGCTCCGGGTAAGCCAGGAAGACAAGCAATGGCTTCTCGCCTTCTTCATTCAGCCGAGCATAAGCTTCACCGGCCTGATCCACCGGATAGCTTTCCCGGGTAAAGCGCTCCAGAGTCAACCGCCCATCCGCCAGCATCCGGAGATACGCCTCCATATTGCGATTTTCTGTCCAGCGGACATAGGGTAGCGGATAGTCGTGGCCACCTTCCTCATAAACCGGGTCATAACGGCCGGGACCATAGGAGGTGGAGATGAGAAAATCCAGTTCCTTGGCGTAGAAATCGGACCTCTTGAGGCCAAGACCTACATCACCGACCAGGACAACTCGTCCCTTCTTGCGGGTAGCCTGGGCAGCCTGGCTCACAACCTCGTCACTTGCTGTGGCCGCGGTGATAACCGTTGCGTCCGCACCGAAATCATCTGTCAGCTTGAGAACCCGTTCGACAAATCTCTCATTACGGGCATCAATGCCGTAATCCATCCCATTCGCGAGAGCCATCTGTACCCGGTGAGCATCCAAGTCTGTGCCAATCACCCGGCAACCATTGGCTTTCAGAAGCTGAACCATCAGCTGGCCAAGGATACCCAGACCAACGACGGCAATGGTTTCGCCGAGGGTCGGGGCGGTCCTGCGCAAGCCTTGCATGGCAATAGCACCGAGGGTGACGGTGGAAGCATCCTCCGTTGACAATCCCTTGGGAATTTTAACCGCCAGGTTGACAGGTACATCGATGACTTCGGCATGATTGGCGATGCCTGCGCCGGCGCAGGCGACAAGATCACCCGCCGCAAAACCGACAACTTCGCTGCCAACTGCGAGCACTTGCCCGGCGGCAGAATAGCCGGTGGCGCTGCCCGCCGAAAGCTTGCCGCGAACACGGTCGAGCGTTCGTCTGACGCCCTGGTCGCGCATCATCTCCAACACCCGTTTCACGTTCTCTGGTTGTTTCAATGCACGGCGGTAAAGAGGCATTCCCGACATTTTCAGCCCTGTCATCTCGGTACCAACACTGACACAGGAATGCGCGAGCGCCACCAACACGTTCTTGGGACTGACCGTTGGCGCCGGCACCTCTTCGACCACGGCAGAGCCGCCTTTGATCAACACCTGTTTCACTGTCAAATGTACCGATTGTCTGCGAATCTGCTTGCGGCGAAAGGCCTGAAACAAATCTTCTTGAATACGTATTGATCCACACAAAGGACACAGATATCAGCCGGTATCAAGGCAAGATCACCATCCCCCGGCTCTGCTCTCTGCAATCCCGGCAGTTGCCCCCGGTGCAAACGTTTGATTTTTCCCCGGCAGGGGTGGGTTTTGGAAATGGTCATAATATTAAGTTCATTTGATCAGCAGACGCCGACATCAGGGTATTGATATTACAGGGGGATACTGCCAGCCGTTGGCCGTTGCAGCGCAGGTTATCGGTTTTCCCGCACCTGCATTACAATCCGTCCATGCACGACTGAAGGCCGCGTAACTCCATCAAAAATATAAATTCTGTAAGATGGGCGACACCCTGGCATACTACCGTCCTTAGGAGGATGCAACCTGCTCATCCGTTGACCTGTATATATGATATATTCAGCGGGTGTCAATTAAAAAAGGCTGCACGAAGAGGGCGGAACAGCACCTGCCTCTTCGCGCAATACCCTGTCCAGAGGAGTGTGGTTTACCTGGCGATTGGGAAGACCTAAAAGAATTACCACATTTTCCTGCTCTGAGAATGAGCAAAAAAGGCCCCGGGCAAAAACAGCATCATCGATCGCAATGTCCCACTCCATGTGCGTTGAACATGACATCTTTATTGCGAGCGGTCACAGACATGAAAAAAATTAATTACTTACCATAAATATCATTGAATGGCAAATCCGAACACGGATCACCGGCCGAACCCTTGAGCTGGAAAAAAAGCCTGAGCCCTTTTTTCACGGTTTCGGAAAAGATCTTGGGGGAAAAATAATTGCCGGCAACCCTTTTATTGATCTCGGCCAGGGTCGGATAGGGATGTACGGCACCGGCCAGGGTGCTGAGTTTCATCTTGCCGTTTAGAATGGCCACCCATTCGCTGATCAACTCGCCGGCATGGGGGCCGCAGATCTGCACGCCGATGGGTTTTTCCTTGTCATCAAGGATCATCTTAATGCGGCCGACCCGTTCACCCTCGGCCAGGCTGCGGTCGTTGGCTGCAAATTCCTCGCTCCACACCTGGTAATCGATGCCCGCGGCCCTGGCCGCCTTCTCATTCATGCCGATGGAGGCAAGCTCCGGATCGCTGTAGGTGCACCAGGGCATCCAGGTGTAATCAGCCCGGCGGGGCAGATGAAAGATGGCGTTGCTGACCACGATACCGCCTTCATAGCCGGCCGCATGGGTGAACTGGAAGCTGCCGTTGATGTCACCCGGCGCATAGATATGCCGGTGATTGGTGCGCAGCCGGTTATCCACGGCAATGCCCTTTTTATCAAAAATAATGCCGATGTCCGCCAGGCCAAGGCCTTCCACATTGGCGGCTCTTCCCAGGGCCACCAGCAGGGCATCAACCTGGAGGACCACCTCCCCGCCCCCGGCGTCGGTAAGCCTCACCTCTTTAGCGGTGCCCAGATCACGCACGCCGAGCACCCTGGTGTTGAGATAAAATGTCACTCCCTCCTCGGCCATGACCTGCATGACCAGGTCCGCCATGTCCTGGTCCTCTTTGCTGAGGATCTGGCCGCTGCGCTGGATGACGAACACTCTGGTGCCCAGCCGGTTGAAGGCCTGGGCCATTTCAATGGCAATGGGGCCGGCGCCGAAGACCGCCATGGTCGCGGGCAGCCGGTCGAGGTAAAAAATTTCCCGATTGGTCAGAAATGGCGTGGCCTCAAGGCCGGGGATGGGGGCCGGGGCCGGCGAAGAGCCGGTGGCAATGACCCATGCCCTGGCCGAATAATTCCTGCCGTTTAATGATACGCTATGCTCGTCGATAAAGCGGGGTGCGCCGAACTCCACCTTCGCCCCCAGCCTGCAGAAGCGTTCCACCGAGTCGTGCCGCTGAATGGTGGCGATGACCGACCTGATCCTGTCCCGCACCCGGACAAAATCAACCGGCTGCACCGTGATCTCCGGCAGGCCGTAGTGTGCCGCCCTTTTCATGGTCTGGTAGACCTGGGCCGAACGGATGAGGGTTTTACTCGGCACACAGCCGAAGTGGAGACAGTCGCCGCCCAGTTGCGGATCTTTTTCCACCAGCAGGGTTTTCGCCCCGAGCTGGGCCGCCCCGGCGGTGACGGTAAGCCCCGCGGCGCCGCCGCCGATGACCCCGATATCAAAATCAAATTTCGTCATGGTTCCCCCCTTTTCTTCTGTTCACCGCAGCCATGATCTTTTTTACGGTCAGCGGAAACAGCCCCAGCAGGGCAAAAGAGACCAGCAGGCTGGGCGAGAGAATGCCGGATGCGGAGTCAATTTTGGCCAGTTCCTTGCCGGCATTGACATAGACAATGGTGCCGGGCAGCATGCCGATCTGCGACACCCAGTAATACTGAAAAATCGGGATCCTGGTGATCCCCATGGCCAGATTGATGAGAAAAAAGGGAAAGGCCGGCACCAGCCGCATGGTGAAGAGGTAGAAGCCGCCCTCCCGTTCAATGCCTTTGTCGATCGGCGCCAGCCGCTCGCCGAATTTCTTCTGCACCCAGTCCCGCAGCAGAAAACGGGACACCAGACAGGCCAGCGTTGCCCCGATGGTGCTGGCAAAGGAGATGACCACCGTGCCCACCGCCAGGCCGAACAGCGCCCCGCCGGCCAGGGTCATGATCACCGCCCCGGGCAGGGAAAGGGCCGTCACGGCAATGTAGATCAGCATGTAGGAGGCAATGACTGCCAAGGGCCTTGCCCCATACAGCCCGGCAAAGCGCTCCTGGGACTGCTTCAGATAGTCGAGGGACAGATACCGCCCCAGCCCCAGATATTGGAAGGCGGCAAGGCAGCCGATAATCAGCCCGACAATGGCCGCTTTTTTGGCAAACTCCCTATTGACTGTCATCTGTGCGTAAACCATACGCCGCGGTGCCGATCAGGGCGGCCTTGGGGTTGATAATGACCGAGACGGGAATAGCCGCCAGCAAACCGGACATCTTCCCCTTGCCGGTAAAACGATTGATGAAATCCTTTTGCTGCAGCAGGGGGAGAATTCTCGGGGGGATGCCGCCGCCGATATAGATGCCGCCGGTGGCCAGCACGGTCACCGCCAGATGGCCGCAGGCCCCGGCCAGGATCCCGGTAAAAAGACGCAGGGTCTCAGTGCAGACCGGGCATCTTTTCCCCGGCCCCAGCGCCGCCCGCACAATCACCGGGGTGGGATCAACGGCTGCGGCCAGTTCCGCCCGCAGCCAGTCAGCTTCGGCAAACCCGCCGGTGTCAATCAGAAATCGATAAATATTGGGCAGCCCCGAGCCGGAACAGAGCGATTCAAAGCTCGGCTCAATGCCATGATCGAGCAGGAAACCAAGCAATTCCAGCTCGTCAGGATCAGCAGGGGGAAACCCCGCATGTCCCCCTTCGGAAGGGCAGGCCAGATAACCGCTGCCAGCCCAGATACAGAAGGCGATGCCCAGCCCGGTGCCCGGCGCCACCACCCCCAGCGCCCCCTTGTCCTGCCGGGTACCGTGCTGCAGAACAAGCAGGTCATTATCCGTCAAATGCGGAATGGAGCTGGCCACAGCCACCAGGTCGTTGATAATGTCAACCCTGGCCAGGGCAAACTGCCCGGCAATATCCCTGCCGGCTATCTCCCAGGGGAGATTGGTCAGTTTGACCCGGTTGTTTAATACCGGGCCGGCCACCCCGAAACAGGCGCGATCCGGCTGCAGCTTCACCCTCTGCAAAAAGACTGTAAGCAGTTGCGCAAAGGATGCATAATCCCGGCTTGCCAGGGTAGCCTGGTGCATGGGACGGCTTAAACCTTGATCAGCGGCAAAGATTGCCACATCCGTCTTGGTGCCGCCGATGTCGGCGGCGAGGAGATAGGTCATTGATCCGTTTCAGAATTGAGGGGTTGGTTACATTTTCATGAACTTCAATAAGTCATTTTTCTACCACAAAGCACACCGAGATCACAGAGAAAATATTTCAGTCAGTTAACAGTGTGCTCTGTGCTCTCTGTGGTGAATCTTCAGTTTTTACGAAGCCATCAGATTTTCGGCAGAATCACCTGCCGGTGCCTGGGGATATACTCCAGCACGGTCTGGACAAAGGCCGCATGGCTCCAGGTGAGCGGGCTCACGGAAAGCGGCGCATTGGTATAGGGATGCACCTGTTCGGCCATGACCCCGCTGGGCAGGGTCCGGTCAGCCACCCACTGCATGATCTCCAGGGCCTTTTTCAGTTCCGCCGCGTTTTTCGCCCTGGCAATGTACCATTGGGCCAGCCACAGGGTGGAAATGAACCAGGGATTGCCGGCTACATTGGACAGATCATCGGAAACCTGATGATACTTGTCATTCTCATAACGGGCCATGCCCCCCACCGCCGTCCTGACCCACAGCTTGTCTTTCACCGCCTCCATGGTGCTGACAATCTGCGGATGATCAGGGGTAAACATGCCGAAATACCATAAGCCCATCAGGGAGGCGTCCAGCCGGGTGTCAATCTCCCAGGAACCGTCCTTGCCGCGGTTGATCATCCTGGCGAAATGGCCCGCCTCCTGCTGCCAGAGATATTTCTCCACCCCGGCCTTGATGCCGGCCGCCCCGCGCCGGTAATCCTCCGCCAGATCCGCCTGGCCAAAGGCCTGAGCAAAACGGGCCGCGGCCTCAAGACCCGCCCATACCGCCCCGGCGGTCCAGCCATGCACCCCCTTACGTTCCTCCCACAGATCCCAGGAGGGCAGCGGCAATCCGGTTTCCTCATCCCGGAAGGCCAGCAGCCAGTTGGCGGCCCGCACAATCAGCCCGCGGTAATGGGGCTTGATAAACTCAATATCGTGGAAACGGTCAAAATGTTTCCATAATGCCCAGAGAACCAGGGCCGTCTCATCCTCCTGCACCGGCAGCTGGCGCTCGCCGTCCCTGTACCAGCCATGCCAGGAGGAGGCGAGCGAGCCGTCCGGGTTGTATTTGTGGAGCAGAAAGCCCTCCCGGGTGATGACCTGGTGGCACAGGGCGAAAAAACGCTGGGTGATTTCCGCGTACCCCGCATCGATCAGGGCCGAGGAGACCAGGGCCCCGTCCCGGGGCCACATGTAGGAATAAGTATCGCAGTTGAAACCAGCGATATCAAAATCATTGGCGGCCAGAATGGCGCCGTGGTTGTCAATCTGCGAGCGCAAAATCAGCAGGCTGCGCCGGTACAGGCGCTGCAGATCCCTGGGCAGCATGTCGATGCAGTCTTTTTCCTTATTGACCCACAGGTGCCAGTAGTCCCTGGTTCTGGTCAGATAGGGATCAGCGCCCCGCCGGCAGAGATTGTGCTGAATATTCATCACCTGGGCATAATCCTCCCCCACTCCCAGCCAGTACCATCCCTCGGCCCAGCCGCCGCCGGGAACCTCAAGATGAAGGGCCACCACCGAGTCCACGCTGCCTTGGGCCACCGGGTTGCCGGAGAGCACGCCATCCTCCGCATCGCGCCAGGTGCCGACCTTATCGCCAACGCCCTTGACGCCCACGGCCCACTGGTCAAGCCCGGCGCTGCACTCCCCGGGCCGGCCCTTGGCCGTGCTCACCAGAAACCAGCGTTTGCCCTTGTAATGAATCAGCACCCGCTTGTCCGGCTCATAATAGGCGCAGTCACCCACCGCATGGCCGCCGATACGCAGATCCTGGCCGAAAAAAAGACGAACCTCCCTCTTTTTCTCCGCCAGATTATGCACCAAGATCTTTTTCAGGTAGATATCCACATGAAAATCCACCACATCGTGGCAAACCAGCTCCAGACCAAGCTCAGGATGGAACAGCTTCACCTCGGTCACCAGCGAATCATCCAGATACTGCAGGCTGCGTTGCCAGCGCCCATCGTCGAGCCAGCGGAAGGTATTCTCCACCCAGACGCCCATACGGCAAGGCTCCCCGGCCGTATGATTTTCCTGCCCCACATAGGGCCAGTAAATGTCGCGCAGCTGATAATTTCCGTCAAAATTAATCAGCAGCGAGCCGTTTCCCACCGGAATGTCACGGGGCACTTTTCACCTCTCTGCGGTCACGGATCTTATCCACCTGCTCCCTGGCCGCCTCCGGCCCCCAGCTGCCGGCCGGGTAAGGATAGAGCTGCTGCGCACGTCCCTGGCAATGTTCGCATTCATTCAATATGGGGGTGAGAATTCTCCAGGTCTGCTCGATGCCGTCCTGCCGCCAGAACAGCAGATGGTCGCCGAGAATGCAGTCCAGCAGCACCTTTTCATAGGCGTCCAGCAGCGGACTGGTGTCATAGCGGAAATCCATGGTCATGGGCCGCAGGCAGACCCTGGGGCCGGGATTCTTGGTCTGAAAGGTGAGGCTGATCCCCTCCTCCGGATAGATTCCCAGCACCAGCCGGTTGGGGACAACCTTTTCCCCGAGCACATCCCGGAAGATGGAGTGGGGCACCTCCTTGAACTGGATGATGATCCGGGTCTGCTTGCCGGCCATGCGCTTGCCGGACACCAGCCAGAACGGCACCCCCTGCCAGCGCCAGTTCTCCACATAAAAGCGCATCAGGGCAAAGGTGGGGATCAGCGAGTCCGCCGCTACCCCCGGTTCCTGGCGATAGCCCCGGACCTCTTTGCCGTCCAGCAGGCCCGGGCCATACTGCCCCAGCACCACCTCGCCTTCCCTGCGGGAAAAGGGCCGGATCGAGCGGAACAGCTTGGCCTTTTCATCGCGCACCCGCTCCGAGGCAAAATGGGAGGGGGGTTCCATGGCGATAAGGGACAGGAGCTGCAGCATGTGATTCTGGAACATATCGCGGATGACCCCGGCCTGTTCATAGTAGCCGGCCCGGTTCTCCACCCCCAGTTTCTCGGCCGCCATGATGCCCACATAATCGATGAAACCGCGGTTCCAGATCGGTTCAAAAATGGCATTGGCAAAGCGGAACATCAGGATGTTCTGCACCGTCTCCTTGGCCAGGTAATGATCGATGCGGAAAATCTGTTCCTCCTGGAAATGCTCATGCAGGGTCCGGTCAAGGTCCAGTGCGCTGTCCAGATCCCGGCCAAAGGGCTTTTCCACCACGATGCGGGACCAGCCCCGATTATCATTATGCTGAACGGCAAGCCCCACCCGGCCGAGCATTCCGGCCACCACCGGATAAAGAGAGGGCGGCAGGGCGAGATCAAAAATCAGGTTGCCCCCGGTGCCCCGCTGCCGGTCCAGCTCATCGAGATAAGCGGCCAGTTCCCGGAAGGATTTTTCCGAGTCATAGGCCAGCTGCCGGTAAAAAAGCAAGGCGGCGAACTCGGGCCAGGGCGACATGTCGGACTTGCCGTTGCCCGCGCAGGCCTCTTTCATCCGACTGCGGAATTCATCACCGCTGAAAGGGGTCCGGGCGCAGCCGACGATGGCAACCGGCTCAGGCAGGGAGCCGGTCAGATACATATGATAGAGGGCGGGAATGAGCTTGCGGGCCGTCAGATCGCCGGATGCCCCGAAAATAACGATGATGCAGGGGTCCAGATCAGCCGCCGTCAGGCAACCGCAGCTGCCTTTCTCACTGCTTATCTTTTCTTTGATTACGTTCGTTTCCATATTGCCTCTTACAGGATCACTGAAGCCATTACACTCATAATTCACACCTTCTTCACCGCATGGCCGCCGAACTCCCGTCGCAGAGCAGCCAGCACCTTGTTTTCAAAGGCATTTTCCTTGCGCGATTGGAAACGCGCAAAGAGCGCCATGGTGATGACCGGCGCGCTGACCCCGCTGGCAATGGCCTCTTCCACGGTCCAGCGGCCCTCACCGGAATCATCCACATACCCCTGCAAGGCATCAAGCCTGGGATCCCCGGCAAAGGCCTCCTCCAGCAGTTCAAGCAGCCAGGACCGGACCACGCTGCCCTGGTTCCACAGATGGGAAACCTTTTTGAAATCAAGGTGTTCGGCATAGGGCGAGGCCTCCAGCAGGGCAAAACCTTCGCCATAGGCCTGCATCATACCATACTCAATGCCGTTATGGATCATCTTGACAAAATGGCCGGCCCCGGTGGGACCGCAGTAGAGATAACCGTCTGCCGGGGCCAGGGCCTTGAAAACAGGCTCAAGATAGGCAAAAATCTTCTCATCGCCACCCACCATGGTGCAGTAGCCGACCGAGAGTCCCCAGATGCCGCCGCTCACCCCGGCATCGACAAAATGAATGCCCGCGCCCTTCAGATAGGCGGCCCGGCGGATATCATCCCGGTACCTGCTGTTGCCCCCCTCAACGATGATGTCGCCCGGGGCAAGGATATTGCGCAGCTTCTCCAGATGTTCGTCAATCACCTTGCCGGCCGGCAGCATGAGCCACACCACCTTGGGCCGCTCATCGAGCTTTTCCGCCAGCTCCTGCAGGGAAAAAGCGCCTTCCGCCCCTTCTTTGACGAGCTCTTCCGTCTTGTCCGGGCTGCGGTTATAGGCAACCACCTGCTGGCCGCCCTGTATGAGCCGGCGCGCCATGTTCATTCCCATTCTGCCCAGTCCGATTATCCCTGTTTTCATGATGATACCTCTTGGAATTCACGATTAAAAGCTCCATGTTCATGACGATTGAAAAAGCATACATTATTTGTTATGAAAAATAAATGGCAACTGAGCAGGCAGGGAAATTTTCCGGCAGACGGGGTTATCCGGTTTTCGGCAATTCATGCTCTGCAGAAAAAAATGATATGATAACGCGGAGAAAGATGTAAATTGGCAAATCAGGACAGTTTGTAAGAGAATTGGGGCAGAGCATGCTGAATATATTGATCATCGACGATGAGGCCAACATCCGCAAGACCCTCTCGTATTGTCTGGCGGCGGAAGGGCATACGGTCATTGCGGTGAGCAATCCCGCTGATGCCATTGCGGAGGCCGGGAGGCGAGCCTTTGACCTGGCTTTCCTGGACCTCAGACTCGGCGAGCAGGACGGGATGGATTTAATTCCCGTCCTGCTGTCGGATTCGCCCTGGACCAAGATCGTGGTCATTACGGCACACGCCTCCATCGAAAGCGCCGTGGCAGCGATCAGGCGAGGCGCCACCGATTACATCGCCAAACCCTTCACCCCGGCTCAGGTCAAACTTGCCGCCCGCCGCATCGGCAAGATGCGGGAATTGGAAACAGAGATCGCCGCCCTGAGGGAAGACATGCAGCGGCTTGGCCCGGAAGACCGGCTCCAGAGCAGAAACGCCGGCATGCAGCGAGTGATCGGGATTGCCAGAAAGGCCGCGGCTTCGGAGGCGATTGTCCTGCTCCAGGGGGAAAGCGGCACGGGTAAATCCGTCTTTGCCAGGGCCATTCATCACTGGAGTCCGCGCTCAGCGAAATCCATGGCGGTGGTGCCGTGTCCGGCGGTGCCGTCCGATCTCCTGGAGAGTGAGCTGTTCGGCCATGTCAAGGGGGCGTTCACCGGGGCAAGCCGGGACAATCCCGGGCGGATCGCGGCCTGTGAGGGCGGCACCCTCTTCCTGGACGAGATCGGGGACATGGCCCCGGCGGTGCAGGCGAAATTACTGCGCTTTATCCAGGACAAGGAATATGAGCGCCTCGGTGATGCAACGCCCCGCAAGGCGGATGTGCGTATCCTCGCCGCAACCAACGCCGATCTGGAAAAACGGGTGGCCGCGGGCCGCTTCCGGGAAGATCTGTTCTACCGGCTCAACGTGATCAACCTGACCATCCCCCCGCTCCGGGAGCGGCAGGAAGACATCATGCCCCTTGCCGCGGATTTTCTTGCGTATTTCTGCCGGACCAACCACAAGACGTTCCTTGGTTTCACCGGAGAGGCCCAAGAGGCACTGACATATCATATGTGGCCCGGCAATGTCCGCGAGCTGCGCAACACCATTGAACGGGCCGTGATCCTGGGAGGCGGGGAAATGCTCGGCAAAACCGACCTGCCCGGCAATATCGCCCCCACCGCCGGCACCCCCGCCATCGGCGACAAAGCGCCGTTATCCACCATTGAAGAGCTGCACATCAGAAGGGTCATGGCCTCCACCGCCTCACTCCAGGAAGCGGCGGACATCCTGGGCATCGACCAGGCCACCCTCTGGCGCAAACGGAAACAATATGGCATTTGATCCAGCCTTTTTGCCGTCTTTCCCTTACCTTGCACTTTGCAAGGTTGTTTTGGCAACATCCTTGCCTATCGCAAGACACCCGCCTCTGGAGTTGCCTCTATCTTATTGAAAAAACGTTATTTGTGAGCATGGCATAGCTTGTGCTTTTAGCAGGGCCTGGAGGGTCAAGCTTATGATCGGCATCAGACAAAAAATCATGTTCGGCTTCGGCGGGCTGCTCGTGGCCGTCGCGGCCATCGGCATGCTGACCATGGCCCAGATCGATGACCTGGGCAACGCCATCGATGTGATACTGAAGGAAAATTACCGCAGCGTGGTAGCCTGCCAGGACATGAAGGAAGCCCTGGAACGGATGGACAGCGGCATCCTCTTTACCCTTGCCGGCAACCAGGAGGAGGGTAACCGTCTGATCGAGGCATACACCCCCGAATTCCGCGCGGCCCTGGAGAGGGAACTCGACAATATCACCCTGCCGGGAGAACGGGAGAGGATGGAGCGGATAAAAAACCTCTTTGCGGACTACACCACCGCCATCCCGCAGGTGACCCGGCCCGATCGCCCTGCCGAGGCACGGCGGGCCGACTACTTTTCCATCCTGCAGCCCCTGTTTACGGAGATGAAGGAAAAAGCCCAGGAAGTCCTGCTCATGAACCAGACCAACATGAACGAGGCGAACAACGCCGCCCGGCGCCTGGCGACTACCGCCCAACAGCGCATGTTGGCGGCAATCATCACGGCGGCGTTCCTGGCTCTTCTCTTCAGCCACCTTGTCCGCAGATGGATACTGCGGCCCATCAATCGCCTGATTGAATCCACCACCGAAATCCGCCGCGGCAATCTCGATCTCGGGCTGGAAGCCTCTTCCGGCGACGAGATCGGACTTCTTTCGCAATCCTTTAACGAAATGACCGCCGCCCTGCGCCAGGTGCGCAAAAAGGACAGGGTAAACCTGATGCGGACCCGCCTGGCCACGGAAGAGGTGTTCAAGGCCCTGCCGACCGCCATAGCAGTGCTCGACCTGGAGGGCAGGGTGGAGCTCGCCACCAGGACCGCGGACCGGGATTTCGGCTTCAAACCGGGAATCCTGGCGGCCGATCTTGGCTATGCATGGCTGCTTCCCCTGATCCGCCAGGCCCTGGACGAAGGACGCATCATCGAGGGTGCTCCCTTAAACGGCGGCGGCCAGCGCCTCATGGAGAGCCGCCAGTATCTGTTTCAGCCCCTGGCCGTCCCCATACCTCTTGACCCGGAACATCGGGAATCAACCGGGGTGGCCTTGATTCTGGAAGACGTCACCCAGGGGCATGAGCAACTGAAGGAGAAGCTTGACGTGGTATCCGCCGTTTCCCATCAGCTGAAAACCCCGCTGACCTCGCTTGGCTTGTCTGTCCATCTCCTGCTGGAGGAAAGGATCGGCCCCCTCAATGACAAGCAGACCGAACTGCTCCTTGCCGCCCGTGACGACAGCGAGAAGCTGGTCCGCATCCTGGACGGGTTGCTCGATCTGATCCGGATCGAATCGGGAAAGACCCAGGTGTCCCTCGAGCCTGTGTCGCCCCAGGCCCTTGTCCGGGATGCCATCGAGCCATTCCTGGTCGAGGCCAGGGAAAAAGGAGTAACCATGGTAAATGACGTTCCGGACGACCTGCCCGAGGTCATGGCGGACGCCGGAAAAATCCGCCAGGTCTTTGCGGATCTGCTGTCAAACGCCCTCCGTTTCACCAGCCCGGGCGGCTCGGTGACTGCCCGGGCTTACCGGGAACCGGATCAGGTGGCCTTTTTCGTCGAGGATACCGGCAAGGGAATTGCCCCGGAGCACCTGAGCAATCTGTTCGAGCAGTTCTACCGGGTTCCCGGCCAGGAGGACGAATCCGGCGTCGGTCTGGGGCTTTCCATGGTAAGGGAGATCATCAGGGCCCATGGCGGAGAGGTGAACGCGGCCAGCGAAATCGGCAAGGGGTCGATTTTCCGTTTCACCCTGCCTCTCGGCAAAACCCCGGACAAACCGCAAAGGAGTCTATCATGATGTTGACGGTCTATTTCATGCTCGGCCTGCTCATTTTCATCGGCCTGGCCCTGCTGACCACGGCCTGCGACAAAATTTGACGGCCACTCACAATAGGAGGCAAACATGCTCTATCTGGCAGCGATTACCCTGGTGCTGTGCATGGCGTATCTCGTCTACGCCATCATCGCCCCCGAACGTTTTTAGATTTCAGATTGTAACGGTATAGTATTGAACAACGGTTTTACGGAGGTAAACATGTCGATATTTTTCATAACCCTCCTGCTGGGAGGCACGGCTCTGCTCTCCTGGCCGCTGGGTAAAACCATGACCTGGGCCATGAGCCCGCCGCAGCAAGAAAAGGGATTTCGTTTTCGCCTTGAGTCGGTTTTGCAGAGGCTTGGCGGGGAAATGATCGTCATGGAGCAGAGCTGGCAACAGTATGTCCTGTCGCTGCTGCTGTTCAATGCCGTGATGTTTGCCGTGGTCTTTGCCGTCCTTGCCCTGCAGCAGCAACTGCCGCTCAATCCAGACGCCAAAGGCGCCATCGAGCCGAGTCTGATTTTCAACACGGCGGCGTCCTTCATCACCAACACCAACCTGCAGCACTATGCGGGCGAGGTGACCATGAGCTACTTTTCCCAGCTCTTCGGTCTCATGTGGCTGCAGTTCGTCTCGGCCGCCACCGGCATCGCCGCCCTGGCGGCCCTGGCCAGGGGGCTTTCGGGCAGGACCGGCCTGGGCAACTTTTACAGCGACCTCCTGCGGGCCACCCTGCTTATCCTGCTGCCGCTCGCCACCGCGGGCGCCACCATTCTGGTGCTGGGCGGACTGGTCATGACCCTGGACGGCGCAGCGTTCGCCACAACCCTTGAAGGCGCGGGCCAGACCATCGCCCGGGGGCCGGTGGCTGCCATGGTGGCCATCAAGCAGCTCGGCACCAACGGTGGCGGCTTCTTCGGAGCCAACTCGACCCATCCCTTTGAAAACCCCACCTTCCTCACCAATATCGTCGAATGCATGTTCATCATCCTGGTGCCCATGGCCTCCGTCTGGATGTTCGGCCGCCTCACCGGCCGGCTGCGCCACGCCGCCGTGGTTTTCCTGGTGATGGGGGCGCTGCTTGCGGTCAAGGTCGGTTTCGCCAACTACCTGGAGAGCGCTCCCACGGCGGCCTTCAAAGAATTGCCGGTGGCGGCCGCGGCTAATCTGGAAGGCAAGGAGCTGCGTTTCGGGACGGCCGCGGGGCCCACCTGGGGGGTGCTGACCACCGCCACCAGCAACGGATCGGTAAACTGCATGCACGACAGCCTCAACCCCCTCACCGGACTCGTAGCGCTGATCGGCATGTGGTTCAATGTCACCTTCGGCGGGGTCGGGGTCGGCATGATCAATATGTTTCTCTACATCATTGTCGGCGTGTTCATCAGCGGCATGATGGTGGGCCGCACCCCGGAATACCTGGGACGCAAGGTGGAGACCCGGGAAATGAAATTCGCCCTGCTGGCCATTCTGGTGCATCCCCTGTTAATCCTGGGGGGAACGGCCCTTTTCGCGGCAACATCCTGGGGCGCCGCCACGGTGCACAACCCCGGTTTTCACGGCTTCTCGGAAATCCTTTATGAATTCAGCTCCGCCGCCGCCAACAACGGTTCGGGCTTCGAGGGGCTGGGCGACAATACCGTGCCCTGGAACCTGGCGACCGGCATCGTCATGCTGCTGGGCCGCTTCCTGCCGATTGTCCTGCCGCTCGCCATCGCCGGGTCGCTGGCCGCTAAAAAACCGGTGCCCGCAACCGCTGGCACCCTGCGCACGGACACCCCACTGTTCGGCATCGTCATCCTGGGGAGCGTGGTCTTCATCGGCGCACTGCTGTTTCTGCCGGTGGCGGTGCTCGGCCCCATCGCCGAACATCTGGCCGCGGGAGGGTGAACGTCATGAAAAGACCAGAGGAGAAAGTCATGAACGGCCAGAGCAACGACCATGTCCAGGCCAAACTCGAACGCCGCCGGGCTCGCCGGGCTTCGCTTTTTGAAACAAACATGGTGCGCGTCGCCTGCTGGCAGGCCGTGCTCATGCTGCAGCCCCGGGTTATGGCGCGAAACCCGGTGATGTTTATCACCGAGATCGGCGCGGCACTCACAACCCTGGTGCTGGTCACGGACCTGTTGGCAAACCGGGAAAGCCTGGCCTACACCCTGGCCGTGACGGTGGTCCTGTGGCTCACCGTGCTGTTTGCCAACTTCGCCGAGGCCCTGGCCGAGGCGCGGGGCAAGGCCCAGGCGGACACCCTGAAGCGGACCCGGCGCAGCACCCTTGCCCGCCGGGTGGTTAATGGCGGAGAGGAACAAATCAGCTCCGACGAGCTTCGTGAAGGCGATGCCGTGCTGGTGGCCGCGGGTGAGGTCATCCCCAGCGACGGCGAGGTGGTTGAGGGCGCCGCAAGCGTCGACGAATCGGCCATCACCGGCGAGTCGGCGCCCGTGGTCCGGGAGGCAGGCGGTGACCGCTCAGGCGTCACCGGCGGCACCCGCGTTCTCTCCGACCAGCTCAGGATCCGTATCACGGCCGGGGCCGGCGAGTCGTTTCTCGACCGGATGATCGCCCTTGTCGAGGGGGCTGAACGACAGAAAACGCCCAACGAGCTGGCGCTGACCGTGACCCTGGCCGGGCTGACCCTGGCCTTTCTCATGGTGACCGGGTCGCTGTGGCCCATCGGCCGCTACTTCGGGGTGGATCTGCCCATCCCCACCCTGATCGCGCTCTTGGTCTGCCTCATTCCAACCACCATCGGCGCGCTGCTGGCGGCCATTGGCCTGGCCGGCATGGACCGCGCCCTATCGGCCAACGTCCTGGCCAAAAGCGGCAAGGCGGTGGAACTGGCCGGCGACATCGACACCCTGCTGCTGGACAAGACCGGCACCATTACCATGGGCGACCGCCAGGCCACCGCCTATTTTCCCCTGCCGGGGGTGACCGGTGAGCAGCTTGCCGAGGCGGCCATGCGCGCCTCTTTCGGGGACCAGACGCCCGAGGGAAAATCCATCGTGCGTCTCGGCGAAAAAACCCTTGGCCCCCAGGCGCCCCGCGAAACCCCGCAGGCCAGGATCATTGCCTTTACCGCGCAAACCCGTCTGAGCGGCCTTGATCTCCCGGACGGCAACTCCTACCGTAAAGGCGCAGCCGACGCGGTGCAGGCCTACATCAAGGAACATGGCGCCCCCATCCCCCCTGCCCTGCAGGGGCTGGTGGAGAGCGTTGCCCGCCAGGGCAGCACGCCCATCGTGGTCGCCGAGAACCAGAACATGCTCGGGGTGGTCGCCCTGTCGGATGTGCTCAAACCCGGCATCCGCGACCGGTTTGACCGCCTGCGGGCCATGGGGCTGCGGGTCATCATGGTGACCGGGGACAATCCGCTCACCGCCGCGGCCATCGCCGAACAGGCCGGGGTGGACGACTACATCGCGGAAGCCAGGCCGGAGGACAAACTTGAGTATATCCGCAAAGAACAGCGCGCCGGCAGACTGATCGCCATGATGGGCGACGGCACCAATGACGCCCCGGCCCTGGCCCAGGCGGACATCGGCATCGCCATGAACTCCGGCACCCAGGCGGCCAAGGAGGCGGGGAACATGGTCGATCTGGACAGCGATCCCACCAAACTCATCGAGGTCATCGAGATCGGCAAGCAGCTGCTCATGACCCGCGGGGCGCTGACGACTTTTTCCATCGCCAATGACGTGGCCAAGTACTTCGCCATCATTCCGGCCATGTTCATGCTGGCCATCCCGCAGCTCGCGGCCCTCAACATCATGGGCCTGGCCACGCCCGCCAGCGCCATCCTCTCGGCCCTGATTTTTAACGCGATCATCATTCCGCTGCTGATCCCCATCGCCATCAAAGGGGTCAAATACCGGCCCATGGGAGCGGACAGCATCCTGCGGCGCAATCTGCTAGTTTACGGGCTGGGCGGCCTGATCGCCCCTTTCGCCGGCATCAAGCTCATTGACCTGGCCCTGAGTCTGATCGGCTTTTTCTAGGAGGAAACATGAACAACGCAATTACAGAGGCTGGTTTGTTTTCCCAGATCGCGGCATCGGTGCGGATCGTGCTGGTCACCATGACCATCTGCTGCCTTCTCTACCCCCTGTTGATCCTGGGCGTCGGGCGGCTGGTGACGCCTCGCACGGCAGGCGGATCGCTGCTCCGTAATGACCAGGGCGAAATCATCGGCAGCGAGGCCCTGGCCCAGGGCTTCACCCGGCCCGAATACTTCTGGCCCCGGCCCTCGGCCGTGGACTATAATGCCTCGGCGGCCGGCGGCAGCAACCTGTCCCCGACGAGCCCCGCACTGCGGGCCAGGGCGGAGGAAATCCTGGCCCGCTCGGCAGCCGGCGGAAAACCGCTGCCGGCCGATCTGGTTACCGCCTCGGGCAGCGGCCTGGACCCGCATATTACCCTGCAGGCGGCCAGCTGCCAGGCCCAGCGGGTCGCGGCCGCCCGGGGGCTGGAGGTCGGCGCGGTGATGGAACTTCTCGCCAAACACGCGGTCCGTCCAGGCAGGGTGTTCACCCCTGAACCCCTGGTGAATGTTCTGCTGCTGAACCTGGATCTGGACAGGGTCAGGCCGCGGAGATGAATGATGATCGCGCTGACAGCTTCCTGCGCCTGATCCGCCGGGCGGCGCGGGGCAGGTTGAAAATCTACCTGGGCTACGCGGCAGGCGTGGGTAAGACCTACCAGATGCTCCTTGAGGCGCACCGGCTGAAGGAGGATGGCATCGACGTGGTGGTCGGGCTGGTGGAAACCCACGGCAGGGCGGAAACCGAGGCCTTGCTGGCAGGCCTGGAAGCAATTGCCCGCCGCACCATCACCTACCGCAATATCGAGATCCGGGAAATGGATCTCCAGGCGATCCTCGCCCGCCACCCGGCGGTGGTACTGGTGGATGAACTCGCCCATACCAACGTGCCGGGCAGCGGAAACGTCAAGCGCTATCAGGATGTGGATGAAATACTCGCGGCTGGTATCCATGTCATCTCCACCCTCAATATCCAGCATCTGGAAAGCCTGTATGAAACCATTGAACGCGCCACCGGCGTCAAGGTCCGGGAGCGTATCCCCGACCGGGTCGTGGCCCAGGCCGATCAGCTGGTCAACGTGGACATCACCTCCGAAGACCTGCGCAGCCGTTTACAGGAAGGGAAGATCTATACCAAAGAACGCATCGAGGCCGCCCTGGATCATTTTTTCAAGCCCTCGAACCTGGAGCAGCTGCGCGAACTGACCCTCCGGGAGCTGGCGGCGCAGATCGATTCCCGCCGGCGCGATCCCCAGGCGGAAGACCTCCCCTCCAGCCCTGATCAGGTCATGGTCTGTCTCAGTTCCCGGGGGCCGAACAGCGAAGCCCTGCTCCGCCATGCCTCCCGCCTGGCCGGCAGACTGAACCGCAACTGGTACGCCGTCTATGTGCAGACCTCCAGGGAACGCCCGGTGGTCATTGATGCGGCGACCCAGCGGGTGCTCTCCAACACCCTGACTCTCGCCCACCAGCTGGGTGCCACGGTTTTCACTTACAAGGGCGACGATATCGTCAAGACCATCCTGCAGTTTGCCAGGGAATACCGGGTCGGCCATATCGTCATCGGCACCCCGGGCAGGAAGATGCCTTTCTGGCGCCGGCTGAAGGGGGAAGTCAGCCTCGTGGAGCGGCTGATCACCGAGGGCCGGAATATCACCGTGGTGGTGGTCGATACCAAGGCGCTGCCGGACTTTGCCCCGCCTGCCGCGGAACCGTTGCCCCCGTCCGGGTCGCAATAGCACCATGCCGCGACCCGGTTGCCCCCCGACCTCCGCATGGGAATCCAGGAGCCAGGAGTGGGAATTCAAACCGGGGTCCTGAATCCTGCATGCTGAATTCTAAGGAATTTTTTCATGACATTGAAAAAGAAAATACTCATCGGCTATGGCGTCGCTTTCGCCCTCATGGGTCTGGTGGTGGCCTGGGCGGTCAGCAACCTCGTTTCCCTGGGCAGGGCCTCCGGGGCGATCCTGAGCGAGAACTACCGGAGCATCCTTGCCGCCGAGAACATGGTGGACGCCCTGGAACGCCAGGACAGCGGCATCCTGCTCCTCTTTCTGGGCGAGCGGGAGAAAGGGGCCAGCCAGTTCAGGGAAAACGAGGCCGTCTTTCTCGAGTGGCTGGCCCGGGCCAGGGACAACATCACCATTGCCGGCGAAGGGGAACGCATCCGCTCCATCGAGGATGATTACGCCACCTATCGGCGTCACTTTTCCGCCCTGACCGACCTGAGTGATCCTGCCAGGCCGGCCCTTGGCCCCTCTGCCTATCAGGAAACCGTCTATCCCCTTTTCGCCAGGGTGCGGGAGGCGTGCATCAGTCTGCGCCAGCTCAATGAGGATACCATGTACGCCGCAAGCCTCAAGGCGGGCACGGTCGCCAGCCGCGCCATCTGGTCCACGACCCTGGTGGCGGCTGCGGCATCGCTTGTCGCCCTGTTCTTCAGCCTGTTTCTGGCGGAGCGGATCGTCCGGCCGATCCGGCGTTTCATGGAGGCCTCCCGCCAAATATCCTCCGGCGACTATGCCGTCCAGGTGCCCGTGGAAACCGGCGACGAACTGGGCAGTCTGGCCGGCGAATTCAATCAGATGGCCACCCAGCTCGGCCGCTACCATGAGATGAACATCGAACAGATCATCGCGGAAAAGAACAAGGGCGAGGCGATTCTCGCCAGCATCGAGGACGCCCTGGTGGTTTTCGACACCAGACTGCGGGTGACCGGCATCAACCCCGCGGCCCGGCGGATGCTGGATCTGACGACACCGGACACATCCTCTCTGCAGTGCGCCGATATCATCCCGGATGCAACAGTCTGCGATCTGATCCGCAATACCGTGGAAAGCGGTATTCATCCCGCTCTTCCGGATGAGCAGCGGATCATCGTTTTCCCGGATGGCGAGCGGCGCCGTCACTATCTCTTTTCCGTCACGGCCATTCGCGGCAGGGACCGCAACCTCTCCGGCATCGTGCTCCTGCTCAGGGACGTCACCCGGCTGAAGGAGGTTGAGCAGCTCAAGAGTGAATTCATCATGGCCGCCTCCCATGAGCTGCGTACCCCGCTGACCAGTCTGGGCATGAGTGTTGACCTGCTGCTGGAGCACGCCGCCCCGGCTCTCCCGGAAAAGGATCGGGAACTCTTGCAGGCGGCCCACGAAGAGGTGCACCGGATGAAGGCCCTGGTCAGCGATCTGCTGGATCTGTCCAGGATCGAGGCGGGCCGCATTGAAATGGAATTTGCGGAACTCGAGGTGCCGGCCCTGTTTGACCATGTGCAGAAAATTTTCAAGAGTCAGGCGGACATGAAGGGGGTGGCGCTCACTGCCGAAACCGCCGGCGACCTGCCAAAGGTGCGGGCCGACGCCAACAAGATCACCTGGGTGCTGACCAACCTGATTTCCAATGCGCTCCGTTATGTGAACAGGGATGGCCATATCAAACTGCTGGCCCACCGGATCGGCCCGCTGGTTCATCTGTCCGTGGGTGACGATGGGCCGGGAATTCCCCTGGCCTATCAAGCCAGGATCTTCCAGAAATTCGTGCAGGTAAAAGGCCGGGAGGCTGACGGCACGGGCCTGGGGCTGGCCATCTGCAAGGAAATCGTGCGGGCGCATGGCGGCTCGATCTGGGTGGAATCCTCCCCTGGCCTGGGCAGCACCTTTACCTTCACCCTGCCGGCAGGCAATCAATAGGAGACCATATGGAGAAAAAACCGATCCTGATCGTGGACGATGAAAAAAACATCCGTCTGACCATGAGCCAATCACTGGAATCTTTGGAAATTCCGGTGCAGACAGCGGCAAATGGCGAGGAGGCCCTGCGGAAAATGCGCGCGGAACCGTTCGGGCTGGTCTTTCTGGATCTGAAGATGCCGGGACTCGACGGCATGGAGGTGCTGCGCCGGATCAAGGACAATTGGCCGGGAATGCGGGTGATTATCATCACGGCCCATGGAACCGTCGAGTCCGCGGTGGAGGCCATGAAGCTCGGCGCGGTTGACTTTATCCAGAAGCCCTTCAGCCCCGGTGAAATCCGGGAACTGGCGTCCCTGGTGCTGGCGCGGGAGACACTGGCTGCGGAGAACTCGGCCGATTATCGCTCATTGATCGAGCTGACCAAGCGTTACATCTCGGACCGTAGTTTCGCCGCGGCCCGGGAAACAGCCCAAAAGGCCATTGCCGCCGATCCGGCCCAGCCGGAGGCCTATAACCTTTTCGGAGCGCTGCTGGAGATCAAGGGTGACAGATTGGAGGCCCAGAAGTTCTATCGCGCGGCGTGGGACATCGATCCCACCTTCAAATCGGCCCGGGCAAACCTGGAACGGACCACATCCTGGGACAAGATCGGCAAGATCGATCTTGGTCCGGATAGAAAGGATGCCGGAACGAAGAGCAAGAACGGGGCGAGGGACCAAGATGAAAAATAACCGCCACCTGCATTACCGGGTTGGATGCCTTCACTCCCTTGCCCTTTCTCAGCCATTCCTGATCACCATGAGACGGATCTCGCTCATATCCTCCATGGCGTAGCGGATTCCCTCCCGGCCCAGCCCGCTGTCCTTCACCCCGCCATAGGGCATCTGGTCCGCCCGCCAGGACGGGATGTCGCCGATGATGACCCCGCCCACCTCAAGCTCGTTCCAGGCCTGATGCGCCTTGTACAGGTCGCGGGTGAAGATGCCGGCCTGCAGGCCGAAACGGCTGCCGTTCACCTCGGCCAGCGCCGCGGCAAAGGAGGCAAAGGATGACAGCACGGCCACCGGCCCGAAGGCCTCCAGCCGGCAGATCTTCTCCTTTTTGGGCACCTGTTCCAGCAGCGTGGCGGTAAGGAACGCCCCCTGCCGCCTGCCGCCGCAAAGAAGTTTGGCCCCGGCGGTGAGCGCTTCGGCAATCCACTGCTCCAGCCGCATGGCCTCCTTTTCACTGATCAGGGGGCCGATAAAGGTCTCTTCATCGCCGGGGTCCCCCATTTTCAGCTTCTCAGCAGCCGCGACCAACCGCTCTTTAAAGGTATCATAAATCCGCTCATGGACCATGATCCGCTGCACGCCGATGCAGCTCTGGCCGGACTGATAAAAGGCGCCGATGATAATCCTGGCCACCGCCTCGTCGAGATCGGCATCCTCATCCACTATGCAGGCCGCATTGCCGCCGAGTTCCAGCACCACCTTTTTCCTGCCCGCCATTTTCTTGAGCTGCCAGCCCACCTCGGGCGAGCCGGTGAAACTGAGCAGCTTCAACCGCTCATCCTCGGTGAACAGCCGGGCCCCCTCGCGGCGGCAGGGCAGGATGGAAAAGGCGCCGGCCGGCAGGTCGGTTTCCGCAAGCGTCTCGCCGATGATCAAAGCGCCGATGGGCGTGAGACTGGCCGGTTTCAGCACAAAGGGGCAGCCCGCGGCAATGGCCGGGGCAACCTTGTGGGCGGCGAGATTAAGCGGAAAATTAAAGGGGGTGATAAAGGAACAGGCCCCCACCGGCACCCGTTTGCTGACCGAGATATAGCCTGCGGTGCGCGGACTGCGGTCCAGCGGCATGAATTCGCCGCCGAAACGCACCGCCTCTTCCGCGGCAATCTTGAAGGTTTCGATGAGCCGGGCCACCTCGCCCCGGCTGTCCCTGATGGGTTTGCCCGCCTCAATGCACAGGGCCCTGGCCAGCTCTTCGGCCCGGACGCTGAAACGGTCCACGCAGTGCTGCAGGATCTGCTGGCGCCGGTAGGACGCCATGGTCCGCATGGGTTTTTCGGCGGCAACCGCCAGGCCAATGGCCTGATCGATCACCTGTTCCTCGGCCAGGGCCACCCTGGCGGCAACCTTGCCGGTGAACTTGTCGGTCACCGCCAGATCCGTGTTGGCAAAAACCGCCCGGTTGGCCAGATAATAGGGGTATGTCTCTTTAAGCATGATCACTCCATTTGGGAATGCGGAATGCGGATTGCGGATTGCGGAATGAAACAGCAAAGGTACATATCAGGTTTTCAAAATCCCCAATCCGCAATCCGCATTCCGCAATCAGATCAGATGGTACAGGCCACCTTGCCCAGCCGCTCTGAAAGCAGCCGGTTTTCCCGGTAATCAATGGGCACCGAGATCAACACCGGCACCTCGAAATGAAAGGCCTGCTCCAGCACCTCCTTGAACTCCCGGGAGTTCTCCACCCGGAAACCCTTGCAACCGAAGGCCTCGGCCAGCTTGATAAAATCAGGGTTATTGAAATGGAGGTCGGAGTGGCTGCCGAACTGGTTTTCCTGCTTCCAGCGGATCAGGCCGTATTCCTGGTCATCCCAGATCAGCACCACGATATTTGCGCCGATGCGCCGGGCGGTCTCCAGTTCCTGGACATTCATCAGAAAGCCGCCGTCGCCGCAGATGGCCAGCACCCGCCGCTCCGGATAAACGAGCTTGGCGCCGATGGCGCCGGGCAGGGCAAAGCCCATGGAGCAGAAACCGTTGGAGATCAGACAGGTGTTGGGTTCATCGCACTGGTAATAGCGGGCAATCCACATTTTGTGCGCCCCCACGTCGCTCAGCAGGATATCCTGGGGCCCGAGCACCTCCCGCACATCCCAGATGATCTTCTGGGGCCGGATCAGGCCGCGGGTGTCATCATCTCTGTATTCGGCAAAGTCATCCAGCATAATCCGGCGCAAGGCTATCTTGCAGCGGCTGTCATAATCCGCCTGAAAATCCTTGACCCGCTCATTCAGCATCCACAGGGTATGGGCCAGGTCGCCGACGATCTCCACATCAACGTCGTAATACTCATCCACCTCGGCCGGAATAAAATCAATGTGGATGATCTTCTGCGTCCTGGCGCCCTTGCTGGAACTCTGGCCCCAGAGCCGCGGTTCGTATTCGACCAGGTCATAGCCCAGGCTGATGACCAGATCCGCCTCCTGAATCGCCACCCTGGTGTAATCATGGGCCTGCAGGCCGATGGTGAACAGGCAGTTGGGCGACGATCTGGGGATGGAGCCCTTGCCCATGAAGGTGTTGATCACGCCGATGCCGGTTTTTTCGACAAAGAGCCTGAGCTGCTTGGCCGCCCTGCGCCGGATGGCGCCGTTGCCGGCCAGGATGATGGGCTTTCTGGCGGCACGGATGAGCTCCATGGCGCGATCGACGATCTTGTCGTCCGGCACCGGCCGGCGGGGATTCTGCACCGGCAGGGGGTTGCCGGTGGCCGCAGAGGCGGCGATGTCGTCGGCCAGTTCGATATGGCAGGCCCCTGGTTTTTCCATCACCGCAAGTTTAAAGGCCTTGCGCACCACCTCGGGGATATTCTTGCTGTGGATGATGGGCTGGGCCCATTTGGTGATGGGCCGGAACATCCTGACCACGTCCATGTTCTGGTGGCTTTCCTTGTGCTGCCTGCGGCTGTCCGCCTGGCCGGTGATGGCCACCAGGGGCGAGCGGTCCATATTGGCGTCGGCCACGCCGGTCACCAGATTGGTGGCGCCTGGTCCCAGGGTGCCCATACAGACCCCGGGTTTGCCGGTGAGCCTGCCGTAAACATCGGCGATAAAGGCCGCGCCCTGTTCCTGCCGGCAGAGAATAAAACGGATGGTGGAGTTCTGCAGGGCCATCATGAAGTGGGCATTCTCCTCGCCGGGCACGCCGAAGATATATTCCACTCCTTCATTTTCCAGACATTTGACAAAAAGTTCAGCTGCGTTCATGGGCATAGATTTCAGGTTTTATATTCAAAGTTTGGGTCTGATTGTATTGTAAAAACTGAAAATTTACCACAGAAAGGCCAGAGCCCACAGAGCTAACTGACTCTATTAAAAAATATTTTTCTGTGATCTCCGGGTGCTCTGTGGTGGGGAGAAAACTTTTTGCCATCAAGGGGCAGAATTCATCAAGCTTAGGGTGATGGAAATTACAAATTTACCGTTTATCGTTATCGTCATGCTCGAATGGTTTTATCGGGCATCCAGCAAAAATCCTGGATTCCCGCTCAACAGCATTGCGGGAATGACGGCGCGTTGAGACTCGATAAGCGGTATATTTAGAATTGCCGAGTCCCTTAGAGCTGGCAGCCGGAGGGTTTTACTGCCGGCGGATCACCTCCCGGCCGATGGCGGCAAGCGGCAGAACCAGATCCACCCCGCCCCGCTTGATGGCCTCATTGGGCATGCCGAAAACCACACAGCTGGCCTCGTCCTGGGCAATGGTGAAGGCCCCGGCCTGCTTCATCTCCAGCATGCCCTGGGCCCCGTCATCACCCATGCCGGTCATGATGACTCCCACCACATTTTTGCCGCCGTAGCGGGCCGCGGAACGAAACAGCACATCCACGGAAGGCCGGTGCCTGCAGACCAGCGGGCCGTCCTTCACCTCCAGGAAATAGCGGGCCCCGCTTCGTTTCAGCAGGGTATGGTGATTGCCCGGCGCGATCAGGGCGCGGCCACGCACCACGGTATCGTTGTCGGCGGCCTCCTTCACCGAGATCCGGCACAGTCCGTCCAGGCGCTGGGCAAAGGCGCGCGTGAACCCCTCCGGCATATGCTGGACAATGACGATGCCGGGGCAGTCGGCAGGCAAGGACTCAAGGAATATCCGCAGGGCCTCGGTGCCGCCGGTGGACGCCCCCACCACGATCACCTTTTCGGTGGTCTGGATCATGGCACTGGAGGCCGGTTTATCCATCATGACATCCGCGCTCAATTTGGGGGCTACCAGGCTCCGCGTGGAAATCTTACCCAATTTCGCCTGGCTGGCTGCCTTCACCGCATCACAGATGCGCACCCTGGACTCCTCCAGAAAGAGCTTGGTGCCGATCCGCGGTTTCTGAATAATCTCCACCGCCCCGTACTCCAGGGCTTTCATGGCGGTTTCCGAACCCTTTTCCGTAAGGCTTGAGCACATCACCACCGGAATGGGGTGCTGCCGCATGATTTTCTGCAGAAAGGAGATCCCGTCCATGCGCGGCATCTCCACATCCAGGGTGATGACATCCGGGATCTCTTCCCGCATGCGGTCCGCGGCGATATAAGGATCACCCGCGGTGGACATCACCTCAATGGCCGGATCCGAAGACAGGATTTCACTCATGGTCTGGCGGACCACGGCGGAATCATCGACAATGAGGACGCGAATCTTCTTAGTTTTCATTATTTAAGCTCCGAACGATTCAAGCGTTGCAAAAGCACCTCTCCGCTATAGCTTTTAAAAATAATCTTACGCCCCCGCTGGCCGCCCACGTCAGATACCGCCAGCCGGAGTCCCTCTTTCTCTATAATCGTCAAAGCCATGTCGACATTCTGTCTTCCTATCCCTTTGTATTCATGGTCCTGGGGGCCGGAAAACATGTCAGAGCCGCCAAAGACCTTCACCACGATTTCATCGCGCCCAATCCCCCGTTTTCCGAACCACTCCAGCATCCGCTGAATGGCGCAATCCACATAGCGCGGTCCATCCTGGCAGCCGCCGGCGCAGGAATTTTCATTGCGGCAGGTGGGCAGCATGCTGTGGCAGAGCGAGCCGACCCGGCAACGGGGCGAGAACATGGTCACCGCCACGCAGGAACCAAGCACTGTTTTCACCCGGGCGGCCTCCTCCCCGGCAAATAATTCCCCGGGCTTGAGATAATACCTGGCCGGTTCGGATGGAACGGGTATTGCCGTTTCCAGGCAGACCGTTGCGGTTCCGTACCGTTTTGCCGCCGGCCGGTTCATTGTATTTTCCGGTACACGGTGGAGGCGACACTGACCAGCGGCACATCAAGGCCGCTCAAGGTCTCGGAGTGCCCCATGAAAATGTGCGCCCCTGGCCGCATGTGTCCATAAAAACGCTGCAGCAGCCTGACCTGGGTCGGCCGGTCAAAATAGATGATCACATTGCGGCAGAAAATGATGTCCAGGGGTTCCCGCAGACCGAAATCTTCATCGAGAAAATTCAGCCGCCGGAATCTTACCTTGGCCCGCAGTTGCGGCCCGATACGCACCAGACCGCTCTGCCGGTCTTTGCTGCGCAGCAGGTATTTCGTCTTGAGCACCGAAGGCACCGGTTCCAGCAGGTCTTCATGATAAACGGCCTTTCTGGCCTGCTCCAGCACCCTGGTCGAGATGTCCGTGGCCAGAATCTGAAAATCAAAACCGGGCCGGCTGGCGGCAAACTCATTCAAGACCATGGCCAGGGTGTATGGTTCCTGGCCGGTGGAGCAGCCGGCGCTCCACACCATGAGCCGTCTCGTCCCGCATTTCTCGCACCAGGGGGGCAGCACCTTCTCCCGCAGATAGTCAAAATGATCCGGCTCGCGGAAAAAATCCGTCTTGTTGGTGGTGACCAGATCAATCATCTGCACCAGTTCCTGATTATTTTCAGCCGGATTAAACAGATACTCGATATAATCGGCAAAGCTCCTCAGGCCCAGCATCCGCAGCCGCTTCTGCAGACGGCCCTCAAGCATTGTTTTCTTGACCTCCGGCATCCTGATGCCGCATTGCTCATAAATAAAACGGCTCAAGCTGGTAAATTCCCTGCTCGACATGCGCACCAGGGAATGCTCAAAGCCGTGGCTTTTTTCTCTGCTCATCAACATTGTTTCACACTGGTAAAGGTTGCAAAAAACCTAACTGACCAAATACCTTAATACTTCTCAAAGGCGTTATCCAGCTCATCTGTTTTCCCATCATCCATCTGCAGGTTCATCCCCCTGGCCGCGGCCCCGCCGCCGAGGGACGGCGCCCGCCGCCCGTGACTCGCTGTCTTGACATGGGCGATCTGCGGATAGCCGTGAACCTTCCTGCCCGCCCCGGCCCTGGCGCCCTGGGCAATCCCCCTGGCGCCCTGGCTGTCGATCTTGAAGAAGGCGATGGTGCCCTGCAGCTGCTCGGCCTGGGCGGACAGCTCCTCGGCGGTGGAGGACATCTCCTCCGAGGCCCCGGCGTTCTGCTGGATCACCTGATCCAGCTGCTGGATGGCCTTGTTGATCTGCTCGGCACCGCTATCCTGCTCCCGGCTGGCGGCGCTGATCTCCTGCACCAGCTCGGCCGTCTTCTGGATATCGGGCAGCATCCTGGCCAGCTTGTCCCCGGCCTTCTCCGCCACTTCCACGCTGGCTGAAGAGAGCTCGGAGATCTCGGCTGCCGCCTTCTGGCTCCGTTCCGCTAGTTTCCGCACCTCCGAGGCCACCACCGCAAAACCCTTGCCGTGCTCCCCGGCCCGGGCCGCCTCGATGGCCGCGTTCAAGGCCAGCAGATTGGTCTGCCGGGCAATCTCTTCAATGATCGAGATCTTGCCGGCGATCTCCTTCATGGCGCCCACCGTCTGATTCACCGCCTTGCCGCCCTCCTGAGCGTCGCTGGCCGACTTGATGGCGATCTTTTCGGTCTGCAGGGCGTTGTCGGCGCTCTGTCTGATGTTCGACGACATCTGCTCCATGGAGGAAGAGGCCTCCTCGGCCGCGGCCGCCTGTTCCGTGGCGCCCTGGGACATCTCCTGGGCGCTGGAGGAAAGTTCCTGGCTGCCGGCCGCCACGTTGTCGGCGGCGGCCTGGACTTCCTGAACCACCTCTTTGAGTTTCTCCACCATGGCCTGCAAGGATTCCATCAGTTCATCTTCATTACTGCGTTTTTTGAGTTCCACCATCAGGTTGCCCTGGGCCACCTGCTTGGCGGCGCCGGTAATCCCCTTGAGCGCCTCGATATTCTGCCGCAGGGAGCCATTGATCTTGTCAAAATTCTGGGCAATCGCCGTGGTATCCTCGTCACTGGCGGCCACGGCCGTATCCACGGCCAGATCGCCAATGGACAGTTTCGCCAGATTATCAAGCAGTTTACTCACCTCTGCGGTCTGGAACCGGGCCTGTTTGTCCGCCACCCTGGCCGCCTTCTTCACCGCGGTCTGATCGCTGACCACTTCAAAGGCGCCGATGATATTGCCCTGCCTGTCCTTGATCGGCACCCCGGAATAGCTGATGTCCAGATCCAGGCCAGGCAGCGGATGGGCATCGGTCTCACTGGTGGCAACCTGCCCGTTGAGAATGGCCCGACCGCAGGCGCAGCGCTCGCTGCGGCAGTCCGCGGTTTTGAAGTGGTCGTAACACTTGGCGCCAAGGGTCTGCTGCGGCGTCTTGCCGGCAACCTTTGCCCCCAGCTCATTCATGTAAAGAATGGTGAAATCCTTATCAATGATCATGGCCGGCGCCGGCATGGAATCCAGGAAACCCACCAGCCGGTTGATGATGTCATTCATCCCTTCCACAATCCTGCGGAAATCGCCCTGGTGCCGCGCCGCATCGGCCCGAATGTTGAGCTTGCCGGCTATGGCGGCATCGGCAAGCGCGCCCGCGTCGGCGGCCAGCGCCTTAATGGCAGCCACCATCTCCCGCATGGAACCGTTGATCTTGTCAAAATTCTGGGCAATCGCTACGGTATCCTCATCACTGGCGGATACGGCCGTATCCACCGCCAGATCGCCAATGGACAATTTCGCCAGATTATCAAGCAGTTTACCCACCTCTTCGGCCTGGAACCGGGCCTGTTTGTCCGCCACCCTGGCCGCCTTCTTCACCGCGGTCTGATCGCTGACCACTTCAAAAGCGCCGATGATGTTGCCCTGCCGGTCCTTGATCGGCACCCCGGAATAGCTGATGTCCAGATCCAGGCCGGGAAGCGGATGGGCATCGGTTTCACAGGTGGCAACCTGCCCGTTGATAATGGCCCGGTTGCAGGCGCAGCGCTCGCTGCGGCAATCCGAGGTCTTGAAGTGGTCGTAACACTTGGCGCCAAGGGTCTGCTGCGGCGTCTTGCCGGCAACCTTTGCCCCCAGATCGTTCATGTAGAGTATGGTGAAATCCTTATCAATGATCATGGCCGGCGCCGGCATGGAATCCAGCAGACCCACCAGCCGGTTGATGACGTCATTCATCCCCTCCACGATGGTGCGGAAATCACCCTGGTGCCGGGCCGCATCAGCCCGGATATTGAGCCTGCCGGCAACGGCGGCATCGGCAAGCGCGCCCGCGTCCGAGGCCAGCGCCTTCATGGCAGCCGCCATGGTGGTCATGGCCCGCTGCAGCTGGCCGGTCTCGTCCCGGGCCGGGTCATCGAACTCGACATTCATATCCCCGCCGGCCAACTTGCCGGCCGCGGTTATGCATGCGCCCAGCGGCCTGGTAATCGACCTGGTGATGGTAAACGCGAATCCGAGACCAAGAAGAAAGGCCCCTGCCGCCAAGGCGACAACAAGCTTGACGGCTGTACTGGTCATGGCGTCAGCCTCTTTGCCCGCCGCATGGACCTGTTCGGTCTGGAACCGGACAAGCGCCTTAATACCATCCATATACTGGGTCTGGGCCTTGCTCAATTTCCCCAGGAGTAACTGCAAGGCCTGGTCACGATTCCCGGCTTTAACCAGGCCAAGATACTCCTGCTCCAGTTCCCGGTAGGAACCGGCAGCTTCATCAAGGACGGCCAGCTGCCTTTTCCCCTCCTCACTGCGGAGCGTATCCTGCAACGTTCTCATGGTATAATCGATCTGCTTCCTGGCCTGGGCAAGATGTTCATGCTGCTGTTCAATATGCTCGGCATCCGAGCTCAACCCAATATTACCAATGGCCCGGGCGGTGAGATTCACCGCATCGCTCATCTCCATGGCATGCACCGTATTGGGGAACCGGTCATTAACCACCTTATGCACCATATGGTCCAAACCCTGCAGTTTCTGATAGGAAACCCCGGCCATGATCCCCAGCAGCATAAGGAGTATGCCAAAACCCAAGCCCAACCGTAAACCGATTCTCATGTTTTTAAACATCCCTCTCCTCCTTGAAAAAATTGAGCGGCAAATAAGTCAAAGCGAGCAACTCATTTGCTTCGCGTTCGGCAAAGTCCAGCCCGCGACAGAGGCGGTGGGCTCCTCCACCGCCTCCTGCGCCGTGGCCACCCCACTCCATCATCATCTCCAAGCCTCGAAATGTCTACCGGAATCCAGATCCTCCGCTGGATGCCGGCAAGAACCCTGCTGGCCTGCCGGCACAGATACGTGGTGAAAACAGACTTTTTTACGAGTTCGTCAAAGCTGCGTTAAGTAAATATCAGGTTGCCGGGGCTGCAGGTTGCTCCGTCCCGCAGCCCCGGCCGCACGCCTCAGCCCTTTCCCGCACGCTTAATATTTCTCAAAGGACTTATCCAGTTCATCTCCCTGCCCATCATCCATCTGCAGGTTCATCCCCTTGGCCGCTGCCCTCCCGCCGGGGGACGGCGCCCGCCGCCCGTGGCCCGCAGTCTTGACATGGGCGATCTGCGGATGGCCATGGACCTTCCTGCCCGACCCGGCCCTGGCGCCCTGGGCAATCCCCCTGGCGCCGTGGCTGTCGATCTTGAAAAAGGCGATGACGCTCTGCAGTTGCTCGGCCTGGGAAGACAGCTCCTCGGCGGTGGAGGACATCTCCTCCGTGGCCCCGGCGTTCTGCTGGATCACCTGATCCAGCTGCTGGATGGCCTTGTTGATCTGCTCGGCCCCGGTGTCCTGCTCCCGGCTGGCGGCGCTGATCTCCTGCACCAGCTCCGCCGTCTTCTGGATATCGGGCAGCATCTTGGTCAGCATATCCCCGGCCTTCTCCGCCACCTCCACGCTGGCTGAAGAGAGCTCGGAGATCTCGGCCGCCGCCTTCTGGCTCCGTTCCGCCAGTTTGCGCACCTCGGACGCCACCACCGCAAAGCCCTTGCCGTGCTCC
>Ga0172380_10000520_pt1 | contig 74313 bp, 74 predicted proteins | sample Leawe162metaG_FD_119747 | JGI IMG/M metagenome (GOLD analysis project Ga0172380, IMG submission 119747) | Leachate microbial communities from a municipal landfill in Southern Ontario, Canada - Leachate well 162 metaG | ecosystem: Engineered > Solid waste > Landfill > Unclassified | place... | reverse complement strand
GGCGAATTCTCATCTGAATTAGAATGTTTTGGTAAAATGAATTAATGAAAAACCAAAAAAAAGTTCTCGCACTTTTCGAACGGCGAACGAGATGAAATATATTTCTTGAGGAAGAAAGGATATTCGTATGAAGATATAGGGAAGATGATGGGGAGGGGCGGGTCTGCGGTATGGAACGAATACCGGCGCAACAAAACCAATGGCAGGTACGATCCAAAGAAAGCCGCCCATAAGGCATACGTGCGTCGCAAGTATTCCAAGTTCCAAGGTATGAAGGTCGTTGCCGTTCCGACGCTGCGCGACAAAGTGGAAACCTGGCTGTTGGATGGCCAGTCTCCGGAAGGCATATCAAAACGAATTAGAACCCAGGAGAAAGACCTGCCCGATATATCCAAAGATAGCATCCGCAGGTTCATTAAAAGCCCTTACGGAAGAGGGATAGAACGCCATCGCGGCAAACGAAAAAAACCGCGTAAAAAACGCGGCAGAAAAGCGATCTGGAAGAACAAAAGATCGATCCATGATCGTCCGGTTTCTATTGAGAAACGGCGGTATGCTGGCGATGCCGAGGGCGATTTCATCGAATCGGGAAGGTCCGGCAGGGGCAAGCTGTTTGTAATGGTTGACCGCCGGTTCCGCTGTAAATTTCTGGAGAAGATATCACGGCCTAGTTTTACCAGCGTCAAACGCGCAGGATCGCGGATCAAGAAAAGATATCCTGAATGGAGAACAATGACTACCGACAATGATCTGCTGTTCAAAAGACATAAGGAATTAGAAAAAGCTTGGGGCGTTAAGATCTATTTCTGCGATACGCATTCGCCCTGGCAGAAACCTAGTATCGAGAATGCGAATAAAGAGATTAGGATCGATATTCCTAAAGGCAGCGACATTTCCCGCTTTTCAACTGATTTCATTAGAAGACTGGAAGCAAAGCTTAACCGCAGATTTATGGATTGTTTAAATTCGTTAAGCCCTTCGGAGGCGCTGGAACGCTACCGAAAACGCAAAACAGCGCGAGCGCGCTGTTTTAAAAAGTAAGATGAGGCATTCTAATTGAGCCCTGACGGTGCCAAAAGTTCAACCTTGTATATATAAACTATCTCCCAACTTCTGTCAAAAAAATATCCAGTACATCCAACTCTGAAGTGTAACATCCGTTAACTTGTAGAATACCTCCTTTTATCAAAGTGTTGCACTTACTTGTTAAGCTGAAGTCTTTCCGGCGATTTGACAAAAACAGTGCGATAAGATAGTTTTTAGATACAGACAATATGAATTCCAAATTCAACAATTCTAACCAGATCATTATTAGCAGCCTTCTTTTGGAGAGGTGCTTTTTCGATCAAAAATAGGACGAACGGTCTGGATCGAAGAAATACCCCTCCAAAAGAGGGTTTTTTGTTGCTCTCTTTGGAGCGAGTACGTTCACAATAGAATATAGAGGTAAGATATCATGTTGCCTAAATTAGAGATATTGGACACGACTCTTCGCGATGGCGAACAGTCGCCCAAGGTTGAGGCTATAGGACCAAGCGGAAGTTCCAAACTTCTCCGGCTATTGGACAAGCTCGGATTCGAGTATCTCGAAGTCGGATTCCCCCTTTCCAACAAGGGACACCGGCAGCGAATAAAGCAAGCCCTTAAAATGGACTTGAAAACAAAAATCGCCGCCTTCGGCTGGGCAACTTTGGAAACCGCCAAAGATATGCTCGACCTTGGCGTGCCGGCCGCAGTGCTGGTGGCAAAAACCAGAAGAACAGACGTGGCCGCCTTGAACCGCGACCCGGATGAGTATCTGGCTTCTGTCGCCGAAGCTGTCAAAATGCTGGCCGACAATGGCGTTGAGGTCATCCTTGACGCCGAACACTCGTTCCAGGCGATCATCGAAGATGATCGTCCGTATGCCCTGCGGCTTTTGGAAGAATGCTACAAATCTGGCGCAAGACGGATCGTCCTCTGCGACACGAACGGCAAATCTTCTTTAAGCTCCGCCGCCGAAGTTATCCGGATCGCGGCAAAAACCGTGCCTCTGGAAAACCTTGGCGTTCATTTCCACAACAGCCGCGGCCGCGCCGCAGCTCTTGCCGAAATGGCATACGAACTTGGCATTCGCCATATACAAGGCGTTTTCGGAGGCTTTGGAGAAGGGGCGGGAAACACCGATCTGTCCATTCTCATACCAAACCTTTGCCAAGACTTTGGCTGCAAGGACTTCCCCGCGGAAGTCCTGGAAAGATTCACGCCGGCATACCAAAAAATTTGTGAAATGCTGGATATCCCACCTGATCCGTGCCATCCATGGGTCGGGAAAAAAGTATTCAGCACAAAAGCCGGTATGCACGCAAAAAATCCGGGAAGCTATCAGCACGCTCCCCCCGAGATCGTCGGCAACTCTTCAAGCTTCGGCTTGAGCGAACTGGCCGGGAGAGCGATCCTTGTCCAAAAAGCAAAGGATATGGATGTCGTCATTCCGGACGAAAGAATATCCGAAATGGCGCAAGCGTATAAAAAGCTTGCGGAGAAAGGAATAGTGTTCGGGCTCGCCGAGGCTTCTTTCAAGCTCTGGCTTTTGCAAGAGCTTGGATGTTTGAACGCGCCGTTCTCGTTCGTTGACCTGCGCATCGTTGACGAATGCTTGGCAGGTTCCCAGACAAGGTCTGAAGCCAGTTTGGCAATGGTCGTCAACGGCAATGAGTGCTTGTTCAACGCCCGCGGGGACGGACCGGTAAACGCTCTGGAAAAAGCATTAAGGAGGACTTTGAAAAAAGAATTTCCGATAGCCGAATCGATAAAGATGTCAGAGTTTTCTTTGAAAACCCTTGATATGCGCAAAGGTTCCGCCGCTTTGGTCAGGATACTTTGCACGTTTACCGACGGCGACCGCGTATGGACTACCATAGGCGTCAATGAAGACTTCATCCAAGCCGCCTGGCAGGCGCTATTGGATGGCTATCTGTACCGCATCATCATGTCGGATTAACTTCCGACATAGGCTGGCCGCTTTCACAACGGCCAGCATTTTTTATTGGACGTTAGCCGCCACGCCAAAAAATCGGCCCCCCCCCCGATTCTCTGATTGTTGTGGATATTTATGACCCAGCTAGAATTCACTTTACCAAAAATTGCTGATTTTAGACAAAGGCAGGGGCTGGTTTGGCCCCCGACCATGGTTCGCTTGCCCCTTTTAGGGCCGTCCGCGAACTTAGAACCGTAATCATGAACGGCTGAATGGATGCGACCGTCAAAATGCTCCGCCGTAAGTCGTCGTTTAATTGGATTGATTAATTATTCTCGGACTTCCGGTTATATCCTTCCGCTAAATACAAAATTCCTGGAATAATAGGAATCACTAAGTTGATGCTGAGGGTTGCCTCTGTTAAAAATCCGACAATAAAACCGATTGCAATGGCGCCAACAATTAACCAGCCTGCGACTCTTGGATATTTCCAACCTAAAGCTAGGCCGATAAAAACCAATGGCAGCATAGCCAGCGCGACGTTTTCCCATAATGAATAGTTGGGCTTGGCGAACGGCAACGGGTTGCCATAGCCGAAATAAAACGGCAAAGCGAACGCCAAGATACATAATGCGATTATTCGAGCAAACCATTTGATTATTTTCATAGTAGTTTATTTATATTAATAATTATTATTTTTTGCCCCGGCGCCATTTGGCGGGCTCTCCTTTTTTGCAACTGATATATACCAGCAATCCGGTAAAGACAAAAACAAAAATAAAATAAAAAACCAGATATTTTACAACATTGGTTTGAAGAATATAAACCAATACGCCTAAAATTACTAAATACACTGAAAGAATCAGCCAGCCTTGCCAGGTGGCAGGATACCAGCCATAGCCGTATGTTTTTGCTTTAAACCAATATTTTTTATTGTCTTGTTGTTCCATAAACTTAAAATTAAATTTTCTTACCTATATAGAAAACATATCCGTAATATTGCTTGTATTTTGAATACAATTCCGCTTCGTATCTCATTTTTGCAATAAGATCTTCCGCGGTTTTATTTCCAGCATACTTTTCTAAAAGTGCTTTTTGACCCGGCGATCAGAACCGGAACAGCCGACATAAAAAGAAAAGCGCCTAACGACAGCAGCCCGAGCGAGAGAGAGGAGAGTGAAAAAGAATGGCTTGATAATACGATGATAGCGGCCGCCGTGATGTTCGCAAGGAACACCGCCATCCAAATATAAAAAGGTCTTTTGTCTGTTCCCATAAGCCGATCATATCTAAAATAAAAAATGCCGACAAGATTACCGCCGCAAAGACTCCGGCTTAGAATCGCTGATAAGGCAATTTTTTGATAAAATATAAATATGGAAAATATTGTTAACGCGGTAATATTGGCAAACAATAAAATTCTGACCGTTAAGAGAAAAACAGATCCTTGGGCGGGTATGTATGGATTGCCAGGCGGGCACATCGAAGAAAAGGAAAATAAAATTGAAGCTTTAAAGAGGGAGATCAAAGAAGAAACCGGTTTTGAGATCGGACTTGATGAATCGAATTTTTTGGGCGCCGAAACCTTAAAATATGCGTCAAGAAAATTTGATATTCTTTTTTATAAAGCAAAGATCACCGGAGGAGAACCAAGCCCGCAGAAAGAAGAGATCGAAGAGATAAAATGGCTTGGTTTTGATGAATTCATCCAAGGCCTTAAAAAATTTGGATTTTCCCTCGATGAGATAAAAGGAATTTCAAAAATGATAAAATTGGCAGCCAGTTAGCCGCCGCGCGACAAAAAATCGGGCTTTTGCCCGATTCTCGAATTGTGGTGCCCCTGACAGGAGTCGCCCCGAACCACGTGGGGTTCGGGACAGAACAAATCATAAAATTCTACAAGCTACAAGCTAATTTCCTGCCTGCCGGCAGGCAGACTAATTCCTTAATTAGTGTCCCTGACAGGAGTCGGACCTGTATCTAGAGCTTCGGAGGCCCTTATCTTATCCGTTGGACCACAGGGACAAATCTATTTTTTGCTATGGCTTTTGGGCAAAAAGATAAATGTTCGCCAGTCTTCCTTTTCCGCCGCGCCAGATCTTTTTTGCTTCCAGCCCCGCTTCTTTCGATAATTTTTCCAGCTCCCAGCCAAAAAAGCAATGGAAATACCTCTCCCCTTTTTGTTTCCTTTCAAAGTCTTTCCAAGGCATCATCAAATCGCAAAAGTCCAATTTCGTTCTTCCCAACAGCTTTAAAAAAGTGTACTTTAGAAGCAGAGTAAAGCCTTTCTCTATGCGCAGAAGATCCCAAACCCTCAAGATCAAAACTCCTTTGGGCTTCAATATCCTCTCTATCTCCTGAAAAGACTTCAAACGATTTTCCTTCGAAGGAATATGGTGCAGAACGGAAATATAATAAACCTTGTCAAAGGAATTATTCTCAAAAGGCAGGTTCAGCGCATCGGCCGTCTGGAAATTACCGGCCGGATAAAGTTTTTTCGCGATATCGATTAGCTTGGGCGAAATATCAACGCCATAATATTCTACGCCCTCGGGCGAGAACAGCTCAAACATCCTGCCGTTGGCACAGCCCAAGTCCAAGACCTTTTCACCCGGCTTGGCCAGCTTGGCCAATTCTGTCAGGTCCGGAGAATTGTAACGGCGGGTGCGGGCATAATCCTGAGCGATGATATCGTAGTTCTTAGCCCCCTCTTTTAATAAATACTCGGCGAAATCTTTTTCCATTTGATTTAATTTATGAATATTGATCAGCTTATAGTTCGGGAGCTTTTGAAAGCCAAAGTAAAAACTTTGGAAGATTTGGCTTGCTGGAAGAGAAAGATCTCCCGGATGTATAAAATTCCCTGCCCGAGCAATGTCGGACTGTTGAGAGCTTATCACGAATTATTGGCCGATAAAAGCATAAAACCGAATAAGGGATTGGAGCTGTCCCTAAGGACAAGACCCGTGAGATCTCTTTCGGGGATCGTTAATGTTTCGGTTCTGACCAAATATTACCCCTGCCCCGGAAATTGCCTTTACTGCCCGAACGAATCCGGCATACCCAAAAGTTATCTCTCGGGCGAACCGGCAGTGGAACGCGCTAAAAAATTAAGGTTCGATCCCTACAGGCAAACCAGGCAAAGGCTGGAAATGCTGGAAAACGAAGGACACCCCACCGACAAAATAGAATTAAGGGTCATCGGCGGCACCTGGAGCTTTTACCCGAAAAAATACCAAGAAAATTTCATTAAAAAATGTTTCGACGCCTGCAACGACGCGGAAAGCAAAAAAAGATCTATCTGCAGAGATCTAATCTCTGCACAGAAAAAAAACGAGAGGGCCAAGCATCGCATTGTCCGCTTGTCCATCGAAACCAGACCGGATTTTATCGATGAGAAAGAAATAAAAAAATTGAGGTCTTACGGCGTTACCAAGGTCGAGCTTGGAGTCCAGTCTATTTATGACGATGTCCTGCAGCTGAACAGGAGAGGGCATCTCATAGAGGCGACTGTAAAAGCCACTCGCCTTTTAAAAGATGCCGGATTCAAAATCTCTTACCAGATGATGCTGAATCTCCCCGGTTCCTCGCCCGAAAGGGACGCGGAAATGTTCAAAAAACTTTTTTCCAGCCCTGATTTCCAGCCGGACAGCTTGAAGGTCTATCCTTGCGCCTTGGTCAAAGAAGCGCCTCTTTACCAATGGTATCTTGATAAAAAGTACCAGCCCTGCAGCGCCGAAGAACTGATCGAAACCATAGTAAAAATCAAAAAAGCGATTCCGCCATACGTAAGGATCGAAAGGGTCATCCGCGACATTTCTTCCAAAACAATAGTGGAAGGGCCGGCTAAAATTTCCAACCTAAGGCAGGTGGTCGAAAAAAAACTCCAAGCCGACGGCTCAAGATGCCAATGCATCCGTTGCCGGGAAATAAAATCGGATTACGATCCCAAAGAAAAAGTTTTTCTTTTCCGCTATGACTACCCTGCTTCCAGCGGGCAGGAGATATTCCTAAGCTTCGAGAACGAGGGACGAGAAAAAATATTCAGCCTGTTGAGGCTCCGCATTCCGTCAGCCAATTACGACAAAAACCAAAAGCCCATTTTCAAAGTTCTCGAAAACGCCGGACTGATCAGGGAAATGCACACCTATGGAGTGCTTACTCCCATCTCCAGCGGCAAAAAAATTTCCGCCCAGCACAAAGGGTTGGGAGATAAATTGATAAAAGCCGCTGAAAAAATAGCCAAAAAAGAATTCGGACTGAAAAAACTGGCGGCCATCTCTTCCGTTGGAGCCAGAGAATACTTCAAAAGATCGGGTTTCAAGCTCAAAGAATATTATATGATCAAAAGCCTTAAAAAATAAAATATTCTACGGTCTCACCGCGTAATTTCTTGACGCGAAGTCGTATTGCTCGATAAATATCTTCTTGAACGGAACAATAGAATTTAATTCATAAAAAACAAGTGTTGCTTCGCGGTATTCCTTCTCGTCGACACTGCGATAAGATAAAGGCGCTTTCTTATATGCCAAAAGCAGCGCATTCGCCATAAGACGCGCCGTTCTTTTATTGCCATCTTCGAATGGCTGAATGTAGCTTATCCCCAGAAGAGCCAACAATGCTTTGGCGTAAGGCGTTTTATTTTTTTCAATCATGGAAGAAAGAGATACAACCGCTTCTTGGATCTGATAAACATTGTCCAAGGGCTGATATTTAGACCCCGTAACTCCTACCGGGCCGCTTCTCAACCCGAAATTGATATCTAAATTCTTAACTAAGACAGAGTGAAGCTCTTCAAGGTTAAACCGATTCAAAGATTTAAATTTGTCCGTATTCTCTCTGACAAAATTAAAAGCGTCTTTATGGTTAAGGATCATTTGGGATTCTTTTTTTTCGTGACCCAACGCCTCCTTGTTTTCCAATATCAACTTTTCCGTATCTAACAGCGTATAGGTGTTGCCCTCTATTTTTGAAGACTTCCATGACAATTCTATTATCAATCTCTCCAACTCTTTTTTCTGAATAACCGGCGACAAATCTTTTATTCTACGCTCGTATGCTTCAGTAGATTCGTTTAAAAGAGCTGACTCATCATTTTCAAAAATATCGTCTGGGAAATCAGCAAACAAATCGAAATTATATTTACTCGCGCCATAACGCTTGTCGGGATCAAAGGCGCAGTAATCTTTTGCATTGACATTAGAAAAAACCTTACCAATTGTGGATACGGAATAACTTAATGATCGCCCGGCGCCTGTTGCTACGATAATTTTTTCGGCCGCCATTTCCGATAAGGCTCTCTTGACGGTCACAAGCGAAATACTATCGCCAGCCTTAACTACTTCCGCGTGAATAGCCGAAGATTGTAAAGATCCTTTCTCAAGGATTATTGCGATTATTTTTTGTTGTTTTTGGGATAATTTAGCCATAATCGTATCATTATTGTACTTTAATCGTATCATATTGATACGATTAATACAACATAAAAGGCCGCTCCCATTAATAGGCGCGGCCTTTTTTGAAAGATGATCGAAACTATTTCTTGGCTGGTTTTTCTTTCTTCTCGGAAACCGGTTTTTTTATTCTCAAAACCTTTTTATACAGTTCTCCGACAGCTTTTGCTCTTTCTTTGGTATCTAAAATGCTGTGCTTGATGACGGATTTCTGTTCGCGGATATGTCTTTTCAAGCTTTTGGGAAGATTGAGTTTGACTAATTTTTTGGTTGTTGGTGTTTCCATATGTCTTTGTAACTTAAAAAAGATTTAATGTAATCTCTGAACTGTTAGCACTTTAAGCTTTTAAAAGCGAAAAGTCAATCGTCGGGGGTCTTTCCCCGGTGAATTCATTGGGTAAAACCTGTGGACAAACAGTGTTTTGGCAAAAATCAATTTTCTTTTTTCTCGTATCTCTCAATGGCCAGCTTCACCGCTCCTTCTGCCGGCAATTCAGGTAAAATTATATCGAACATTTTGAGATTTTTTCCCAATTTTTCTTTCAGCGCTTTTAGAACGGTTTTCGATTTGAAAACTCCTCCCACCAAAACAAGCGGCACTTTGCGATGAAAATCGAGGTTTTTAAAAACAGTGTTCACCGACAGCGCTATCTCCCCCGCCGCTTCGGTCAAGATATTTCTTGCTTTCTCTTCCCCTTTTTCACAAGCCTGGTCGCAAAAAGAGGAAAGCAACGGGATAATTTTAAAAGGATATTTGTAAGCCATTTTCGAAAGATCGTTTACTGTTTTTGCTTTCAGCTCTTTGAGAATGATTTCGGACATCAAAGTGTCCTCTCTCCCGTCGGCGTCTTTCATAACTTCCTGAAAAACGCGCTGGCCTATCCAGAACGCGGAGCCCTCGTCTCCGAACCAGCCCCAGCCGCTGCTCTTCTCCTGCCGTCCGTCTTCCCTCCAGCCGCGCGCAACGCAGCCGGTCCCGGCGATGGCCAAGATGCCTTCTTTCGAGTCGGTACCGGATCGAAAAGACGCTATCTGGTCGGACCCGATGGCTATTTCTCCTTTTAAAAATTTACCAAGGTCTTTATATCTTAAAATTTCTTTTTTTATGGCGGCCTCCTTGCCTTTGTATTCTTCCTCCATTGCCGGCAGAGCGACAAAAACAGAGGAAATCTTTTCTTCCCTCCTTCCTAAAACTTTTTTTATGGCCTTGCCGACGTTCTCGGCGGACATCTTTATCCCGACGTTCCGAGGATTAGAGGCTCCGGTGACAGCAGTCCTCAATATCTTTCCGTCCAGATCGGCCAAAATGGCCAAAGTTTTTGTTCCTCCTCCATCCACTCCGATGACCAAGGCTTTTTCTCTTGATATTTTCGTGGCTGTTTTCATCCTCCAATAAAAATTAAAAAATCTGATGATCTTCTCCTCTTATTCTTTGGCGGGGAATATTTCCTGAAATTCTTCCAGCACCACCCTTTTTTCATTCCAAGCAACCTTTTTCCCATCCGCTACGCAAATCCAAGGCTCACAGCCTTTGCCGATAAGGATAACCACATCTCCCGCAACCGCCAGCCTCAAGGCTTGGTTTATGGCCGCCCGCCTGTCCATTATCTTCCTCGCTTCGGGACCGGCTCCTTCGGCCACCTGGTTGATTATCGATTCGGGATCTTCATCGTAAGGATCTTCGTTGGTGACGATGATCTCATCGCAATATTTTTTGGCGATCTCTCCCAAAACCGGCCTTTTCCATTTATCCCGTCCGCCGCCGCAAGATCCTAAAAGGCCTATAAGCCGGCCGCCGCTCGTGCGTGCTTTCGATTTCAGCGTTTTATATACTTTTTCCAAAGCGCTTGGAATGAATGCGTAATCTATGAATACCGAAAAAGGTTTAGAGATCACTTCTTCCATATGACCGGGCACTGTTTGCGTTTTTTCCAAGGCTTTTTTCATAACATCAAGACCGATCCCCTTGGCTTTGCCTACGCACATAGCGGCCAAAGCGTTGCAAACGTTAAACTCTCCCTGTAAGGGCAGATTTATTTGGACTCCGTCCGCCTCAAAATCTATTCCTCTCTCACCGCCCCTGATATTACTTGCTTTTATCGCTTCGACTTCTTCTCTGGCGCTGTTTTTCACAGTGTATCCATATTTCCTCTTGGCCGGATATTTCAAAAAATGATCCACATTGTCATCGTCGAGATTAACGATGTGAACATTTTTAACCGCTTGAAAAAGTTTTTCCTTGGCCTTGCGATAATTCTCAAATCCTCCGTGGGATTCAAGATGCTCCGGGGCAAGATTATTGAACAGGGCCATCTGAAAATCTATGAATTTATGGCGATACTGTTTTATTCCTTCGGAGGTCACTTCGATAATGGCTATTTTACATCCGCTATCCGCGGCTTCTTTTAAAAATTTCTGAATGCGCCACCTCCCGGGCATGGTCATTTTTAAAAGGTTCGGCTCTTCCTTGTCTTTTATCTTGAATCTGATCGAGGACATCGAAGCCGTCGGAATGCCCGCCTCTTCGAATATACCCGAGATCAGATTAACCGTGGTTGATTTTCCGCTGGTCCCGGTCACGCCGATGACTTCTATCCGCTTGGACGGAAAACCGCAAACGAACGCTCCCGCAAAAGCCAGCCCGAAATGATACCAGCGGATAGCAAATTGCGGCGTTACCTTTTTAACTAAAGTTTTAATGGTCATTTTGTTTGTTTATATTAGCTTCTTCCTAATATTTTTAACGCCGCTTTTACCCTTTCTTGAGTTTCTTTTATTTCCAAAGGCAACTGGGCCAAAACTTCTTTGGCTAACGGACGCGGGAAACTAAGGGTCACAAGAGCTTCCAGTGCGTCATCCTGAACGGAATCTTTCCCGGAGTTTTTTTGGCTGGAAATTTCCTGGATCTTTCCCGTTAATTCCAAAAGTATTTTTTGCACTCTTTTTGGGCCCAGCCCTTTCACGTCGTGAGGTATTTTCCCGTGCTCCAGAGCGAATTTGATATCTTCCATCGAACCGATGGCGGCCAGACCCAAAGCGGTCTTCGGGCCGATACCGGATATGTCGTTGAGGACTTTGAAAGACTCGAGCTCTCCGGAGGTTAAAAAACCGTAGAGGGCTAAAGCTCGTTCGCTTACGTTCAAAAAAGTATAGACCTTCGCTTTTTCCCCCACCCTTAAAGCTTCCAAGCCTTTGGCCGAACAAAATATCTCGAAGCCGATCCCTTGGTTCTCTAAAACAATCTTTCTGGTATCCTTATCCGCGACTATGCCTGAAATATAGTTGAACATTGCCTATATTATATCACAAAAATTTACAATTTTTAATTTACAATTTACATTGAATTTTCAATGTTTCAATATTTCAATGACGATGCCTTGATCCTGGTAGATGTTTGGAGCATTGGAAATTGAAACATTCATTGAAAATTCCTGCCTGCCGGCAGGCAGGGTGATTTGAAAATTGAAAATTATCGGGCAGGAGGTTGCCCGATTTAAGCATTTATGCTATGATTTTTTTGTTAATCGTTAAATTACTTAAACCCCGCAAAAGAATATGGCAGTAACAAAATCAGCCAAAAAGGCTCATCGCCAATCGGTAAAAAGAAACCAGCAAAACTCTCAATACAAAAAAGGCATCAAAGAGGCTTTAAAGGCCGTCAGAGTTTTAACCGCCGCGAAAAAATCCGAAGAATTGAAGAAAGTTCTTCCGCAGGTCTACAAAGCATTGGATAAAGCCGCGAAAGTCGGCGTGATAGAAAAAAACAACGCCAGCCGCAGAAAATCAAGAATATCCAAAATGGCAGCCAAGATCGGAAAATAGAAAATATAAAAACAAAAGCCCCGCCTGCAAAGCGGGGCTTTTGTTTTGTTATCGACGGATATCCGGTATCCCGGAAGAGATGAAAAGGTCCAGAGCGGTTTCCGGGGACAGATCCCCTGTTTTTGCCGCCAGGTCCATCTTGAAAATATTTTGGTAGATCTTTTTCAATTCCTCCAGAGAAAAACTCTGCGATTGGTAAAGAGCTTTTCTGAAAACGAACGGATGCATGCCCATTTCTTTGGCTAAAGACGCCGCCTGGCCCGGCGAAGCATTAGCGCCCCCGGCGCACTTAGCCTTTACCAAAATAAGATTCCTGAACTGAAAGTTGATCATCGACAATATGTATAAAGGCGCGTCCCCTTTCTCGAGGTGGTCTTTGATCGAACGAAAAGCGTTCTTCTTGTCTCTTTTGGCTATGAAATCAACCGTCTTGAATATGTCTGTCTCGATCTTGGAAGAGACGAGCATCTTTACGTCATCAAGCCCAACCTTCTGCCTCTCTTTGTAATTAACCAGCTTCATGATCTCGTTGGACATCTGCCAAAGGTCCCCGCCCACTTCCTGGGCCAGTTTATCTACCGCCGCCGCTTCAACTTCGGTCTCATAATTTTTGAATTCTTTTCTTATCCAGCTTTTCAACTGCGCCCCGGAAAGAGACCCGAACTCCTGGCTCTTCCCGGCTTTTTCTTTTAAAAAACCAGACAAGGCGTCTCTTGCGGGGACGTCCCCCTCCTCAAAAAAAACGATTATGTCCTCGGACCTTAAAAAATAGTCGCTATTTTTTAAAAATAATTCCTTGAAAACTTTATTGCCGAAAGCATTTTTTATAACAGCCAGTTTTTTTTCTTTGAACATCGAAATAGATTGAAGCTGCGCTTTCAAATCCTGAAATGTGAACGATTGCCCCTCGAACGATCTCAAATTAAGGCCGCTTTTGTGGACCTTTTGGTATCTTTCGATTATCTCGCTTAATTTTTTGCGGCTCCGAAAAGTATCCGGTCCGTATAGAAAAATTATCATAGTTTAGCTTGTAGCTTGTAGGTAGTAGCTTGTAGGCCGCTCCCCTCGGGGAGCCTTTCTTGGCGGAGACCAGGCCTCCTACAAGCTACAAGCTAATTCCTACAAGCTCGTTAAATTTGGCAGTTAGGACAAAAATGAGCCGAACGTCCTCCCATCTTTTCTCTTTTAATAATGGCGGAACATTCAGGGCATTTTTCCCCTTCCCGCCGATAAACTTTAGCCAGTTTCTGAAAGCCTCCTTTCTCCCCTTGGAGATCGCGGAAATCGGACACGCTGGCGCCTCTGGCCTTTATCGCTTTTTTCAATATTTCTTTTGCGGCCTTGTAAATTTCCTTCAGTTCTTCGTCGGAAAGGCTGGAAACGCTTCTGAAAGGAGCAACTTTTGCCTGAAACAATATCTCATCGGAATAGATGTTGCCTATCCCGGCTATTGCTTCCTGATCCATCAATACTTGCTTGATCTTGCCTTTTTTATCCTTTAGCCTGTCTTTGAATTTTTCAAAACTGAATTCCGGTTCCAAGGGCTCTGGGCCAAGATCCGTCTCTTGCGACTCCCGAAGATCTTTCGCGCCCCACAATTCCGCCTTGGCAAACTTTCTCATGTCCGACAGGGCCAGCATGCTTCCATCGTCAAGCCAAAAGATCAAATGCAAAAATCTGTTCATCGGGTCGTCGGCTATCGGACCGAAAACCTCCGGCTTCCAGCCTTGGGCGGCTTTGCTCCATTTTCCCAGAAGCAAATGGCCGGTCATTTTTTGATGGATCAGCATCGCCTTGCCGCCGGAAAGTTCAAAAACGATGTTCTTCCCCCTGCGGCGGACGCTCTGTATTTTCTCTCCGGCCACCCCCTTCTTGAAATCGCTGAATTTTTTAGGACGCTTTATCAATCCATCCGCGTCCGTCCAAAGATCAATAAAGGTCCTGCCAAGGACCTTTAGTTTTAAATCGTTGACAATTGTTTCCACCTCGGGAAGTTCGGGCATCTTAGTCCTTTAAATATTGCTGGATCTTTTCGATGATCTCCTGCGGGGTAAAATGGGCTTTTACCAAAAAATCGGTGGCTCCTATGCTGAGAGCTTTATCGATATCTTCTCTCTGTCCAAGATTTGAAAGCATGATCACCGGAGTTTCAGAAATATTAGGGTCAGCCTTTATTTGCGTCAAGACGCCGAAACCGTCAATGCCCGGCAACATGATGTCCAATAAAACTATTTCAGGTTTTTCCTCTTTAGCTTTGGTCACTCCTTCTTCCCCGTCAACCGCGACAACCAAATCATAGCCCATCTTGATGATCTTCTGGCTCATTAATTCCCTCAGGAACCTGTCGTCTTCAACTAACAAAATTTTGTGAGGCATAATCTGTTATCGGCTAGATAGCTTTGTTATTAAAAAAATTTATTAAATTTTATTCCCCTAAAAGTTTTTTAACTTTTACTATCACTTCCACCGGATCGAATTCCGTCTTGAACAGCCAGTCTTTAGCTCCAAGGTCTCTTGCGCGGTCAAGCTCTGCCGGCTGGCCCGAGTTGGAAATGATAATGATCGGAATATTTTTGAGGTCAGGGTCCTGGCCCATTCTTTCCATTACCTCAAAACCGCCCAATCTAGGCATTATTACATCGGACAAAACCAGATCGAAAGGTTCTTTTTTCAAAAGGTTGAATCCTTCTTCTCCGTCCTGCGCCGCTGAGACTTGATAGCCTTCTTTCTGCAATTTTATTCTCAGCAAATTTCGCAATATTTCTTCGTCTTCAATTATTAAAATTTTTTTTGCCATAGAGAATAACGGGAGAAGAATTAAAACTATTTATATTTTACTTGTTTTTTATTTTTTTACAAACTTTTTATCCACAACGTCCCGGCCGCTGTTAGGCAAAAGGCAAAGTAAAGAAGAATGTGGTCCCTTTTCCCTGCTCGGACTCGAACCAAATTCTTCCTCCGTGGGTTTCAATAATATTTTTAGTGGTATAAAGACCGAGGCCTGATCCGTCCACCTCCAGCCTCACGACATTGTCGCCTCTGAAAAACTTGGTGAATATCCTGGCCTGCTGGGACGCGGGGATGCCCAAACCGTTATCCTTGACCATGATCTGCGCCTCTTTATCATTTGCTTTATTGATAGAAACTTCTATCTTCCCTCCTTTAACCGTATTATATTTAAGAGCGTTGTTGATCAAATTGTCCACCGCCAGCTTCATTTTTTCTTTGTCCATTTTAATAGGCGGAAGCATATCCTTCTCGCGGGTAAAGATCAGATTCAAGCCTCTTCTCTTCGCCTCTTCCTGAAGAGTGTCTACTGTTGCCTGGATCATATCTTCCATTTGAGCCGGCTCCGGTTTGTACAAGAAACGGCCTTCCTCGATGCGGGAAACGTTCAACAGATCGTTGACCAGATTGATCATTCTTTCGTTGCTGGCGTAACTTTTGTCCAGAACCTCTTTTTGCATCGGGTTTATTTCTCCGGCATCGCCGTCCAGTATCATTTTCAAGGTCCACTTGATCGCCGAGAGAGGGGTCCTTAACTGGTGGGCGGAAATAGACACGAATTCGGTCTTCATTTTTTCTATGTTCTTCTCTCTGGTAATATCGTGCAATACGACCAAATTCCCTTTCGGCTGGGAGTCCATTATCAAGGGAACGGTGGTTATTTCCAAATGAAAATCCTTTTTAAGCAAAAATTCTTTTCTGAACACCTTCTTTATGGCTGCCGTATCCGATATCTCGAAGGCTTCCACCAGCGCTTTTGTCTGCTCGGAGTTGGAAAGGTCTTCTATGCTCTTGCCCATCAGGTCTTCTTCTTTCAGCCCCAAATATTCCTCGGCCAAAGGGTTCAAAAGCTCGACCATATTATTTTCGTCAAACACCAAAACCGCATCAGAGAAGTTCTGAATGATCGCGAGGGTTTTGTTCCTCTCTTCGACTGCCAGCTTTCTGGCCGCTTCCGTGTCATCCAAAATATTCAGCAAGGCGCTGCGCGCTTGCCTTAGATCGCTTTCCGTTTCCGCAGGAGCGTTTGTTTTATTTTCTGCTTCGTTTGGATTGGCCATATTTTTAACTGTTGTTTATTTTTTGGACTGATCTTAATTTTTTGTTTTCTTTTTCCAGCTTCTCTATCCGCTCTTTTAATTCTACCATTCTTAGCTCTCTTCCAACAGTCAGCCTGTGGAATCTTTCCAGTTCTCCCACTCTCTCTTGCAAAGCGATCCTCGAATCTTCCGCGTTTACCTTGGCTTTATAGACCTCGCCGGCCGCATCGTTCAAGCTCTCCGACAAGTCCAATATCTCCATATCCAGGCTCCCCGTGGAGAATAACGTTTTCTCTCCTCTCGGCAGGCTTCTGGCGAAATCCCTGATCCCTGAAAAAGCTTTATATATCGAAAAAGATAATAAGTTGCTTATCATCACCGCCATACCTAATCCGATCAACGAGAAAACTACAATTTCCGCGCTAAAGACTGCCATAAAACTTAGGATCGTCATAACAACCACGATAGGAACAAGCAGGAAAAAAAGAAATTTCGTTCTGATGCTGTTGAACCACGACCTCGGTTCCTCTATTTTCTCTCCTCTCTCCATTAAAATCCCTCTGCATTCCTTCAGGACCGGGAAAATAAACCTTTCGGCAAAAAACCCGGCGAACATCACAAGCAGCAAAACTGCGATCGTTCCGCTCACTAAAATTATAAAAATGTTGGTTGTCTCTCCCGCCGCCAACAGTTCGGTTAAAAGGGCTGAAAGAACTATAAGCGATCCGAATTCGGCGGCCCTGATCCAATCTCCCGGCCTTTCTGAAAGGGACGAGAACACCTCTTTCAACGTCTCGGTGGAAATACCCGGAAGCAAATGGCCGTTCTCGATATTATCATTCAATACCCTCAGCTCTTTCCTCCTCTCTTTGACCCCAAAAAATCTTGGCAGCCCGTATTCGATCCCCACAAGAAGAGCTCCTATCGCAACATATATAAAAAAGGTGGAAACGAATATCATTCTAGTTCCCGTCTTTTCAAAATCAGCCCGGCTGAGTATAAGGAAAAACCCGAACGAAACGCATAAGACCGCCCAGCCTAAAATAGAAATAAGCACGTCCAGCGTGTAGGGGACCTTTAAAAATTTTGGTAAATAGCTCATATCTTTGATCTCATCCTTTAAAATCCGGTTTGCCTTCAAAATATATTTGGAATCTCTTTGCCTTCATCAATTTCACAAAAACCATTAAAAAATATTTCGTCATAAAAGGCAGAGCATCGGTCATCATCTTAAAAAATTCCTGCCTCCTTTTTATTTTCAATAATTCCTTGAGAAGAGGCATCCTGTACCCCGGATCTAATATTTTCCTTCCTACCTCCCTTCCGCTTATAAGGGCGGGGGCGATCCCTTCCCCTGTCGTTCTGGATGTCAGGCCGGCAGCTTCTCCGGCTAAAAAAATATTTCCGAAAACGCATCCGTTATAAAGAAAATTCAGCGTAGCGGCTTCCGCCTTAAGATCAGAAAAAGTATAATTGTTGTCTTTTAAAAATTTCTCCAGAAAAGCCCTTGCTTTTTCCATCTTGATTTCTTTGGCCTCGAAGAACACCCCTATGTTAGTATGGTCCCTATGAGGGAATACCCATAAATATCCCGATCCTAATGTTTCGGGACAGATATGCCATTCCATATGCTCAACGATCTCAGGGACCTTGTATCTTAGCCCGATCGAAACATCCGTTTTCAATCCAAGAAATTTCCTCACCACGGAAAGCGTCCCATCCGCTCCGACCAAATACCTGTAGGAGAACTCTCCTTTGTCCGTCACAATTTTGTCTTTTTCTACTTTTTTCACTATCGTCTCTTTCAAAACGGCGACGTTTTTAAGCCCGGATATCCTGCTAAGAAGATACTGGCCCAGCTCCTGCCTTTCGGCCGTTCTCAAAGGAAAAGCGAGGGCCATTTCGTTCTTTTCCCCCGATACGTACATGGCCTGGCTGTTAAAAGTTCTGGTTATCGACTCGGGAACGTCGAATTTGGCGCTAAGGCAGGTCAGCCCTCCCGCGCAAACCTTCGGGCCTATTTCTTTGCTCTTCTCGATCAGCAAAACGGAAAGATCCGAATTCTCGAACTGCTTAGCGCATTCCAGCCCTGCAGGGCCGGCTCCGATTATGATGACATCAAAAAAATTCTCCATAGCTATTTCCCTTTCGCTCTCAATTTGTCTATTTCGCTTTTAAGCTCGATCATCCTCAATTCCCTGTCCACCATTAATTTATTAAAACTTTCGAGATCCTGGATCTTCCCCTGTAATTCCAAAGTTTTTTCTTTAACCTGCCCTTCAAGATCATCATTCATCTCTTGCAATTGGCGGGTTCTCGCCCTCACTTTTATCTCTAAAACGGTGCGGGCTTCTTCCAGCTCATTCGTTCTTTGGGTTATAGCCTCTTCCAATGAATCGTAAGACTTGTAAAGCTCGCGGGACATTTCATTAAGACCGTGGGCAAGTTTGCCTATTTCGTCCGGGCCCTCCTTTATTTGATGATCGAACTTTCCCTTGGAAAAGGAGCTGATCCCCTTTTGCAGGTCCTCTATCGGCTTCAGGACTACGGCATTTAAAAAAAGGACCAGGGCTAGAACCAATATGACCAAGCCCAAAGATATCAGGATCAATATCCTGTCTCTTATCGTCTCCAGCGGCGCCTTAAAAGTATTTAAAGGCATAACCAGATCATAGGTTCCATAGCTCGCTCCGGCTATTCTAACAGGGGCAATGATCCTTAAAGAATCAACCGGCTGGTCTTTGGCTCCATATGTCTCGCTCAAATATCCCTTTTCAAACACGCTATAATTGTCCGCGTCCGCGTCCCGGCCCCTTAACCCGGCGTCCAATGATGCGATGGTCTTCATTGTCCCTCCCTCTCCAGCCAAATTAACGTCAGCCTTGATCAGCCCGGGGTAAGATCCCTTTAATTTATAAAGGACCTCTTGTATTCTTATTTGGTTGTCCAGGTCGCTCGTTTGGGAAAAAGACGAAGAGAGATAATCGGAAGCCGTAAAGGCTTGGGTTTTCTCAAGTTCAAAAAAAGTCGCCTGCTGAAAATACTGGATAAAATAAAAGATCAAGGCGCAGATCAAAAAACTGGAGATGATGACGCCGCTGATTATTTTGAAATGCAAAGAGTGAAAGTTCATTTTTTGACAGAATAATTTATTGCTTCGATCATTCTACCACAATTTCAAATTTTTTTTAAAAACCGGACGGGGGGCGTTTTCCACATCTTCCGCCCCGCTCCCCGGCAAACGTTTTACGAGGCTGAAAAATCCCAGGTCCTCGAGCGCTTTTTTTGCTTTTTCGCCGTCATAATTGCTCCACCTGCAAAGATCCAAATTGAAATCAATGGGCACGTCGGTTTTGATCCGGGCAAGTTTTCTGCTGGTCAAACATTGTTCTTTTTGATTCAAAAGCAGCTCTGCCAATTTTCGACTCAACTTCCCCTCCCCCTTATCATCTTGCTCGATCTTTTGGTATAGAAGGTCGAGGGTTTGGAAATAGCTCAAAAGATCCAGCGCCGTCTTCGGGCCTATCCCTTTAACCCCGGGGATATTGTCTGTCGGGTCTCCTCTTAGCGCCTTATAGTCCACAAGCTGGCCGGGGGTTATCCCGTATTTTTCGAAAACCAACTTTTCATCAAAGATCAAAGTATCTTTAACCCCCCTTCTTAGCATGCAAGCCGACGTGAGGCCGTTGACCAGTTGTAAAACGTCGCAATCTCCGCTCAAGATAACGCTCCTGACCGGAAATTCCGATCCGTCGGACTGGACAGAGCAAGAGATCGTGCCTATCAGGTCATCCGCCTCGAACCCTTGCTTCTCAAAAACGCTGACCCCGAAAGAATTCAGGACGGCTTTTACTCCGGGTATTTGGGCGTAAAGCTCCGGGTCGGCTTTGGCTCTCGTCGCTTTGTAATCTTTGGATATTTCTTTTCTGAAAGTGGGAGCCGGAAAATCAAAACAGGCCGCGACATAATCAGGGCTGAAATCTTTTATCGCTTTAAAAAAAGCCAGTAAAAACCCGTAGATCGCTCCCGTCTCCTCTCCTTTCTTGTTGGCTAGCGGAGGCAAGGCATGATAGGCGCGGTGGACGATGGCATTGCCGTCGATGATCAATAAATTATTTTTTTTCGAGGACATAGACTGATTTTATCCGTTACTCTATTTCTTATCAAACTCGCTCAAGACTATCTTTCTTTTATTCTGGCTTAAAAAATCGAATTTCAGCCAGATCGTTCCCTGAGGCAAGATATCTTTGACCCTTTCGGCCCATTCCAAAACCACGACATTTCCGGGAGAAGAAAGTATCTCTTTAAATCCCATGTCCAAAATATCTTTTGGCCCCGAAAGACGATAGCAATCAAAGTGATAAAAATTGTCAAAAACGGGCGTTCCGGGAAGCTCGGAGAATCTTCTTTTTTTTAACGGGAACTTTTTAAAAATGACAAAGGTCGGGCTGGTTATTTTTTCTTTCACGCCGAGGGTCTTCGCGAAACCCTGGGTAAAAGTTGTTTTCCCTCCTCCGAGGTCTCCGGCCAACGCCAAAACGACAGCTCCCGATTGAGGCCCCTTCCTAAGAATTTCCTGGGCAAATATCTTCCCCAACTCCTGCGTCTTTTTATATCCGGAAGTATTGATCTCCATCTGTTTCGCCTTTAGTTTAGCATAATTTTAAAGTTATTTTGAACGGTTTTGAACGGCTTTTGAAAAATTTTTCAAATTGACTTTTGAAGAAAAATAAAGTAGTTTAAGCTAAGATTATGGAAGATTTCAAGAAAATAAAAGAAGCTGTCCGCGCCGCCGGAGAGATTAGCATTCTTACTTCCAAAAACCCGAGCCGAGACGCAACTGGCGCCGCTCTGGCCCTTTTTTTTAGTTTAAAAAATATTGATAAGCTTGTAAACCTTCCCACGGTTTCCCAAATTCCGCAAGAGCTGGACGAACCAGGCCAAAAGAATGAGAAGAAAACATTTTTAATATCTTTGGCGAAAGAAATTTCGGAAATATATTACGAAAAAAAAGACGGGAGGGTCAACCTTTATTTAAAACCGAAATCCGGAGAAATCGGACCCAAAGATCTTTCGTTCAAAACGGTTTTTGACAGGCCGGAAAATGACCGGCAGAAAGAACCGACCGGCAAAAGGTCCGACCTCATCATCGCCGTCGGCCTTCCCAGTTTCCAAGAGATCGAAGAGATCATTGAAGAGTCTCCAGGCAAATACTCTCTCGACATAAAGATAATAAATTTGGACAACAGCAAAGCGAACCAAAGATATGCGGACTTCAATCTGGTGAAAGATTTTCCTTCTTTGTCGCAAGTCTGCGCTTATTTCCTTAAAAACACCGACGCCGATCTTGTCGGAAAAGATGCGGCCGATTCTCTTATATACGGGATAAAGGATCCTGAAACTTTAGGCATCGCTCCAAGAGACCTTCCGTTCCTCGGCTGGCTGATGAAAAACGGGGGGGACCCGAACTTGATGCTCGACGAAAAACTTCAAACCCCCTCGGCGGGACACCGGCTGTTAGCGCAAGCTCTGCAAAAGATAGAAGCCTTCGATCAAGACCTTTATTCTTGCCTGCTCACAAAAGAAGATTTCAAGGCGGCTCAAGCTTCCTCTAAAGACATAGGGTTTGCCATAGAAGAATTAAAAGCCCGTTTCAAGGCCCCGTCCTGTCTGATATTGTGGGAGAGCGGCAGCAGTCTTGGAAGAAAAAAGATCATAGGCGTCTTCTATTCCGACAAAGAACAAACGGTTAAAAAACTAGGACAGCTCTTTAACGGCCAAGTCAAAGGAAACGGGGTCCTCTTCTCGGCCAAGGCCTCTGATCTGAAATCAGCTCAAAAAGAAATATTAGATCTCGTTAAAAATTAACCACTATGCAACAAACAGGCGGAAAAATACAAATAGAGCAGGAATTTTTAGACCAATTCACGGACGAGACTAAAAACCTTAAAGGATTTAACGAAGCCATCACGCGGTCTTTGGACAACGATGTCTCTTTTGTTCTGAAAACCATATTGGCCGGAGCCATCGTTTTGGGCTGCTCCGATCTTCATCTTGAAGCCCAGGAGAAGCAGGCAAAATTAAGGGTCAGATTGGACGGGCATCTCCACGATGTCATTATTTTCGACGCGCAAAAACAAGCTTTAATAACTTCGAGGATAAAACTTTTGTCGGGAATAAAATTGAACGTCGAAGACAAGCCGCAAGACGGCCGCTTTTCAATAGTCCTGCCGGACTCCGAAATAGAGATCCGCTCCTCTACCCTCCCGACCCAATACGGAGAGACTGCCGTATTAAGGGTCTTAAATCCTAAAAGCCTGATCGATCTCGAACAGCTTGGCTTGAGAAGAGACCTTTACGAGACCTTCACCAAAGAGATAGAAAAACCGAACGGAATGATAATAGTCACCGGCCCTACGGGATCGGGAAAAACGACCACGCTTTACGCTTTCTTAAAAAAGATCCGCGATCCGGAGATAAAGATCATCACTATCGAGGACCCGATCGAATATCACCTGGACGACATTTCCCAAACTCAAGTAGCGCCGGACAAGGGTTACGACTTTGCTTCCGGGCTCAAGTCTATCGTCCGCCAAGACCCGGATGTGATCCTCGTTGGAGAAATAAGAGATCTGGAAACGACCGAGATAGCCTTGCAAGCCGCATTGACCGGCCATTTGGTTTTCAGCACCTTGCATACCAATGATGCCGCCGGTACGATCGCCCGCCTTACCAGCTTGGGGGCCAAGTCATTCAACATCGGGCCCGCCATAAATTTGATCATTGCCCAAAGGCTCATAAGGAAAATATGCAAAGAATGCGCGGAGCCAAGGCCTGCCACGGACGAAGAGATCCAAAAAGCTAAAGAAGCTTTAGCCTCCGTGCCCGAAGAGATATTAAAAAATTATCCGCCGATAAACGATCTTGTCGTTTATGAGCCTAAAGGCTGCGAACGCTGCAACTTCACCGGCTACAAAGGACGCATCGGCATATACGAAGCCATAAAAAGAGACGGCGAGCTGGAAAATTTCATAGCCACGAACCCCACTATCGCCGATATGGCCGCAAAGGCAAAGCAAAAAGGAATGGTCCCCATGAAGGCCGACGGATTCTTAAAAGTTCTGGAGAGATCCACAACAATAGAAGAAATAGAAAAAGCTGTAGGCTAAAACAAAAAAACAACGCCTGGACTGGGGGACTTTAGTATAGGCTTACACTAAGGCGCAGAATTTCTCTGAGGAGCAACCCAGACGAATCCAGATTGTCCAAATCGAGAGAAATCCCTACCCCCAGTCTAGAAGTTGTTTCTTTGACTATCCCAATATAACACAATTCAAAATGTCTGTCAAGAGTAACCTGCCAATCGACGAACCAGATGAAAAAATCGATTCAACTTTAAGGCCTCAAGCCTGGCAGGATTATATTGGGCAAGAAAAGATAAAAAGGAACGTAAAAGTGATGATCGACGCCGCAAAAAAACGAAACGAGGCTCCAGATCACCTTCTTTTTTATGGCAATGCCGGGCTTGGAAAAACCAGCCTAGCCTATCTTATTGCCAGAGAGCTCGATTCTAACATAAAGGTTACTTCCGGTCCAGCGATAGAGAAGACCGGAGACCTCGCGGCCCTTCTGACCAATTTGGGGGAAGGAGACATTCTTTTCATTGACGAGATACATCGCGTTTGCAAAACCATTGAAGAGTATCTCTATCCGGCGATAGAAGATTTCAAGCTTAACATCATCATCGGCAAAGGACCGATGGCAAGAACTTTGGAGCTTGAACTTCCCCGCTTCACGTTGATCGGAGCGACCACCCGCGTAGGGATGGTTTCCCCTCCCCTGCGCAGCAGGTTCGGGGGAGTTTTCCAATTGAACTTTTACGAAAAAATGGAACTGGAAAGGATCATCCAAAGATCCGCTGACATCTTAGGGATACGGATAGAACCGTTCGCGCTGGATATTTTGGCAAAAAGCTCCCGCTTCACTCCCCGCATAGCCAACAACCTCTTAAAAAGAGTGCGCGATTTCGCCCAAGTCGAAGGAAAAGGCGTAGTGACCAAAGATATCGTGAAAAGCGCTTTGGGATTTTTAGAGATAGACGAGATGGGCCTTGGCCCTTCGGACCGAAGGTTGCTGGAAATAATGATCAACAAATTCGACGGGGGGCCGGTAGGCATAAGATCTTTGGCAGCAGCCTCGGCGGAAGAAGAAGACACCATCCTCAACCTCTACGAACCCTATTTAATGCAGCTGGGCTTGATAGAACGCACAACCCAAGGCCGCGTGGCCACCAAGTTAGCTTATGACCATCTAAACATCAAATGGCAAGAAAATCAGCGGTCCTTTTTGCTTTAACTTGTCTTTTACTCTCCGGATGTCCGATCGGAGCCTATGGCGCCGAGGCTTTAAAGCCGGCCGTGGTGATCAATGAGATTGCCTGGATGGGCAATGGACTGTCAGCCTCAAAAGAGTGGATAGAGCTTTACAATTATGCTAATTATGGTATAAATTTAATGAACTGGAGCTTGGAAAGCTCGGATTCTTTAAAGATAAAACTGACCGGAACGATCCCTGCAAAGGGTTTTTACCTTTTAGAAAGAACGAGCGACCAAACCCTGCCCGATATAGCTGCCGACCAAATATTCAAAGGAGCCATGCCCAACAAAGGGCTGGATATTAAACTTTACGACAAGAATAGGAACTTGGCAGATCAAATAGACTGTTCTCAAGGCTGGTTCAGCGGAGACAACGGCACGAAACAAACCATGGAAAGGGTATCTCCCGAAAACCAAGGCAACGTTGCCGCCAATTGGCAGACCAGCTTGGCTCCGGGAGGAACGCCGAAAGCTCAAAATAGCTTAGGGGCGCCCGAGAAGGAAAAGACCGTTTCCGCGCCCGATCTACCAGCCGAGGCAAAAAAAGACCCTGCGGGAATAAAGACCGGTCTTGGCGCCAGCATCAGCGATCAAGCAGGGAGTCTTAAAGGCATAAGCCCAAGATCAGAATTATCGGCTTTTGGATTTGCGGCCTTAAGCGGTATAATCGTCTTATATCTCAAAAGAAATTTAAAAGATCAAAAATAAATTGTAATAATAACCCGTCTGCGCTCTTGTTGGAGCCGCGGCGTGGCAAAGAAAACTATGAGTGGTCATTCCCATTGGGCAGGCATAAAACACAAAAAAGGATTAGCGGACGCGCAGCGCAGCGCAAATTTTTCTAAACTAGCCAGAGAAGTTTCTATCGCGGCTAAAACCGGAGACAACCCGGATACCAACGCAAAGTTAAAGGCGGCCATAGACAGAGCCCACGAGCTTAATATGCCGCGCGAAAACATTGAGCGCGCCATCCTGAAAGGAGCGGGCAAGCTGCCCGGCGCAATGCTGGAAGAATTTTCCATCGAAGCCTACGGGCCGGGCGGAATAGCCATAATCGCGGAAGGCATCACCGACAACAAAAACCGCGCCTTAAGCGAAGCGAGGATCGTGATGAACAAAAATAACGGAAAATTGGTCAATGAAGGAGCGATCCGCTGGATGTTCGAGCACAAAGGGTATATGATCGTAGACCCGAAAAGCCAAACCCCCGAGCATCAGAGCAAAGACGATCTGGAGATGGAGACCATCGAATCCGGCGCGGAAAACACAAGCTGGACAGATGACGATATTTTGGAAGTTTATACCAAAGCCGAAGAGCTTGACCAAGTGAAAAAAGCGCTTGAGGCCAAGGGTATAAAGCCCGAGGAGTCTTCCCTGGGCTGGTTCGCCAAAGAAGAAGTCGAGGCGGATGAAAAAACCCAAAACGCCAACCAAAAACTTCTGGAGGACCTGGAAGCTAACGACGACATCACTCAAGCTTTCTCTAATTTAAAATTCTAGATCATTATTCAAGCCGCCGGACAAAACCGGCGGTTTGCCTTCAACAATGATAATTCTGGGCATCGATCCAGGCACAGCCACCACCGGATACGGTGTTCTTGAGGCTGAAACCTTAAAGGGCAAAAGAGAAAGGAAATTGACCTGTATAGAATACGGCGTCATTAAAACCAGTCCGAAAATAGAAACGGCGCAAAGACTGGTTCAGATCAGCTCCGAGCTGGTCGGGCTGCTGAACAAGCACAAGCCTCAATCGGTGGTCATTGAAAGCCTTTTCTTTTTTAAAAATTTAAAAACCGCTTTGCCCGTCAGCCAGGCGCGCGGGGTTATTTTGCTGGAAACCGCCAAAAAAAATATCCTCATCCAAGAGTTCACTCCCCTGCAGATAAAGATCAACGTCTGCGGCTACGGCCGGGCGGAAAAAGCTCAAGTCCAAAAAATGGTAAAGCTTCTTCTGAAATTAAAAGAGCTGCCAAAACCCGACGATGCGGCGGACGCTTTGGCAGCTGCTATTTGCGGAAGCAATAACCTGAAATTTTTCGAAGAGCTGGATTAGGGCTTTTTTATTTTCGCAAAGTTCCTTTTTCCCACCTGCACGATCAGCCCTTCTTCCATTTTGATAGATTCCTGCCAATCGCTTTTCACTTCAAGTTTTCCTTCTTCGAACCCCATCTTCACGCCGTTCTGCAGGACCAACCGTTTGGCTTCCGATTTTGAATCGGCCAAATCCAGCTCCGCCAGCAAATCCAATATCCCCATTTCATCTTGGGCTATCGCCTTCAACGGGATATCCGCGGGGAGCTTTCCCTCTTTAAAAACATTTTCAAATTCCTGCTCAGCCGAAAGAGCCTCTTCTTTACCGTGAAAAAGGGAAACGATCTCTCTGGCCAGCTCTTTTTTAATGTCCCGGGGATTGATCTCGTCTTTTTGATAAGCTTTTTTAAGATCGGCGATCCTGGACATGGGTATCCGCGTGCACGCCTCAAAATAATCGAACATCGACTCGTCCTGCATCGACATTATCAAGCCGTACATTTTATTGGGCTCATCGGTTATATTGATCACGTTGCCCCAGCTCGTCGACATTTTACGGCCGTCCAAACCATTAAGCATCTTCAAAGCCATTATATCCTGAGGCTTCTGGCCAAAAAATTTCTGGACATCCCGGCCCGTCTGGATATTGAACAATTGGTCATACCCGCCCACCTCGAGATCGGATCTGATGGCCACGGAATCATACCCCTGAAAAAGAGGATACAGCAATTCGTGAAAGCCTATCGGCTTGTCCTGCTCCCATCTTTCTTTAAAATTCCGGCGCTGGATCATCTGCTGGGCCGTAAAATTCTGGGCGATCAAAAAAACGTTCTTCGCGGTCAAACGGCTAAGCCACTCGCCGTTGTAATAGACTTTGACCTTGTCCATGTCCAATATTTTGCCAACTTGAGGCAAATAACCGGCCATGTTCTCTTTTATCTTCTCCTCGGAGAGAGGCTGGCGCATGGCGGTTTTGTCCGAAGCGTCTCCTATCTGCGCGGTAAAGTCTCCTATAATGAAGATGATCTGGTGTCCAAGCTCTTGGAGATCTCTTAATTTAAGGAATGCGCTGGCTCTGCCCAGATGGATCTTAGGGCCGGTTGGATCGTTACCGAACTTAACATTGATCGGTTTCCCAGCCAAAGCTTCTTCTAGATGTTTTTGGTCTACGACCTGTTCCACTCCCCTGGCCAGTATCTCTTTTATCTTTTCTTCCTTGGTTTGGTTATCCATATTTGTATTAATTTCTTAGCATTTTTACCTTCTAAGCTTATCCTAAAAGAAGGTTTTTGTAAAAATGCCGGGAGGGATCGTAAATCTCAAAATAAGGACTAAAAACTCTCCTTGGAACAATAAAATTTCCAATGTTTGGAACATTGGGTCATTGTAATTTCATTGAAAATTCCTGCCTGCCGGCAGGCAGGAAAAATTGTAAATTGAAAATTCCATCCAAGCTATTGTTTTGCGCCTCAACCACTCTTTATCACCGCCCCGTTACAATGTATATTAAAGTATATGGTTCAAAGAAAAAGATCTCTAAAGGTTTATAAAACATTCCATGCCTTGGGCAAAGGCCTGCTTTTCACTTTAAAAATTTTTGGCATATTATTTCTTCTCGGCGCGGCAGGCATCGCCGCTATTTTTTTCTTCTATATCAAAGACCTTCCCCGGCCCGAAAAATTCAGCGAAAACCAGCTCAATCAATCGACCAAAATATACGACCGGACCGGGAAGATATTGTTATCCAGTATTTACAGCGAAGAAAAAAGAACTTATCTGACCCTCGACAAGATACCGGATATATTAAAAAATGCCGTGATCTCGACCGAAGATTCGAGATTCTACCAGCACAACGGCATTGACCTGAAAGGAGTGCTAAGAGCTTTAAAGATCGACATAACGACCGGAGCAAGCCAAGGGGCGTCGACCATCACCCAGCAGCTGATACGCTCATCGATGCTTAGCAACGAAAAGACATTTGAAAGGAAGATCAAAGAGGCGGTTTTGGCAATCGAGTTCGAAAATAAATATTCCAAAAACCAAATATTGGAATGGTATTTAAACCAGGTGCCTTTCGGCATAAATATTTACGGAGCCCAAGAAGCTTCTTTAACCTATTTTAACAAGCCCCTTTCGGAAGTGGACCTGGCTCAAGCGGCGCTGCTGGCGGCCATCATCCAAGCTCCCAGCTATTACAGCCCTTACGGCGACCATCTCGACATTCTTTTAAACAGAAAAAATTATGTTTTGAACCGCATGGCCGAAGAAGGATATATCACTCAACAACAAGCCGATGAGGCCAAAAAAGAAGAATTAGAATTTAACAGCCTGGCAAAAACCCTGGCCCCCCACTTCACGAGCTATGTGAACCAGCAGCTGGAGAAAGAATACGGAGAAGATTTTCTGCAAACCAAGGGGTTGAGGATCTACACCACCTTGGATTATGATCTGCAAAAAACAGCTGAAAAAGCCGTCAAAGACGGTGTTGAAAAAAACAAAGCGTTCAACTCTTACAACGGCGCTCTGATCGCGATCAGCCCTAAAAACGGAGAAATACTGGCAATGGTCGGCTCGGCCAATCCCGACGGCAGCAACTATCCGGAAGGCTGTAATCCTAAATCTACCTGTAAATTCGTTCCGGATTATAACGTCTCCACTCTGGGTTTGCGCCAGCCGGGATCTTCATTTAAGCCCTTTGTTTACGCGGAAGCATTTACAAAAGGGTTCACGGACCAAACAATCGTAGTGGATGAACTGACCGATTTCGGTTCTTTTGGAGGGACGCACTACGTCCCCCAAAATTATGACGGTTATTTCCGGGGAGCGATCACTTTAAGGAACGCGCTGGCCCAGTCCTTGAATATTCCCGCGCTGAAAGTTTTAAGAGATATGGCCGGGCTGGAAGACAGCATCGCCCTTGCCAAAGCAATGGGCATTACCACTCTTAATCGCCCCGCCTCTTTTTACGGACTGCCTCTGGTTTTAGGAGGAGGAGAGGTCCGGCTGATAGACATGGTTTCAGCTTATAGTGTTTTTGGCAACGGCGGGTATCAGATCCCCCCGGCCGCCATATCAAAAATAGAAGACTCCAACGGAAACGTCATCTATGAACGAAAGATCACTCCTAAAAAAGTTTTGGAAAAAAGCGTCTGCGATATGATGAGCGACGTTCTTTCCGATAACGCCGCCAGAACTCCGGTATTCGGGCCCCGATCCAATCTTTATTTTGAAAATTACAAGGTATCGGTAAAAACAGGGACAACCCAAGATTACAAAGACGGATGGACCGTCGGATTCACCCCCAGTATCGCCGTAGGCGTGTGGGTCGGAAATAACGATGGCAGCTCCGCAACAAAGATCAGCGAGGTGCTGGCGGGCCCCATATGGCGCGCCACAATGCTTTCAGGTTTGGCCAAGTACGACAAACCGATAGTTATCCCTGAAGCCGCTTCCACCTCAACCGCGCCGACATCAACCGACGCCTCAGCCCCAGCGACTCAATAAATATCGCCCAGTTTAAAACCCGCCGATCGGCGGGTTTTTGAATGAAAACATTATCAACTAATTTATTGTTGCCCCTACGATAAGAAAGAAAGAACGAGAGGAAAAGAAAGGAGGGTGTAAAAACAGAGCAACAAGCCCGCAGAGATCAAGATGTCCGCAAAAAGCAGGAAAAAAGACCATTTGATATATTTATTTTGAAGGACAGACATTATGCTGGATAAGTGTTAATAATTTATACCTCTATTTTATCAAAAGCCGTCCGGTTGTCTATACAAATGGACGGCTTGTGGAAAAACTGTTTATTAATGGTTGGCTAGTCGGGGTTTATCGGCATTACTACATAAAGGTAGTTTTGATCGCCGACAGGCTTAAGGATCGCCGGGCCTTTATTATCGTGAAGGCCGAAGAAAACTTCAGAACTTTTAATATTAGCCAAGCCGTCCAGAACAAACTTCCAGTTAAAAGAGACATCCGCCTTATCCCCCTCCGCTCTGGCTGGGAGATGAGAGACGCTCTCGCCGATATCCGGGTCCTGGCTTAATATTTCCACTTCTTTTGTTTTGGGATCAACTTTAACTTTTATTTCGTTTATTTTTCCGCCGAACAAGCTGGCAATTTTTATTTGTTTGATAAACTCCTCCTTATCCACGGTTATCTTGGTTTGGCTTTCTTTTGGAATGATCTCTTGATAAGCAGGATATTCCCCTTCGATCAGGCGGGAGACCAAGTTCACTTCGGGATGATCTGTTTCCTGTAATAATGTTTCAAACATCACCTGTGATTCGGACAAGTATATTCTGGTGCTCTTGGATGTTTCAGAAAGAATGGTCAATAATTCTTTAGCGGTTTTTTGCGGCAGAATAAAATTAACTTCTTTATTGAATAGATTTTTATATTCTTCTTTTTTACCGGAAAAAACCAATGTTTTTTCGGCCAAGCGGAAGCTGTCGGTGGTTACCAATTTAAGCTCTTCGGCTGTAAAAGAAAAATATACTCCCGATATCTCCGGCCTTACCTGTGAAAGGCTGGCAAAATCGATAACTTCCGACAGGGCGTCTTTTAATTTTTTGCTGTTGATCTCAATATAAAGGTCTTTAAGGAATGCCGGAATAAGAGGAAAATCTTCAGCGGAAAAACCTTTTATTTGGGTTTTGTGATTTTTAGTTTCGATATATAGGGTTTTGTTCTTTTCTTCGATCTCTATTTTTTCGTCATTAAGAGACCCCACTAATTGGGAAAAGAATTTGGCCGGAATGGTTATTTTTCCCTCCACTTCCGTTTTGCACATCCCCCACCATTCAATGCCGAGCTCCAGATCGGTAGTGGAAAGCTTTATAAAATTAGGCGCGGCCTCTATTAGTACATTATTTAAGATCGGCAGCGTGGAAACGCGGCCTGAGATCTTTTCTACAATGGTTAACCCTTTTTTTAATGTCTTGGTTAATAGTGTGATCTTCATAACAATATTAATTATATATAATATTCTTTATTGTTACTATTAGCGATTCAGCTTCATCTGTGGACAAATTATGGAAACGCTTATTTAGAAACGTTCTTGGCTAAAATAATTATGTATGGACGGTGGAAAAACTGGCGGTTAACGGTAAAGGAATACAGGATGGGTTTGGGGTAAAAAAGAACGGTAAAATTCATCTCCTATTGTCCCTTGTTTTTTACCTTGGGCTATAAAGAGATTCTTAACAGAATATCCACAGAAAAAAATAAATAACTTAGGCGTCCAGCGTATATATCTTTTGGAGGATCAATTCAACTTCTTGCGAGAATTTGTCGTTGTCTTGGAGTTCCCTGTCGATAAGGTGGCAGGCGTGCATTACCGTGGTGTGGTCTTTTCCTCCGAATTTTCTTCCGATGGCGGGAAAAGAAAAGCTTAATTCTTTTCTTAATAAATACATCGCCAGCTGGCGGGGCTTAACAAATTCTTTTTTACGGGAAGAACAGAAAAGGGTTTTATCTTCGAGATCGTAGAATTCGCTTATCGCCTGGAGTATCTTTGTCGGATTGGTGAATTTTGAAGGAGAAACAATGACGTTCCTTAGAAGCTTTTTAGCTTCTTCAAAATTCGGGGTTTTATTATTTATTTTTTGGAAGACCAAAAGCCTGTTGAGAGCGCTTTCTATCTCTCTTACGTTCTTTTGGATGTTGGCCGCGATGTATTCCAGTATTTTGATCTGGACATCGGCGTTCTTTTCCACGGCTTTCTGTTTTAATATCGCCAGGCGGGTTTCATAATCAGGCAGGCTGACGTCAGCCACCATTCCGCCTTCAAAACGCGACTTAAGCCTTTCGGTTATCGCCGGGATGGCCTTTGGGGGGCGGTCGGAAGATAATATTATTTGCTTGCTGCGCTGGTACAGGTCGTTAAAGGCGTGAAAGAACTCTTCTTGGGTTTTTTCTTTGCCGGCGAAGAACTGCACGTCATCGACGATCAAAACATCAACCTTTCTTAAGTTCACCTTTAATTCATCAATACTATGATTGCGTATGGAATTAACAATGGTCGAAATGAGTTTATCTGAAGGAATGTATTTAACCTTGCAGGGAGGGTTTCTTTTTGAAAGCTCATTGCCTACGGCTTGCAGAAGATGGGTCTTGCCCAGCCCCACTCCCCCGTATATGAACAGAGGGTTGTAAACTTTGCCGGGATCCTTAACTATCGCTTCCGCCGCGGCGTAAGCCAGTTCGTTGAACGGCCCGACGATAAAATTTTGAAAATTATATCTTGGGTTTAAGTTGGTTTCTTTATCGACTTCCAATTCGGCAAAACCCAATTGTTCAGCTGGAAGTTCTTGGTGTTCGGGAGTTTTTTGAGGCTCTTTAGCTTTGGCGGCTGGAAAATCGATCCGATAGTTTATTTCTTTGATGCTGCCGTCGAGAGCTCTTAATATCCTTAATATTTCTTTGTTGTATTTCTGTTCCAGCCATTCTTTGGCAAAAGAGTTGGGAACGGAAACAAAGACAGTTCCCTCTTCTTGAGAGACGATCTTTGTATTTGCAAACCAGGTAGCGAAATTAGCTGGCGAAATATTAAGCTGTATCTGCGCTAATACTGTTTGCCAGAGTTCTTGGTAAGTCATAGATGCCACTTTATCTCGTAAGATTTACCTGTTAATTTGTAAAACTATTATAGAGCATAACCTGTGGATAAGTAAAGAACTCAAGGTTTTATATCGGTAAATTCACACCTGTGTACTGCTTGTGGATAAACTGTTTTTAAAAGGACGTCAGGTTTTAAAATTGACAAAAACCCGGATTTTGGTATATTTAGGTGTATGAGTTCAACTTATAATCCAAAAAAGAAAAAAAGAGCGAGAACCCACGGATTTCTGGCTAGGAAAACTACCAAGGGCGGCAACAGGACTCTTGCCCGAAGAAGGCAAAAAGGCCGCTGGCAGTTAACCGTCTAAATCTAAAAGTTAAGGCGGTTTTTGTTTATCTGGTGAATATCTCTCCTGCCCTATCGTGAAGGCGGATGCTGGTCCGAAGCGAATAATGCGAGTCCGGGGGCCAACTTTCTCTTCTCAGGGAGCAAGGACTACCTCGCGGCTCTGCCGCGAGGTAGTTTGTTTAATCCGATAAAGCAAAAGATTTTAATCGAGGGTTGGATTGGCCGCCGAAGCGCCTCTTCGCGGGCAATGTTATATACTAAAGATCAAAAACCTGTCATGCTCTCAAAAGAAAACCGGTTGAAAAAAAAGAAAGACTTTGGAAAGGTCTTAAAACTGGGAAAAGGTTTTAAACAAAAAGCCCTTCTTTTGAAGACAGCCAAAAATGATCTGCCTCAAACTCGGTTCGGATTTATTGTAAGCAAGCGGACAGCCAAAAAAGCAACCGACCGAAACAAGATAAAGCGCCAAATGAGGGAGATCGTCAGAAAGAACATCGGCAATATAAAAAAAGGGTATGATGTTGTTGTAATAGCTTGGCCGGATATAAAAGAGCGGAATTTTAAAGAAAAATCTGCTATAATAGAAGAGACGTTTAAGAAGATAAATTTTTTAGAAAAATAATATTATATGTTCGTACTATCAGGCATTGGCGAGTTTTTTAAAGCGGTCTTCTATCAGCCTTTATTCAACCTTTTGATACTGTTTTGCGCTTTTATCCCCGGCCAAAATCTCGGCTGGGCGATAATAGCCCTCACGGTGGTTTCTAAAATCCTTCTCTACCCTTCCAACCAGCAGGCGTTGAAGTCCCAAAAGGCTATGAGCGAGATCCAGCCGTTGGTGCAGGCCATCCAAAAAAAATATAAAGACGACAAACAGAAGCAGGCAGAGGAGATGATGAAACTGTACAAGGAAAAGAATTTCAACCCTTTTTCAGGTTTCGCTCCCCTGCTGATCCAGCTTCCTATTTTTATCGCCCTGTACCAAATATTTATAGCCGGAGTGGGACAAGAGCAAATGAATATGCTTTATTCGTTCGTCCCGCGGCCTGATCAAATAAGCCAGATGTTCTTGGGGCTGGACCTGTCCAAACCCAATATGATCTTTGCCGTAGCGGTGGGGATCGCCCAATATTTTCAGACCAAAACGTCTCTTTCTGTTGCTCCCAAGAATTTGGACAAAGACGACAAGGCGGCGCAATTTTCTTCTATGATGCAAAATTACACCCTTTATTTCTTCCCGGTTTTGACCGTAATGATATTGGCGGCCCTCCCCTCTGCCGTAGGCCTCTATTGGATGGCCACAACAGTCTTTGCCATCGGCCAAAATTATTTATTTTTTAAGAAAAACGTTAAAATCCAATAAATAAAAATGGAGAACAAAAAACCAGAAGAATTAATAAAAGAGTTTTTTGAGAAAATGGGCTGTCCTGTAATTTTGGAAGTTTCGGCCGAAGGCAATGTCTTGCATGTTAACATCAGGTCCGAGGACACCAGGCTTTTGATCGGGCAGGGCGGGCAGACGCTAGCCGATCTCCAGCATCTTTTGGCCAAGATGATAAAAAATGCGGCAGGCGAAGGCGAACAGATCTTTTTGGATCTGGACGTCGAGGATTATAAAAAAAGAAAGATAGATCATCTAAAAGAAATGGCCTGGGAGATAGCGGATGAGGTGGCTTCGACCGGAAGAGATAAAGAACTCCCTTCCCTTTCGGCTTTTGACCGCAGGGTGGTGCATATGGAACTGGCGGGCAGGACGGATGTAAAAACCGAGAGCGCGGGCGAAGGGCTGGACCGCAAGATAGTAATCAAACCGGCATAGAAGAACGTAAGGGGGTTGCTCCCCTTTTTTGTTGAGCAAATTGGCAAGGACCCGGATCGGAGAATGCGATTTTGCGGTACGGAATCCTCTCCCACCTCCGCCGGTAAAAATTTGCTGCTATTGACAAAGGGATGGATATGAAGTATAAAATGGATAATTTACAGTAATGCCATCGGTGGCAAGAAGTAACATTAAATAAAGTTTAAAGTGTTACCTTGCCATTCAGTGACAATTGGCAAGCACCTTTAAACCTATAAATATATGAACAAAATGATTATATACGCGTTTGTTGGAGCAGGTGCTTTTTCCATCGTCGGAGGATTGATGTTTATCTCCCCCAAAGACGGTAAATTGGCTCAAGCTAATTTAAGCCAAGCTGTCGTGCAACAAGAACAACCCCAAGCTCAACCCGCAACCAGCGGCAAGAGCGGCGGCGCGATAACCGTTGCCGATGTCGAAATCTCTCAAGAAACAAAAGAGCAGAGAGAAGCAAAAGATAAAGAAAAAAAGCCGGTGCAGGCTGTTGAAAGAAACAGCGACTGGGCGTGCTCGTTGGGCGGGGTAGATTGGTATGTAAGCTTTGGGAACGATGAGGATATTCACATCTGGAACTACGAAGGAGTCAACAAGAGGTTGAAATGGGCGGCCAGAGACGAATACAGCGTTTATGCTAATGAAAAAGGAGTGGTAGAGGGAGACCCTACCATCGTGGTAAGATACCAAAAAAACATTAGCTACACCGAAAGATTGTATTATCTCATGGTCGGAGAGAAAGAGTGTCCAATGAAAAGGATCTAGCGCCAACACGCGACGTTAAAAACTTCCTCCAGGGGGAAGTTTTTAATTTTTATACTTTAATGATGAATAACAGCGTCAAGGATTCATATCTTTGGCGCTGTTATTATAGCTAATCAGAAATTGATGAATATCCCCTCTAGCTAACTTGACAAAAATATGTATAAAGGATAAGTTGTACGATCTTGATAGCGCCGGCAATGGCAATGTAACATAACGATTTAAAGTGTTGCCTTGCCATTCAGAGACGCTTGGCAAGCTCCTTTAAATCAAAATATATGAACAAAAAATTGAACTACGCGTTAGTTGGCATAAGTTTTTTATTGGTCATAGTAGGAGCGATTATTTTTGCTAATAATAAAAATAATAAGTCTTCCCTCCAAATATCAGGAGTAGCTAAGGACCAACCTCAACCTGCGGAACAAAACACCGCGAATGAAGGCAATGGGTCAATATTGACCTCTGTTGATGTCGAGAATGCTCAAAAAGCAAAAAGACAACAAGAAATTGATGATAAGGACCGAGAGAGCAATAAGATCTTCAAGCCTGAAGGGACCAATTGGATGTGGGAAGTGGGAGGCGTCCCTTGGTATGCTAGCCTTAATGAAGACGGCAGCACCAGTATCTGGAATTATCACGGATATGGTCCTGTGGCGGGGAGATGGGCAATGTCAGAGGGAAAGATATACATCAATGACAAAGGGATTGTGGAAGGTGCCCCCGCTATAAGAGTGGAGGCCAGGAAAAGGAGTGGATTCGATTATTATGACCATTCTTTATACTTTATCATCGATGGCAAAGAATACTTAATGGAAAAAATTTGATGATAGCTAGCATGCGTAATATAAAAAGCTTCCCCGGAGGGGAAGCTTTTTAATTGCATATTTTTAGCTAATATTTAAGGTGGTAGCGAGCTTGCGGAGTATTTGTCTCGGAAGAGGAAAGAAAATAACGGCTAGTTATCCCCTCTCAACACTATGAAAGAGCTGGCGCATGGTTTTTGCACCCACCAGTCCATCCTGCACCGCCCTATCTCGTATCCGCTTAGATTTGGGGCGGTTTTTTCTATCAGTTGGCATCTTCCCCTGAACCCTTCAGGGTCAGCATCGGCATTTTCGCAAAGCACGCCTTTTCTACTCCCGGTTATTTCGATAGACCAGTTTTCATCGTTAGTGTTTGTCAACGGCCGCCAGGTCCCTGATTTGTCATTGGAAGCGACATCAAATTCTCCCGTCAGATTCTTTTTGTTATATACCTTTACCATGCCGGGACGTTTTGAGTCCGGGTCTGGTATATAAGAAAATATTTTTATAGAAGACGCCCAAGGGCTTCCTGTCTCAACCAGTTTATGCACTCCTTCGCTGTCGTAGATCTTCAGTTTCCCAAAACCGTATGATTGTTTCTCAAAAACGATGGCCCAATATTTTAAGGTAACGTTTCCGCTTGAGTCTTTTTTATCCTTAATTATTATCTGGGTATACTTATCATCATTCGACCCAAAATTAGGGGTGCTCTGCCCTATAAATTCGCACGGCGTTCTGCCGCCGTCGATGAAACACAGTTGGACTCCGTCGTTTGTATAATTGATGGCCATCGACTTGGGATCGTCGCCGACAACTCCGGGCGTTACAGAGTTCCTGTCTCCTTGCATTCCGTCTTGGAAGTAGAAATAAACTTTGTATTTGTTTTCGTCGAAGCTTATGGCGGCGACTTTCAACCCGTCGGGGAATTTACTTACCGACGAAGAATAGACTTTTTCGGACCCGTTGTCGAATTTTATGGTCACTCCTTCTTTTTGCAAAGGGGTTAGTTCGATCTTTGTCACGCTGACATTGATCAGGCTCAATCCCAAGAATGACAGTAATAAGATGGCCAAGCCTATTATCGCGGAGAAGATGCGGTCTTTTGCGTCCGAGGAGGCTCCCACGTTGCCGGCGGAGGTCAGATATTTCATTCCTCCATAGATCATCGCTCCAAAGACTATCAGTCCGGCTATGAATATCGCAAACCCGAAGACGTAAGACACATAAGGAAGCAAGGTGGTCGTTGTGGTGGGCGCCGCGAAGCTCCCGAAAGCGGGATAATCTACTTCCAAGGCGGAGCAAGTTGAAATAACGCCCATTGAGACCGCGATGGCCAATATGATATTTTTTAGGATTTGCTTGAACATATATAATATGTGCCGAGTTATCGGCTTGTTAGCCTCATTATTGTTTTAGATCCGGCAGGTTACTTTGCTTGGCAACAGTAATAATTGCCCTGGCTTTTGCATTGCAGGCATTTTTCACAGGCTTCGGAGTTTTTATCTATTTTGCAGTCGTTCTCGCATTCTTTTCTGGGCTTTTCAACGAATGGGTTTCCGGACTCGCAATCCATCAAAGATTGGACAGTTGTTTTTCCTTCTGCCGCCATCTCTATTTCCTGGGGAGTTGAGTAGCAGTCCTGGAATGTCTCTCTGCTTTTTTGCAACTTGTTTTTCAGTATCTCTATCTGTGTGGAATTTTGATAAGTGCTCCCTTCTTCGTAATCCCAAGAATGGGTTTTATCCTCGACCAAGGCTTTGCTTTCTTTTTGGAGATTGATCAGTTCGTTGTAAGCTTTTTCTATGTCCGCGTAAACGGTTTTCATCTCATCTTTTCCTGGGCAGATATTGCCCGTGCAGGCGTTCTTGATACATTCCGTAAAAGTTTTTGCTCCTCCTTTTCCGTCAGGCTCCGAATGGGTTACGGTTTTGCAGGAAGGTTTGCATTTGTTGGGGTTGCATCCTTGGGCCAGAGAGATCATTTTTTCTGACAGTTCTATCTCTTTTGCCAGAGAGCCTTCGAAAGACACTTGCTTTTGTTTGACGTCGCCCATCATTCCGACGGCTTCTTCCACCATTTCCCCTATAGGAATTTCTTTGTTGCAGCTCAATGTCTCTTCCCCTTCAGCCAAGGTTTTTTCTTTGGCGGGGCCAAGCGCAAGGAAACAGCAGCTTATAAAAATAAGAGCAACCAAGATATAAGGTTTTTTATTGTCGTTTAAGGTTATCATTTCCAAAAGCTTGTAAATAGAAAACATTGGCTGGCTATTTGCCAAGCTGGCAGTTCTTTTTTAATGCCTTTCATGGGATCCATTATATAAAATCTGTTTATATTATCACCCATATAATTCAGGCCGTAAAGAACCATATAGTGGCCGATCAGCCCGCCTTTGCCGTCGGGGTAGCAATAGCCAGGAATTTTGCAGTCCATTAATATCGGCCTCCCCTTCAGCAGTTCGTCTTTTAATTTTGTTACGTCTTTATCCCCGAGTTGATCGTAACTCAGGCTGTACTTGGATTGTATCGCCGGGACGGCTTTGTAATAATAAAGTCCGTTTTCCCCCCAAGCTCCTTGGCTTCTTAAATGGCCGGCGACAACCTCTACCGCCAAGTCTTGCCCGTAATATCTTAAGATCGTGGTCAAAGAAGTCGGCCCGCAACCAGCTGCCTTGATCGTGCCGTTGGTCGAGGCCGTTTGGCTTAAATGAGGGTAGTTTGGAAGTTTAAAATCGGTGCTTCCGGCTGGAGGAGGAGACGTTATCGGCGCTCCATTGCTTGGGGTGTATCGATAATCTTCATCGGCAACATTATCGGATATGTCGATTGATTTGATCGCTTCCCAGACGTCCGTAAAGTTTGGTTTGTCGCAGTAAAAGGTCAGAGGGTCTTCCATCTCTTTGTTGTTGACGGTTATTATATTGCTTGGCCAATCTGGCACAGCGTCTATTTGCAATTTATCGCCGTATTCGTTTTCCAGCCCCGGTATTTCGTTTTGGACGTAAACTCTGCCGTCGCAGCCCGAGCTCATGAGAATAGCCGCCGTCTTGAGCTCCGTTCTCGGATCGTCAAAGTCCCATCTGGAAACATACAGATCGCTTTTTCTGTAGTTTTTTATGTCTTCTATGGCGGCTTTTATTTCTTCTATTTTTCCGTCCAGTTCGTCCTGGCTGAAAGTGACATTGCATCCGTCTTTGGCTTCGCAAGCTCCGGGGCATTTAGAATCTCCGCATTTGTAGGAGTCGACGATATCTTTCAGCTCGTCATTAAGATTTTTTAAACTCTCCGCTTTTTTTCTTATTTCTTCGGTATCGTCTTTTAGCGTTGTCAGTCTGGCGTCCGCTTTTTGCCCGATCAACCCCTCTTCCAGCATAACGCCCAAAGGAATCTGGGTAAGCACCAATTTGCTCGGGTCCGGCACTTCCACTTCGGCCAGCTTGGAAAGGGGGGTAGTCTCTTTATTGAAAGAAACGCGGACTATGGCGGCATTGATGGCGCTCAAGCCCAGCCAGGAGGCCAGCACTATGGCAACGCCGATCACGCCGGCGGTGATGTGCTCTTTGGCCGCCTTTTTTCCCGCAGGATTGCTTCCCGCGGTTAAATAGCTAATTCCTCCCCTGATGAGAACTCCGAAAGTTATTATCCCGCAAAGAAAAACGATCAGCCTGAATATGTAAGTGACATAGCCTGTCAGGCTCGTCCCTTCCGTCGGAACGGCAACGCCGGGCAGAGGAGGATAGTCTATCTCTAAAGCGCTGGCCAATGTCGAGAAACAAAAAAGACCCGCGAATACGAGGAGAAAATCAAATAATATTTTAGACTTTTTTTGCATTGCCAAGGTTTAAGGGTTGTGTCTCAACTCCATATAATTTATTATCGAAAGCCAGAAAAAATTGCCGACGAGAGGGATACATTCCAGCAAGACCGCGATCGGTTTTAAAAATTTTATCATCTTCAATTTTTTCAACTGCTTGCCCTTCGCCAGTTTGTTCCTTTTTCTCCTGGCGGGAGAAGTGCCTCTCTGCCACATCCAAAAAGCGAAGAACAGGAAAGAGAATATTTCCATAGGATCGATCGGTTCCAATGGAGAAATGAGGTCCCAGAGATCAAAGAACACGGACATTGCCATTATCACCATCCCCTCCGGCAAAAGCATGGCGTTGGTTATGGCCCGATTCTGCTCCGCTACCGGCTCTCCATCTTCTTCCTCTATTTCTTCGTCTAATTCTTCCGGCATTGTTTTTAAATATTTTCTTTAGCTTCTTTTATTTTGGCCAGTTGTTCCGGGTTCGAAGTGATGATCTGGTCTTCGGTGTATGAGGCGACTATTTTCAACGACACGTGTTTTTGGCCCGCAAAGAACATTCCTTCCCCTACCGGGGTTTCGAGCAACAAGAATTTTTCTTCGTCGGTCAGGCTGAATGTTTGCTGGACGATGTCGGCCGTGGCTGGACTTTGTTTTAACAATAATTGCAACGAAGAGTTTGTGATGATCGGCTTGCCGTAAGCTGATTTCATAAAATCGGAAACGTCCTGGGTAATGGTGGTCACTCCCAGCCAGTATTTTCTGGCGCGTTTGGCCAGACCGAAAAGGAAAGAGGCTCCGTCCTCTGTTTGCATCAGCCACCAAGCTTCATCGACCACCAGTATCCTTTTTTTCAGTTCGGCTCTGATGGCGTTCCAGATATAGCGCATAATGATGAACATGGCCATCGGCCTTAATTCATCTTCCATGTCTCTGATGCCGAAAACCACCAATGGATTAGACATCGATATGTTGGTTTTTTGGTTGAAGAAAGAAGAGAACGTCCCTTGAGTGAATTTTCTTAGCCTTTGTACCAGAGATTGGGCCCCCTGCATCGTTTCCAGCACCGCTTCCAGATCGGAAAGGATAGGAATTTTGTCCGGCCAAGTTGAAGGATCGGAATCGGGAGTGATATCTTTGGAAGCATAGGTCTCGGTCAGGGCTTGGTCGATGATGCCGTCTTCTTCGGGGGAAAGCCCTCCGAACATGATCCTGACCAATCCGACCAGATTGATAATGTTAGAGCGCAACACGTCTTCCGGTTTTTCATCCTCGCGGGGGACGGGAAGATCGAAAGGGTTGATGTGGTCATCGGAGCTTAAAGATATTTTGAAGAAAGATCCTCCCACTGCATCGGAAAGCATTTCGTATTCGTTCTCCGGATCGACGATGATGTTGTCCACTCCCATCATCAGCGAGCGCAGCACTTCCAACTTTACCGCGTAAGACTTACCGGAACCGGATTTCGCGAAAATGACCATATTGGCGTTTTCCAGCGTGAATCTGTCAAAAAGCACCAGAGAGCTGTTGTGCTTATTCATCCCGTAGAGGATGCCCTCATTGGAACTTAAGTCGAAAGAGACGAAAGGAAAAATCGAGGATAGCGGCCCGGTGTTAATGCTGTTATGCACTTGCAACTGGTCCAAAGCGTAGGGAGAGGAAGATATAAACCCTTCTTTTTGCTGATACAAAGCCGGTTTCAAATAGATCAAACGGGATTCCAGCACCGACCTTAAAGTGGTTTCGATCTCCGTCATTTGGGCTTCGGTGTCCGCGTAGGCTGTAATGTACAGTCCGAATTTGAACATTTTTTCCTGGGCGGTCTGCAAATTGTCGCGCAGATTTTCAAGATCGCTGTAAGCCGTTTCCAAGGCGGGGTCTCTGATCATCCCCTTCTCCTCGTTTTTGATTATCTCCACTTGGATGTCCGTTACTTTCCGGCGCAGTTTTTTTAATGTTTCGGCCGTATCCATCGGGTGGAAAAAGAAAGAGATGTCCAAAGGAATGTCGAGATTGATTATCGGGGAAAGCCAGCCGGTGGTCAGATATCTCGGATATGAAAAAACAAAGTAGGTCTTGGTGATCTTCTCCCCCAGCTTTAAATAGTTTTGTTTTATTTCGATCGAAGACGGCGCGATAATATCTTTTGCGCTTATCTTGTCGGCTTCGAAAAGTTTTTCGGCTTTTTCTTGTTTGAACAGGCTCATAATTTTAGATCAACATTTCCGGCGGCAACTCCGGGTAATATCCCGATTCGGCTTCTTTTGGGTGATGGTAGGACCAAAGCAGTTCAATAACTTCCGGAGTGGCCATGGGGCTGGCCCTCAACCCGCAGCGCCTCAACCCCAAAACGACATATTCCATCCTTTGCCACAGCTGGTATTTGCCGCGTTGGAATTTGTCTTCGGTCAGATTGCTGCTCCCGGAGCTTTTTGCTTTTGCTCCCGGAGCTCCAGGAATTTCGATGAGCGGGTAATAAGGAACGATCACATAAAAACTTTTAGACATTATCGTCCCCCCTCCGATTATCTGTTCAATAAACTTGCGGTACTCGCCGGTTTGCGTTTTTAACAATTCGTTTTCCTGCTTCGCTTCAATCTCTTTTAATTTTTCCAAATAACCGGTGATGTTCAGCCTTCTGGATTGCGCCAATATCTGGCAGGAGAAATCCAAGGAGTTCAGAAAGTCCTGGAATTGGTAGATTATCCCGGTTTGTTCGTCTTCGGATTTCAGAGCGAAATTTAAAGAAGAAACAAGCAATATGCCTCTTAAAGATTTGTCTTTCATCACCAGTACTCCTTCGCGGATCTGGTCTATCGGTATGAATTGCTGGGTTGGTGTGTTGGCCATATTGGTCTTAATTGCCGAATTCTATTTTTTTGCTTAGATCTTTGATTTTGCTTATCTTGGCTATTTTCAACGGAGAATCTTTTTCCGGTTCTTTTCTTGCCGCTGGCTGCGGTCTTTTTTCGTAGTATATTGTGGCTTCTTTCCTTTTCCAAAGATAAAGTTTGGGGGCCGCCGTAAAATTGAGGCAGTTTTTTAAGACGGTGGTTACGTTTAAGCCGTTGACTTTCAGAAACCCAAGGGCAAGGGCTCCGGCCATGACCGTTATCGCGGCGACGCAGAATAAGAACAGATTTTTACTTCCTATCGCGATCCACAGAAAAACGCATATTCCAAGAGCGAAAAAGAAAATGACCGTCTGCCTGGGGGTCAGCGGCCCTAAAAATCCTGTTTCTTTTTCAATGAATTGGGGGACCTGGAATTGCATATATTTTTTAAAACTAACTTAACGGTTCGCGATAGCCGTCGCTTCCCTTCGGCGCGGGCGGGGCTGGGGGCCTTTCGGGTTGTTGTCTGGCATCTTGTCTGGTGATCGCCGCGTTGATCCTTTCTTGGGCTTCTTCCAAATTTTCCAAAGATGGCCCTTCTGAAGATCCTTGTGCCTCTCTCGGATCAGGGATTGGCGCCGGTTCCAACTCTCCGGGCTCGCTGATTGGAGCTTCTTGGGGATATTCTGGCTCTGCGGCTGGCAACGGTTCTATCTCCTGCGCCGATTCCGACGTTGCTTCCGCTTCTTTTTTAGCTCTCGCCATTGGGATGGACGCGATGGAGTCTTTCAGGGGCTCAAAGACAGCTTCGTTTATTGCGGTATAAATACTGTTGGCTTCTTCATGGTTGAGATTAAAATCTAGCTCCAAACTAATCTTAAATTCCTGGACCGGCATTTCTCCCATTAAAACTCTGCCGGCATACTTGCCCACTTCTGATGTCCTTCCATCCTCCCCCCCGATATCGGCGCAAGCGTTAAAAATAACCTCGGCGGTTTTTTCAGAAAAAATCGCTTCTTGGAGTTCTTCGGGCAGGGTTTCGTATATGGCCCAAATTTCTTCTTGAGTATATTCTTTTTGCATATCTGACGATTATTTTAACATAAAAAAATATTTGTCAAAAGACAAAGGTTTTCCCCCGCTCGGCGCAGTTGTTCTTAAAAGAATTTTTCCGGCCGCTCAAATTTTTAGGCGAGGTGTTATAGCTCGTGTGCGTGCGTTGACAAAAGATGGTAGATGTGTTATAAATCAGAAAGCCTATGTAAAAGGCCAAAAGGTTGAAGGCAATCTTAATCTAAAGATTATCCCCTCACCTATGGTCGACATTAGGCGGGAATGATCTTTTATAAATAAAATATGGATATAATAATATTTTTGTTTTTGTTTTTTCTGATATTAGCCGCTTTGGGCGGAGGATTGTTCGCGTTAATATGGTTTATTCTCGCCCCAAGAAATATCTTTTGGACATTTGTGCTTGAGGGCACGGCGAAAGCCATAATGAAGGGCGGTCAGTTCCATAAGTTTTTAATAAGCTGGGAAGGCCACACTTTTGACGGCGATTGGAACGTTATAAAAGGAGATGATGGCTGGCATCCTTTTGGAGGCTTGCGCTGGGTGGGATTTTGGCCATTCTATGCAGTCTATTGGTACCAATTCAAATGGCAGACCATAGACAGTCTTGGAGGCCTGAAGATCCACGAAGAAGGGTGGCAGGATTATGTTTTCTTGAAGGAAGATGTTTACTATTCCAAGATGATAGGGGTCGAAGATAAAAATTTGCTCCCTCTGGATGTAGAGTCCATAAAGACGATGGCAGTCATCAACCCTTATAAAGCTTTTTTCTCGGTAGAAAATTGGCTGAAAGCGGTGGATCAAAAGACGGAGCCGGCGCAAAGAGATATGATCGGAGAATTTTCTTTTGGAGGGATGATTGAAGAAGACCCCAAAGCTAAAAGTCTTTCCCAAAAGGAGAAGATCTCTTTGGCGATCGTCGAAAGAAAACCGCGGAAAGTGAGGAAAGACCTGGAGCTCGACAAGATCTTTATGAATATCTTGGCCAAGAGAAAATTTTTGAGATATTTTGTTGACAATTATGGCATCAAAGTGTCCTTCGTCCAGATAAAGAGCCTCACTCCCCCAAAAGATTATTTGACTTCGATTTTGAAAAAAGATAATGCTTTGAGGGAGAAAGAAGTTGATATAATCAGAAGCGAAGGAGAGAAGAAGAGAATAGACAATGTTTATGAGACTATCGAAAAACACGGGGAGGTGGGTAAATTGATAAGAACGCTTGAAGCGTTGGAAAAGAGCCCCTTGCCTGCCAGCCTTGTTGCGCAGAATATTTCTTTGCCGGGCATCGATCTCAAAGGAGCTTTGCGTAATATCGTTTACGGCAAGGATTCTGGAGCATCGGAAGATCAGAAACAAAAGTCGAAAGAAGATGATAATAAAAAGGAAGCTGTTTAGCTTCCTTTTTTGATTTACAATCCTGATATCCCCGGAGGTTTTTTATCGCTGCGCCTTGGGCCCGTTGCCGCTCCTGGAGGCGGATTGTCTCTTCTGGCGGGATAGAAATTGTTGAGGGATTCTTTATTCTCTTTAATTTTGGCCGCCTCTTGGTCCAGATCCTTCATAACATCTTCCATCTCGCGCGGTTTTTTAGCTTGGGCAGTTTTTTTCATATCTTTAATCTCTTTTTCGGTGAGGACTTTCCCGTCTTTTTCCCAATTGCTGAATCCTAGCTCTCTGGCGGCTGATCCCGCACGGGCTACTAATGCGCTGGGGTTGTTTTCTGCATAATAATCTGGTCCTAATTTATCAGCTCCCTCGCAGTATGCATTTACAAGATCTTTGCCTATGGATTTTGCCGCCCATTTTATTTGTTCGCCGGTTCCGTCTTTAACCATGGAGGCCATTCCTTCTGTAGATTTTACAAATTCTTTTGAAAGCTGTTTCATCTTGTCTTCGGTGTCGATCTCCTTCACTATTCTGTCGGTATGGCTGGTATAACCTTTTTCTTTCCACTTGGACAAAGTTTTCTCGTCTTTCGGAGCAGTATAACCGACTGCTTCGGCGGAGAATTTGCCCATCACGTGTCTGTACACCGTATCGGCTTCATCCGTCTTTCCTTCTTTGAGCAGAGCAGTTACCAACCCTTTTACTTGCGGTTCGGTCATAGCTCTCAGTTCGTCTTTAGCCTTTTCTTTTTTCTTTTTGTCCTTATCTTCCAACAAGGCGGAGAGCACTATGCCATCGTTGAGTTTTTTCCCTGTGGTTACAGACCTTCCTATATCGCGAGAGCTAATTTTTTCGACCTGTTTTTTAGGCTGATCGATTATTTCATCCCTCTTACTGGCCAGTTTTGCAGCCGTGGCGCCAATAGCTCTATCGTATGGGCGGACAACGTCCGCAGCTCTTCTTTTGAACCATCCTGTCGCTGTCTTTTTGTCTTCGCCCTGTCCCCAAGATTCACCTTTTCTATTCGAGAGGTTGTCCAGCATATTCCCCACGGATTTATTTTTAAGCAATCCCCTTCCTGCGGCTCCCGCAACTCCTACTGTCGCGCCCTTGCCTATGGCTTTACCTCCAGCAGCGATCCTTTTGCCTGTGGCATTCCCGAATTTTTTTGTCTGGCCCTTGGCGAAGCTTATGGCCATATCCGACCCGGCTGCGCTGGAATCGAGGGCTTGGAAAAATCCGTAGTATATGAAAAAGATGGCTGCGGTGTATGGCAAAAGGTCTGCCATTATTCCTATTTTGCTGCCGTCGGCGGGAGCGATGAAATTGCCCTGGGAAATGACGGAGATCATTTGTTCTCCAAGGAAGAAGAAAAACGAGGCGGTCGCCCCCACGAAAGACCAATTGATCAATTGGTCCAGCCATTTGTCGAACTGTCCGCTCGTTTTTTTCAGCGGCAAGGCCTTAAAGGCTATTGCCAGCGGAGCTAAAATGATCGCTATCAGCAAGGCTATATATCTCATCAAAAACAGAACAGAGTAAAGCAGAACGGCTACGATCAGCATAAAATCGAAGATGATCAGGAAAATGAATTTTACCCAAACGCTTCCATTGTTAAGAAAGTTTGACCCGGCTATATCGTTTTGGATGATCCGTGAAAAAGTTTCAGATTGGTTGGACAATGCTTCTCCTCCGGAGAATCCCGAGCCTATGAAAAAACTGGCGACCATATTGGAAGCGTCGATGACCAGGCCGCAAAAAATAGAAGAGAACGGAAGAAGGAGAGCCACTATTATCAGAATGGGCAGAGATTTTTTGTAGTTCGAAGCGGATCCCAATTTCAGCGCCGTGCTTACGCCGATAACCATAACGGAGATGATGACTATTATGTAGGCAAGATTCAGGGTTATTTGGTGAGCGCTGTTGACAAAAGGATTGTCGGTCAGGCGGGTTTTTAAAAAATCCGGGCTGGCCACCCAGGAAAAAACTCCCACGCAAAATCCCAAAAGACTGGATATCGCGCTTAATACGGCTGTCATGGCGGTTGACAAAATAGAGTTGGCGATATCGTTGGCAGTCGGAAAAAACCCGAGTTCCATCACGGAGTTGGAAGATGCGGCGAGAGCCAGCGCGCCCAGTACTAAAACACTTAAAGAAAAGCCGGCTGCGATGCGGCCGACGATTTTGATGAATTTAGAAAAATATTTTGAGGTCATTGAATATGATTATACCACTAAATAATATTTTTTAGAGGGAGATTTGACGCGAGTTTTATCCACTCCCCCATCGAAAGAGTTTCCGCTCTCCGGCTGGGCTGGATGTCGTTTTCCAAAAGCCAATCGCTGATCTTTATTCTATCAGCTTTTAAAGATTTCGATAAGTTGTTGATAAGTTGTTTGCGCGGCTGGGAGAACCCTCCCCTTAAAATTTTGAAAAACAGGTCCCGGTCGATCGAAGCGTCGACAGGCTTGGGAGTTATTTTTATGATCGCCGCGTCCACTGCCGGAACCGGCCAGAATGCGCCCCTCTTTATATATCCCATTATTTTGGGCCGGGCGTAGAACTGGACCGAAGCGGATAGCATGGTCATATCGGGAGGATTGCCGGCTATGCGCTGGGCCACTTCTTTTTGCATTATAAAAATCATATCTTTGGGCGGGTTCTTCGACTCGAGCAATATCCGTATCAAATGGCTTGTCAGATAGAAAGGGATGTTCCCCGCCGCTTTATATTCCAACCCGTCCATCTGGCCGCTTTCCAAAAATGCCAGAATATCCCGGTTGGTTATTTCTACGTTTTTAATATCGAGGGTTGCCAATTCTTCGGAAAGGATCCCGACCATTTGGCGGTCTTTTTCCACGGCTATCATTTTGCCGGCGGAGAGGGCCAGTTCTTTGGTCAGGACGCCGATGCCCGGACCGATTTCTATGACCAGGTCGGTTTTTTCGAAGCCTCCCGCTTCGACCAATTTCTTGACAGCGCTTTTATCTACCAGAAAATTCTGCCCAAGCTTCTTTTGGGGTTCGATGCCGTATTTTTTCAAAAGCTCTTTGGTTTGCTGTATTGTGGATAAATTGCTTGACATAAGGGGCGTTAATTATTAAATTATATAGCGTATTTCTAAATATTTCCAACTTTTAATAAAGAGTCTGATCTTGAGAGGGACAAAAGACGGCCTAAACAAAAAAAGCCTTCTTTTTTGCTTTTTGGGGACCTTGGCCGTTTTTGCTTCATTTTCATTGGCCGGAGCGCAAAATAGCGCCCAGAACAGCGTCAAATCGATAAAAACGACTAGCAGCCACGCCGGCGTGCTTCTAAGCGTCCAGACGGCCGTTGAGCCGGCCCAGAACGTTATTCTGCTGGCTGGAGGCAGCTTAAAGAGCATTTCATCCCCTGTTTTTGTAAAGCCTCAAACTTTGGCCGCGATGATAGTATCCCAGGAGGACAGCGGCGACAGCGAGAATGGCGAAAAGGATATTATCCAATATACGGTAAAAGACGGCGATACCATAACTTCTTTGTCGGGCAAGTTCGGAATAAGCGCGGAAACCATCCTTTGGGCCAATGAGCTGAAAAAGGGTTCGCCTATCAAAACCGGCCAGAAATTGGTCATCCTCCCCGTCTCCGGAGTGATGCATATAATAGAAGAGAAAGAAACTTTGTCGCAGATAGCCAAATCGTACAGCGCCAAACAGGACGAGATCATCTCCTTCAACCAGATCGATCCGCGGAATGATCTGATGGTGGGAGATATTCTGGTCATTCCTGGCGGGAAGATAACAGCCGCCGCGCCGGTCATCAAACCGAGCGTTCTTCCGAGCAACCCCGCCAATCTTGCGAGCTCTTTGTTCATAATCCCCACCACCGGTTCGATCTCGCAGGGAGCCCATCTTTATAACGCCGTTGATATTGCCAACGTGTGCGGCACTCCGGTTTTCGCCGCCGCCGGCGGGAAGATACAGCTTTCGACGAATGCTTGGCCTTATGGAGTCTATGTAAGGATCCTTCATCCCAACAATGTGGTTACTTTGTACGCCCATCTCTCCAGATCTTTAGTTGCGGCAGGCCAAGACGTTTCCCAAGGCCAATTGATAGGTTATATCGGCAATACAGGCCATGTCATCGGGATCACCGGATGCCACTTGCATTTCGAGGTTCGCGGCGCGTCCAATCCTTTTATCGGTTACGGAGTGGGCGCGAAATTAACGCTTAAAAAATAGCAGGGATTTAATCTTTCTGGCGATACATTAAAGCTTCCATTATGTGGGAGTTTTTAATTTCCGTTGATCTCTCCAGGTCCGCGATGGTCCTGGATACTTTCAGCACTTTATGGTAGCTGCGAACGGAAAGCCTGCCGGAATCGACCATTGTTTTTAAAGTTTCTTTAGAGCCGTCGTCAATTGGGCAGTATTTTTTGATTTGAGGCACGACCATTTCGCTGTTGGTTATGGTATTCGGTTCTTTCAAGAACCTTTCTTTTTGAATATCGCGAGTTTCTCTGACCTTGGTTTTTATGGTTTCTCCTTGGCTTGGCCCCTCATGCTTGTCCAGCTTTTCGAATTTTATCTGGGGAACGTTTATAAAAAGATCGATCCTGTCCATCATCGGGCCGGAGAGCTTTCTTCTGTATTTGGTTATCTGGCCTGGGGCGCAGGAACATTCTTTTTGATGGTTGCCGAAATTGCCGCAGGGGCAAGGATTGGCCGCGGCTATCAGCGTGAACCGGGCGGGCAGTTTGATACGGGTATTGGCACGTAAGATGGTGATGCTCCCCTCTTCAAGCGGCTGTCTTAAGCTTTCCAGAACGTCCCGATGGAATTCAGGAAATTCGTCCAAAAATAAAATTCCCCGATGCGCCAGGCTTATCTCTCCGGGCAGAAAAGGATTCCCGCCTCCGATCAGAGCCGCGCTTGAGGCAGTATGATGGGGAGAACGAAAAGGCCGGTTTTCCATTATCGGCGTATTGCCGGGAAGAAGGCCGCTCACGCTGTATATTTTAGTCACCTCGATCGCTTCTTCGAAAGAAAGCGGCGGCAGTATAGAAACCAAAGCTTTGGCCAGAAGGGTCTTTCCTGTTCCCGGAGGCCCTTCCATCAACAGATTATGGCCGCCGGCTGCTGCTATTTCCAGCGCTCTTTTGGCCATCTCTTGTCCCTGGACCCAGCTTAGGTCGATCTGGCCTTGGCTATCCTCCAAGTTGAAATGTTGGTCAGTTTCGATCGGATCGGGCTGGTATCGGCCTTCCAGATAGGCCAGGGACTCTTTCAAGCTATCAACTCCGACAACTTTGATGCCAGATACCAAAGCCGCTTCCTTGGCGTTGGCTTTTGGTACGATGATCTCTTCGAACCCGGCCGTTTTGGCTTTGGAGGCGATAGCCAAACAGCCTTTGATAGCTCTTAGTTTTCCGTCGAGAGAGAGCTCTCCCGCTACCATTTTGTTTTTTGGATCGAATTTGGCTTGGCCCGATGCCAAAAGATAGCCCAAAGCGATAGGAAGATCGTAAATAGAGCCCTCTTTTTTCAATCCGGCCGGAGCGAGGCTGACCAGGAGTTTTATCCTCTGGGTCAAAGGGCTTTTTAAGCCCGAGCTTTTGATGGCCGCGCCTATCCTCTCTTTAGATTCTTGTATCGTTTTGTCCGGCAATCCTACAATATTAAAACAGCGCAAACCGTAAGAAGCGTCTATTTCCACTTCCACGATTTGCGCGTCTAAACCGACCAGAGCGGCCGAGAATATTTTGATAGGCATAGATATTCGAATGTCGAATGTTGAGAGTCGAACGTCGTTACGATTCTCGGTTCTCGAATAGAGACATTCGCTGTTGCGCACTCGAATGTCGAGGTTCGAATATCGTTAAGACATTCGACCTCCGACACTCGAATATTGAATCACTGTATACACTTTGAGCAATGGCGGGCTTCCGGACAGACTTCCAATCTTGCCTGGGATATCTCGCCTCCGCATTTTTCGCAAATGCCGAACTTTCCGTTCTCGATGTTTTCCAAGGCCAAGCCGATATCTTTAAGCTTGTTTTCCAATGTATGTTCAATGGAAAGCAAGCTTTGGTACTCTTCCACTTCGTCGGCTTCATCTTCCAGCCCGCTGCCTTCGAATTGCGGGTATCTGGTTTGCCAATCCTTTTTATTATCGGGATTTTCATTGGCAAAACCATGGAGCTCTTTTTCCAAAGATTCTTTTTTCTCTTTGAGATCTGCCTTTATTTTTTCTAAGAATTCTTTTTCCATTTTGGGTTGCGGAGCGGTCAGCTCGGTTTATTTGCTAATAAAAATATCACCGCAGCTGCTATTGCTCCTAAGATTATTAAAATTAAAAATCTGATTAGTATCTTGGTGAGAATATTTTGTTTAGCCATTGATTCGGCTCAAGCGGTCGTTAACTGATTTAATATCTTTTTTGACCTCTTCCAGTCTTTTTGAATTCTTCTGGTACTCTGTTTTGATCTCCCCTTCTTTCAGGGTTAATTCTTTTTTCTTGTCTTCGATATCCCACCTTTCTTTTTCCGTTTCCCTTCTCTGCTGGGCTAAAATTTTTCTCTGGGCTTCCACTTCCCTTAGTTCCATCTGGTCTTTTGTCCATGATTCTTGCGATTCTATCGCTTGGATCTTCGGTTCAAGGTCTTTCTCTCTCTGCGCTATCGGGCCCAGTTTCCCCTCCAAGTCGTCTTTTTCTTTTAAGATAGAGGATAGGCTCCCTCTCAAAGAGCTTAATTTTTCATTTAAGCTGTCGTGCTCCGTTTTTAGCTCTCCATTCTTTTTGGAAAGGTCTATCATCTCTTTTTTACCGGAGAGAGATTCTTTTTCCGCCAGCAATTTTTTTTCGGCTTCTCCCAAGCGGTTTTGGATGGCTTTGCATTCGTTGAGCTGGATATCAAGCGTTTTTATATTGTCTTCCGCGGCATATCTTTGGCTCTCAATTTCTTCGAGCTGGGCTTCAGCTTCATGCCTGGAAGTTTCGATGCCCCTTTTTTCTTCCGGGGAAACTGCCGATTTTTGTTTTTCTTCGAGCTGTAAAACTTTTTTGCTGATCTCACCCTCTTTAGCAGTTATCTCTTGGAGCTGAGTGCCGGTCATTTTTTTTATTTCTTTTGATATTTCTTCATATCGCGAATTGACCGGCGTTTTTTCTTGAGATATGCGAGCCAGCTCTTTTTCTATCGCCAAGCTTCGTTCTTCCAAATCTTTGGCCATTTCCATAGGATCATTTTTGGGCGTTGCGGCGGAAGGGGCCGGATCCGTATTGGCTATCGCCGGTATCGGTTGAGGCCCGACAGGGTTTGGCCGTCCGCTCTGAACAGCCGGTTTTGCGGGAATATTTATCGAAGGAGCTTCTTCTTTCAGGTTGATCTTGACCGGTTGCGGTTGAGAAAATTTGGCGGCTGGCGTTTCCGGTTTGCGCTCCGGCTGAGCGAAAGGCGGTTTTGGCAAAGGAGCTGGCTGGGGTTGTTGAACGTTCGTTCGGGCTTGGGGTCCGGGTTGAAGTTTGATGGCATGTAAAAATTTTCCGAAGGCCGGCTTTTTTTCTGTTTTTTCGTCAATCTTCTCTTTGTATTTGTCGTTGCCGCCAGACCGGGAAGGCCGAGGAATGTCGGCTCCGATACTTTTATTTTCCTCCGGTTTTGGCGCGTCCGTCAAGGAAGACAGGTCGGCAACCGTTCTTCTCGGAGGCAAGGGAGGCGTCGGACGGCAAACAGGCAAGATTGCCGGAGCAGGCGTTTTCGCGGTTGGTTTAGGAGCCGCCGCGGCGGCAACCGGTGTTTTTTCCCTTTGCCCCTTTTCAGGCGCGTTGCTCTCTTTTTTTTCTTTATTTTGTTCCGCTAGAATTTTCTCTTGGGCCTTTCGAGCCAGCTCTTTTTCTTCTTGGTCTTCTCCGATCTTTGCAAATTTGTCCGATAATTGCCGAGTTTCCTCTTCTTCCTCCAGCCGGGCGGCTACAACATTCGCCGGCTTGGGAGCCGTAGGAGGGTTGGCGGATGGAGAGGGGGCGGGCCGCGCAACAACCGCCGGTTCCTTGTCGATATGAGGAGCGGAAACGGGACGGGCTATGGCCCCTTCTTTTTTTACGTTCAAAACACTCTCTTTTTTTGTTTGAGCTTCTGATTCGGCAAACCTTCGCAAATCTTTTTTCATCGTTTTTATATTTTCTCGCTGAAAAAGATCTTTGATTTCTTCGGACATAGAAGGTGCTAAGATAGTTTAGAATTAATTTTTTGCGATCCGCCATTCGCCAGAGGCGGGAACAGATCGCATCGTCGTTTGCAGGATTTTTATTTCTTTCCTTCTTTCAATGATAAATTGATTCTGCCCTGTTGGTCAATAGAGATAACTTTAACTTTGACGACATCCCCTATGTTCACGACATCGGTAACTTTTTCCACGCGATGATCGGCGAGTTGCGAGATGTGGACCATGCCGTCCTGTTTTGGAAGTATTTCCACAAAAGCGCCGAAGTCCAAAATTCTTTTTACCGTGCCTTCAAAAAACTCCCCTGCTTGAACTTCGTGCGTGATGTTTTTGATCCAGGCCAAAGCTTTTTGGGCCGCTTCATCGGACTCTCCGGTGATGAACACTTCGCCGGTATCCTCAATGTCGATAGACACTCCGCATTGGTCGATGATCTCGTTGATAATTTTCCCGCCGGGGCCGATCACTTCCCTGATCTTGTCCGGTTTGATAACAAAAACTATTATTCTTGGAGCATAAGGAGAAAGCTCGGCTCTTGGAGCGGCTATGACGGATTGCATTTTATCCAAGATTCCTTCTCTTGCTTTTTTGGCCCCGTTTAGCGCCTCTGAAAGCATCTGGCTGGTCACTCCGTCGGTCTTTACGTCCATTTGGATTGCGTTCACGCCGTTCCTTGTGCCGGCGATCTTAAAGTCCATATGTCCGTAGTGGTCTTCCGGCCCTTGGATATCGGTTAGAATTTTATGGTTCGTTCCGTCGGTGATCAATCCCATGGCTATTCCGGCCACCGGATTCTTGATCGGCACTCCCGCGTCCATTAATGCCAAGCAAGCGGCGCAAGTCGAAGCCATAGAAGATGATCCGTTCGAGGAAAGAACCTCTGAAACGATCCTGATGGTGTAAGGAAATTCTTTTACTTCGGGAAGAACAACGGACAAGGCTTTCTCGCCAAGCATTCCGTGGCCGACCTCTCTGCGGCCTGTTCCGCGCATGGGTTTCACTTCCCCGGTGCTGTATGGCGGAAAATTATAATGGTGCATGAACCTTTTCTTTCCTCTGACCTCCATTCCGTCCAATAATTTTTGGTCTCCGGGAGCTCCCAATGTCACTACGGACAAAGCTCTGGTCTGGCCGCGCGAGAACAATCCGCATCCATGAGTGCGCGGCAACAGGCCGACTTCGCAAGCCAGCTCTCTCACTTGGTCAAGCTTTCTGCCATCGGGCCTTTTTTCGTATTTTAAAATATTTTCACAGAAGATCCTTTCTGTTTCTTCTTCATACAGATCGGTCGCGTATTTTATTTTTTGCGGGGTCTCCCCTTCCAGCAATTTTTTCAATTCATCCTTCAAGCCCGATAGAGTAAGAGTCTGTTCGTCTGTATTCTCGCCTGCTTCAGATTGGCCTTTGGCTATCGATTCGGCAAAGATCTGCTCGATCTTTCCGCTTAAGAAAGATCTCACTTTTTGTTCCAGCTCCGGATCGGACGGGCCTTCGGCCAGAGCGGCTTTTTTCTTTCCAATCTCTTTTTGGATATTATTTTGAAATTCGATGATGCTTTTTAGGGACGTTCTGGAAAAATCGATCGCTTCCATTATTTCTTGTTCTTTAACTTCTTTAGCCTGTCCTTCTAGCATATTCATTACTATTTCTTCCTTGGCTTCCGTACCGGCTACGACTATGTCGTAAAGACTTTCCTCTCTCTCTTGATAGGTCGGGAATATTTTGATCTGGTCTTTTTTGACGAGCCTGACAGCCGCGATAGGTCCGTTCCAGGGAATGTCCGAGATCGTAAGCGCTGTTGAAGCGGCGATCATCCCTATGGTGGCGGGATCGTTCTCTCCGTCCCAGGAAAGGCAGGTAATGACTATCTGAACTTCGCGGTTAAGGCCTTTTGGAAAAAGAGGCCTTAATGTGCGGTCGATGATCCTTGATACCAAAATAGCTTCGTCGGTGGGTCTCCCCTCTCTGCGGAGGAACCTTGACCCCAATATTTTTCCGGCGGCGTAATATCTTTCGGAATATTCAACGGTCAAAGGGAAAAAATTCAATCCCTCCAAAGGTTTTTCGGACATGACGCAAGTCGCCAGAACGGTAGTGTCTCCGTATTTGACCAGCACCGAACCGTTGGCCTGTTCGGCCAGTTTTTTAGTGCTGACTTCCAACGTTTTCGAGCCGACTTCTAGTTTAAAAATTTTTTCTTGCATAAGTTTAAGGTATTAAATATTTTTGCTGGTTTTCTTCGAGATCGAAATAATAATCGGCAACTTCTTTTACTTTGCCGGAAGTGGTCCGTCCGAATCCCATTATCTCTACGCGGGTCGGCGTGGCATTTTTGATATAGTCTATCAACGGCAAAAAGTCTCCGTCGCCGGAAACCAGAACAATGCTGTCAACCGAAGAGCTTAACCTTACTGCGTCCATCGCGATGCCGACGTCCCAGTCGCCCTTTTTAAGCCCTCCGGGAAAGATCTGCAGATCTTTCATTTTTAATTCTATTCCTATATGAGATAACGCTTTAAAAAAAGCTTCTGATTCTTGGTTCTCGCTTCTGACCACATAAGCAATAGCCCGGATAAGTTTCCGGCCGTTTACCGCTGTTTTGAGCAGTTCTGCAAAGTTAACTTTAGCCTGATACAGATTTCGGGCCGAATAATACATATTTTGAATATCTATCAATACGGCCACTCTTTGCTCTTTGGATCTGCTTGCTTTGGGCATTAGTTTAGAGGCCTAGTTTTTTGACCAAAGAAGCGTGCCTTTTTTCATCTTCCTTAGCTAAAACTTTTAAGAGTTTTCTTCTCTTGGCCACCATTTTTAATAATCCGCGTTTGGAGTGGAGGTCTTTCTTATGAGTTTTAAAGTGCTCCAGCAATCTTTTTATCTCTTCCGTCAGCAAAGCGATCTGCACGTCGACAGAGCCTGTGTCTTTTTCGTGAACCTTGAATGCGTCAATGACTTTTAATTTATCTTCTGGTTTGAACATATTTCGTTAATATTAATGTTGTTAACTGATTAATTAATCCAAATTATTAAATAATTTTCACTGCGAAGGTATGAACTATCTAATATTTGTTCGATAACGTCGGGTTCGCTTACCGGCTCCTACAAGCTAAGAAGCTACAAGCTAATTCCTCGTTTGTGCCCCCAACAGGACTCGAACCTGTAACCAATTGCTTAAGAGGCAAGTGCTCTACCAATTGAGCTATGGAGGCGTAATTGGTTTTTAATTGCAGGTGATCTTGTACCAGCCGCCCAGCCCCGTCCATTCGGCGATGCCGAATGATCCAAGGAGAAAATTGACCGCCAGATAAGATCCGTAGACCATGATAAGCCCGATGGTAACATTTTTGAAAATTGTCTGGGCCTTAGCCACGTTCCCTGGATTTTGGGGAGATATGATGTAATAGAACCCTGCGACAGCCATCAGCAACACGGCTATCGCTGGCGCTATGTCTATCATTATGAACTGGACTATCCGATGGATCATATCAAAAAGATCACACAGCTTGCAAGCGCAATCTTTCGTCCCGCAAGGTACGAACCCTTCGGTGGGACAGCCGGTTCTAGCCGCTAAGGCGTTAGTCCCTAAAAATAAAAACAGAGACAGAACTCCTACAAAGATAATGAAATTTTTTTTGATTTTAGTCAAGCTTGTCATTGTCTTTTAGCTATTGGATGACCCCGGAACGCGTCGTTGGGCTTGCCCGGAACCCCACGTGGTTCTGTGCCCTCGGCAGGACTCGAACCTGCAGTCCTCTGTTCCGAAGACAGATATGTTATCCGATTACACTACGAGGGCTGAAGTTTCTAGTGTGGATTTTAGCAGAAAAATCCCAGAAAGTAAATTGGGCCCGGCACCACGTGGGGTGCCGGGCTGGCCCCGAACCCTACGTGGTTTTGGGCCAAGATTTGATCTGCTCTTCCAGCCTTTTTTTGTGCCTGATTATGATCAAAGGGATGGCGAAAAGGGCTGGCAGGAACAATGGAGTGTGAAGATAATATACAGGAAGCAAAGCAAAAGCCTCTCCGAACAACCGGCCTAGAACCTGGGTCGTGATCGCTTTGCCGAAATTGACCTTCTTTTTTTCGACAAGCTCGAACAGGAATATAAAAAGCAGAATGCTGGAAAGGGTTATGGCCAAGACCCTCCAGTCGAAGAACAAGAATATTCCTCCCAGCGATGCGGCTCCCCTGCCCCCGCGGAATTTTAAGAATAAAGAGTAATTATGTCCAAGGACTGCGAAAAACGAAGCCAGTGTCAAAGCCAGGACATAATCCGGCAGGAGGTTAATGGCTATAAGACAGGCCGCTACCGCTTTTAGGCCGTCGAAGAAGAACACTCCCAGGAAGGCCGCAATCCCCCATCCCTTCCCTTTCTCTTTCTTAAATATTCGAAAAGTGTTCAATGCCCCGGTGTTCTTTGTTCCGCTTTCTCTGACGTCTTTTTTCAGCAGAGAAGAAACAAGTAAAAAAGCTGTGGGTATGGATCCGAGGAGATAAGACGATAAGATGACGAGCAGGTATTGAAAGATCATATTTATAGTTCGTGCCAAGCGCAAACCAAAGCGCCCGGTCCGAGATGAATACTGATAATGTTATCCATTAAGCTCATGAAAGATATTTCCGGATCGTTGAGTTTTTCCGCAAGCAGCGTCGCCAGCTGTTGGGCCGCCTCTTTATTGTCGGCGTGCGAAATGGCCAGCCTTGCTCTTTTTTCTTTCAAGCTATTTTTTATTGTTTGAGCCAAAGATTTTATATAATCTTTGCCCGAGACATCGAATTCAACCGTTGTCAGCCGGCCGTCTTTCACTCCCAAGATCGGCCTGATCCCCAAGTTGGAAACTTGTTCCAATATCGTAGCGGATACATTGCCAATCCTTCCTCCCGCTTTCAGCCATTTCAGATCTTTTACGCTGCCCATTACGCGGACGCTGGAACGGAAATTTGTTAAAAAATTCATTATTTCTTGGACCTCTTTTCCCTCCCGCATCATCTCGGCGGCTTTAATGGCGATCAGCCCTTCTCCGGCGCTGGCGCTTTCGGAATCGAGAATGAATATTTTTGATCGTTGTCCTTCGTCCATCATCCCTCTCCCCGTTTGAGCGGCCTCCATTGCTCCGGAAAGCTTGGAGCTGATAGCCACGTAAAGCACGGAATCGTTATTCTGTAATTTCTCTTCGAAGAATTTTTTATACAGCCACGGCGCGGGATGAGAAGTTTTTGGCAGATCTTCATCGCTGGCGCTGGCCAGCTGCTCGCTGCCTATTTCCCGGATGATATTTTTTTGGTTTATTTTTTTATCTTCCGCCCAATCAACTGTAAAAGGGATCATCGTCATAAAATATTTTTTGATGATCTCTTGAGGCGGGGACGCGCTTTGGCCGACGATAAGAGTTGCTTTGCTCATTTGATATTGATTATAGCGGAATGTTGCCGTGCTTTCTAGGGGATCGCGCCTCCCTTTTGTTCAATAATGATCCCAGCAATTTCAAAAGGATGGAACGAGTTTCCTTAGGATCGATTATCATATCCAATTTTCCCAGTTTGGCCGCTTGCCATGGGCTTAGGAACGTCTCGGCCAGTTGGGCGATCTTTTCTTTTTCCAAGAGGCCGGGATCTTTGCTTTTGGCCAGGTCTTTTCTGAAAATTATTTTTACCGCTTGCTGCGGCCCCATCACTCCTATCTGGGCCGATGGCCAAGCTATCACTTTGTCGTAGCCAAGTTCGCGCGAAGCCAAAGCGATATAGGCCCCGCCAAAAGCTTTCCTCAAAATAAGACTGATCTTTGGGACGCTGGCCTCGGCATAGGCGTATAAGACTTTGGCCCCGTGGCGGATGATCCCTTTGTGCTCCTGGTCTGCGCCGGGAAGGTATCCGGGAGTGTCGATAAGATTGATGATGGGAATATTAAAAGCATCGCAAAGCCTGACAAATCTGGCTATTTTATCGGAAGAATTCACGTCCAAAGTGCCGGCCATTGTTTTTGTTTGGTTGGCAACGACACCCGCCACTTGTCCTCCCAGGCGAGCCAATCCGGTGATCGAGTTGGGGGCGTAACCGGCCTGGACTTCCAGAAAAGATCCTTGGTCGAAGATTTCTTTTATCACTTCCTTCATATCGTAGCCTTTGTTCTCTTCTTGGGGCACTATTTCCAGGAGGCGGGTGCAAGGGCCTCCGGCTGCGGCGAATTCGTCTTGTGCCGGAGAGTTTTCCATATTGTTTTGAGGCAAGTAATCCAGAAGTTTTTTTACATTCTCAAGGCAGGTTTTTTCGTTTTTGAAAATGAAGTGGGCGCAGCCGCTCTGGAGGGCGTGGATCGAAGCCCCTCCCAGGCCGTCGAAAGATATTTGTTCTCCGGTCACGGATTTGATCACTTCGGGCCCGGTAATATACATTTGAGAGATCCCTTCGACCATAAAAACAAAGTCCGAAAGACCGGGGGCGTAAGACGCTCCTCCGGCCGACGGACCGAGTATAACGGAAATTTGGGGCACTATCCCTGACGCTTTGACCATCTCCCTGAATATCCCGGCGTAGCCGTCAAGGCTGGCTATCCCCTCCTGGATGCGGGCTCCGCCGCTGTCGATAAGCCCTATTACCGGACAGCCGGTTTTCCTGGCCGTTTGGATCGTGTCGATTATCTTTTGTCCGTGCATCTCTCCGAGCGATCCTCCGATCTTTGAAAAATCCTGGCTGTAGATGCAGACTTGCCGGTCGTTTATTTTGCCGAATCCGGAGATGACCGCATCTCCCGGGAATTTTTTTTGGTCCATTCCAAAATCGCCAGAGCACGATTCCGCGAATGAATTGATCTCAATAAAGCTGTCTTTGTCCAGAAGAGCAATAATCCTTTCCCGCGCGGTGAGCTTGCCTTTTTCGTGCTGTTTGGCCGCCATCTCCGCGCTGTCGAGAGCAGCCGTTCGAGCATTCAGTTTTTTGATCTTTTCTTCAAGAGACATAAGTGTTTAAATTTAAAACTAAAAACTAAAAATGAAAAACAACAATTCAAAATTTAAAATAATCCTGGCGGCGAGCGCGAGAGGCAAAGATCATTTTAAATTTTACGTTGTTATTTTGCATTTTTCGATTTACGCTTTTAGTTTTAATCTTTATTGGCTTATTACCGATAGCTGTTTTTTGATGCCCTTGATCATTTTTTCCAAGAGCTCTTTGTCGCTCACTTCTTTCTTCAATTCTATTTTAAGCGATGTGGCGATATCTTCCAATTCTTTAGGGAACTTTTCTATGTTGGTATCGAGCCCGATCCCCATGACCGAATATTTTATCTTTTTTCCGGCGATGATATTTTCCGTCAGTATGCCGGCAACTTTTTTATTGTTCATCCAAACATCATTGGGCAGTTTTATAAATGTTTGTTGCCCGAATTCTTCCATAATGGTTTTAGCCACCACGAAAGCGGCCAAGATGGTCAATGTTTGCAGGTCTCCTATATTGGTTTCGGGCAATATTATTGAAAAATAAAGCCCGCCTTTCGGGGAAAACCAGCCGCGTTTGTCTTTGCCGTATCCGTTGGTCTGGCTGCCGGCCAAAACAACGGTCCAAGGCTTGGCGCCTTTTGCCGCAAGTTCTTTGGCCTTGATATTTGTTGATCCCAGTTCAGGGAAAGATTTGATAGACATGCGATGTCGAATGTCGAGGATCGAGGGTCGAAGATCGTAACGATCTTCGACCATCTACTTTCGACTTTCGAATATCATTCAAAAGAAATAAGCAGCTCGTCGGTTTTTACCATTTGGCCGGCCTTTACTTTGATCGATGCCGTTTTTCCGTCAAATTCGGAAACGATCTCGTTTTCCATTTTCATGGCCGAAAGGCTTAATACTTTTTGCCCGATCTTCACGTCTTCGCCTTCTTTTATGAATATCTTGGCTACGGTTCCCGTTATCGGAGCGCGTACCTCTTTCAAGGACTTTCCGGACGATCGGGAGGCATCGCTGTCCTCGCAGCCGCCCGCTTCTTTTTGGTTTTTATCTCTAAATATAAAACCGCGGCCGTTGACCTTCACTTTCACGGTTCCCTTCCCCATCTCGGAGATCTTGATATCGTAAATTTTATCTTTTATCTTTATTTTCATAAGAAATTTTGGATAGCTCGGAGTTATTCCCCCATCATCTTCAGGCGCTGGGCCATGGTCCAATTGGAGATCGGTCTTTTCCCGCCGGTTTTCATCTCTTTTTTCAGCTGTTTATAAATTTTGAAAGCGATGATCGCTACGCTTTTTTCGTCCAGCTCCGATATCCGGCAGACCTTCTGGGCCTGCTCTTTGGAAAGTTTTTCCAGTATCTCTTTGCGTTCGATGAAATTAGTGAAGAAATTTCCTTCTAAAAAGCCCTTGTCCCTGACGACAATTTTAAAAAATGGCATGGTTGTCGGGATCCCTTCTATCACCAGTTCGTCCAAAGCTCTTTTCAGCTTCGAGATCGCTTCCCCCCGGTTATTGCCGAAAGATATGAGTTTGGCGATCATCGAATCGAAGTGAGGGTAGATCTTTTGTCCGGCCTGCAGATATGTATGCATGAAAATTCCTTGTCCTCCAGGGGGAAGATACCTCTGGACGGTTCCCGGCCCCGGTTGGAAATTTTTTTGCGGGTCTTCGGCGTTGATCCTGGTCTCTATGGCCCAGCCCTTGAGAACAACGTCCTCTTGCTTAAAAGACAGTTCTTCTCCTTGAGCTATTTTTATTTGTTGAGCCACTATGTCGATACCGGTGATAGCCTCGGTGACAGGATGTTCCACCTGAATGCGCGGATTTACTTCCATAAAATAGTAATTCTTGTCTTTGTCTATCAAAAATTCCACCGTGGCCGCTCCTTGGTATTTCAGCTGTTTGCCCAGTCTGACCGAAAGTTCTCCCATCTCGCTGCGCAATTTTTCATCCAGGAACGGAGAAGGAGCTTCTTCCAAAAGTTTTTGAAATCTTCTTTGAATGGTGCACTCCCTCTCTCCCAAATGCACTACGTTCTTTCCGTCTCCTAATATTTGGAATTCTATGTGCCGCGCTTCGGACAGATATCTTTCGAGAAAAAAGTCCGCGTCCGCGAACGAAACGGACATTTGCCTTTGGATGTCCAAAGACAAAGAGTATATCCCTTCAAAATCGATATGGCCGTTGACGACCCTGATGCCGATGCCTCCTCCTCCCCTTTGGGCTTTGAGCACGAACGGAGATCCTATCTTCTCCACCCATTTTAAGAGTTCCTCTTTTGTTTTTATGGTGCTGTCGCTGGCCGGGAGCGTGGGCAAACCGGCTTTTATGGCCGCTTTTTTGGCTTCGACCTTGTCTTCAAAAATTTTTAAGGTTTCGGGATCCGGCCCGATGAATTTTATCCCGTTCTCTTCGCAGGCTTGGGCGAATTTCCAGTTCTCGGACAGGAATCCGTACCCGGGATGAATGGCGTCGGCTTTTGCCTCTTTGGCAATGCCGATGATCTTTTTAATGTTCAAATAGCCCGAGGATCCCTCTTCGTTCAAAAAGCGGCATTCGTCGGCCAGGCTTGTTTCCAGAAAAAATCTCTCCTGGCCGGGCATCGGGCAGAGAGCCGCGGTTTTGATATCCATTTCTTTGCAGGTTCTGATGATCCTTAAAGCTATCTCTCCCCTGTTGGCTATCAATATCTTTTTAATTTTTGCCGGGTTTGTCATTTGCTAAATTGGATATTTCGTTCATTACTTTATCGGTGATCTTCTGGCAGAGGTCTTTATATTTTTCATCTTCGAAAGAAAGTCCTTTGGCCAGCCTGAACTCTTTTTTGAAATAAAGAGGCTGGCCTATAATTATTTCCACCAGCTTTTTGATCTTCAGCTTGCCGTGAGGGGGCATCAGATCGAATGTTCCTTTAACGGCGATCGGTACGATCGGCAGGCCGGTGTCCAGAAATATCTTTGCCACGCCGGTTTTAGCTTTTCCTATGCGCCCGGTCCGGCTGCGCGTTCCTTCCGGATAAAGGCCGATGATGTCTCCTTTTCTCGCGAATTCAGCGGCTTGTTCCAGCACAATTCTTTTTGAGTCGTCGTTCTGCCTGTCCAGAATTATAACGCCGGTCAGGGAGTAAAATAATTTTACCAAAAAATTGTTGAGGCCTTTATGGCCGTCTATCTGTCCGATGAATTTAAAGCTCCTGGGAAAGCAAACGCATCCGAGCACGACGTGGTCAAGATTGCTTTGATGGTTCGCGGCCAGGATAAAATTACCGGCCGGAATATTTTTTTTCCCGCTGATCTTTTTGATGATCGCCGCATCGATGAGCGGCTTGGCGAATATTTTACAAAGAAGCGAAAATGTTCTGTTCATGTTTTTCCAGATAACTTGCTATCTCTTCAACTATATCTTTGCAGGTTCTTATTTCTTTGATGCCGGCGGCCGACAGTCCGGCCAGCAAAGGGATATTATCGACATTCACTCCGCCCAAAGATCCGGCTATCTTTTCCGCCCGCAATTCTTCGGGGAAAATATTTTTGGCTTCCAGTTTTTTCATATCTTCGGACCATTTGTTTTTGATGATCCTCAAGGGGTGCCCGGTAAAAGCCAGCACCACTTCTATATCGTCGGCGGAAGCTTCGATTATTTTTTGCTTATAGCTTTCAGAGACAATGCATTCCGGCGCGGCCAGGAATCTGGTCCCCAATTGCACTCCATCGGCTCCGGCCAGCATAGCGACCGCTGAAGTGTGTCCGTCGTATATTCCCCCGGCGGCGATCAAAGGTATATTTTGGATCAATTTTTTGGTTTGAGGGACAAGGCAAAAAGTGGTGTTCGGTCCCACATGGCCGCCTGATTCTATGCCCTCGACAACCACGGCATCCGCCCCGTTATCTTCCATTTTCTTGGCCAGCCGCGGCGAAGGAACGACAGGGATCGTTTTTATTCCCGCTCTTTTCAAATATGGCATAACGGGCGAAGGGTTCCCTCCTCCGATGAAAACGATAGGCGTTTTATTGGAAATAATGGCTTTTATTATATCTTCGACATTCGGATTTTGCATGAACAGATTGACCGCGAAAGGCTTGTCTGTCATTTGCCTGGTTTTTTTGATCTCCTGTTCGACCCAGGCGGCGGGCATAAGCCCCGCTCCGATGGTGCCCAATCCTCCGGCATTGGAAACGGCCGAAACCAAGCCGGATTCGGAGATGCCTGCCATGCCTCCTTGGATGATGGGATATTTTATGCCGAGAAGTTTTGTAAGTTTATTGTCCTGGAACATATTTGTGTTTTAATATTTTTCGTTTTGCGTTTTAGGCGGTCAGCGGTTCTTTGGCCAGTATCTCATTCGCTTCATCGACCAGCTCTTTCATGAGGTCCTTAACGGTCATCATTTTGTCCACTCTCCAAACATTGGAGCCGGCAAAGACCAATCCGTTCTCCAAATCTCCAAGACGTGCGTTTTCCAATGCCTTCAGGATGCAGTAACTTTTATCGCATACCGGTCCGATGCATCCCTGGCATTCGAGCGGATCCGGCTTGGGAGCTTTTCCTTCCATTAATTTTTCAACAAAAGGAGTTTTCACCGCCCTCCCCGGCAGCCCTACCGGCGAGTGGATTATCACGATATCTTCTTTTTTGGCGTTGATGTGGGCTTCTTTGAACTTGATATCGGCGTCGCATTCTTCGGTTGAGACGAAGCGGGTTGCCATCTGCACTCCCTTGGCCCCGGCTCTCAGCATTTCCACTATATCTTTGCCGCTGTATATCCCCCCGGCGGCGATGACCGGTATGCTCACTTCTTTGACAACTTCTTTGATAATGTCGATAGTTTTGCGAAAAGGATGTCCCGGAGGAAAGCCCAAGTGGCCGCCCGCGTCCGAGCCCTCCACTACAATGGCCGAAGCTCCGGCTTCCTGGGCTCTCTTGGCCACTTTGGCCGAGGAGGCCATGGCGAAGACGGGAATGCAATGTTCCTTGGTCATCTCGAAAATATCAGTGCGGAACCCCGCTCCCTGAATGATCAGGTCAACTTTTTCTTCGACGGCAGCCGTTACCAGCTGTTTGAACGGTCCGACGACGCCCATTATATTGATCCCGATGGCCCCGTTCTTTCCGGCGATAGCCCGGGCTTTCCTGATCTCGTCTTTTACTTCCTGGGGATCTTTCATACCGGAAACGGCGATGATGCCTATGCCTCCTTCTTTGGCAACGTTCCCCGCCAATTTATGAAGGGATACCCGGACAGCCATTCCTCCCTGAATGATGGGAATCCTGGCTGTGATATTGCCCATTCTAAACTCCGGGATCTTGTATATTTTTTCTTTTTCGATATTTTTCGGGTTCGCTTGTTTTTCCCTGTCCGCCAAGAATTTTTCCCGCATCTCTTTTTTATCGAGGATGACCGCGGAGAATCTCAATTCGCATTTAAGAGTTTCGTTGACGTAAGCTTCGCCTACGAAGTTGGCGATCTTAGAGTTATAAACTCCCAGAAGGCGGACTTTGTACCTGATCTTGTCTCCCGGCAGCACCGGAGAGTAGAACATGGAGCTCCTTACCTGGTAGGCCAGGATGTGTTTTTTCTTGTTGTCTTGTCCCAGTTTTTCGCGCAGCAAAAGAGTTCCGGTCTGAGCCATGCCTTCGACTATCAACACGCCGGGCATTATCGGAAAATCCACAAAATGGCCCTTGAAATAAGGGTCTTGGGGGGTGGTTTGTTTATAACCGATTATGATATCTCCTTCGATCTTTTCGATCTCGTCAACCCATAAAAAAGGATCGTCGTAAGGAATGATATTTTTAACTTGGTCTTTGGAATACAGCATAATGATTGATCGTCGAGGGTCGATTGTCGAGGGTCGTAACGACCTTCGACTCTCGACCCTCGATATTCGGTTCTCTTAGATCAGTTCTATCTCTCTCCCCACGCCTTCCTTCTTCGCCAATTTCAATACTTCGACGGCGGTGTACAGATCTTGGAGTCCGAGACCGGTCGAATCGAACAGGGTTATTTCTTGGGCGCTGGTTCTGCCTTTTTTCTTTCCGGCAATGATATCTCCCAGACCGCCCCAGATGTCTTCTTTGGTTATGGCCCCTTGCTTGAGAGGAACATTTATCTCTCCCGAGTGGCTGGCCTGTGCCCAGTCGTCGATCACCAATTTCATTCCTTTCAAAGCTTCGGCTTCTATTTCTTCTTTGCCTTCGGCATCAGCTCCAATGGCGTTGATGTGAGCTCCCGGTTTGATCCATTCTTTTTTGATGATCGGTTTGCGCACGGGAGTGGTGGTGGTGACGATGTCCATTCCGCAGGCTTCTTCGATGCTGGCCGCGGCGCGGACCTTTATTCCCTCTTTGGCCAGGATCTTAATAAGGTTATCGACAGCTTTCGGATTTGGATCATAAGCGGCAATATCTTTTAATTTGCGGACTTTGGAGGTGGCGGCGATCTGGTAGATAGCTTGGACTCCTGCTCCTACCACTCCGAGAGTTTCGGCGTCTTCGCGGGCCAGATATTTGGCGGCAACCGCTCCGGCGGCTCCGGTTCTCATGGCGGTGATATAGCTTCCGTCCATCATTGCCACCGGCATGCCGTTCTTCGGATCGTTCAAAATAATGCTGGCCATGACCGTTGCCAAGCCTTTTTTAGGATTGCTGGGGTGGACGTTGACGATCTTGGTGCCGGACATTTTCAGCACGGAAGAGTAAGAAGGCATAACCCTCAAGTCTCCGTCGTTCTCCGTAAAATAAAGATATTGTTTGCACGGCATTTGGACAAGCTCTCGGCCGTAATCGCCGAAAGCGTTCTCTACCGCTTTGACCACAATTTTGATATTGCTTAACGGGATGAGCTTTTTGACCTGTTTTTGGTTTATTGCCAACATTATTTTTTTGTTCCCAAAGCTTGCGAGGCTGATGAAAATTATTTTTTATTATTTTGATCTTTAAAAAAATGTAAAGCGTAAAGTGCAAAATAACAGCGTAAAGTTTAAAATATTCGTCCGTTGTTTTTAGCTTTTCGCTTTTACTTTACGCTTTACGCTTTTAGTTTTTCGCTTATATTGCCAGCCCTCCGTCTATATTTAAAACAACACCGGTGATAAAGCTGGCATCATCCGAAGCCAGAAAAACTATCGCAGCGGCCGCTTCTTCCGGTTTTCCGAACCTGCCCAGAGAAGTAAGCTTTTTGATCATGATCTTAAAGTCTTCCGGTATGGCCTCCGCCATTCTCGTTTCAATGAACCCGGGGGCTACGGCGTTAACGCGCACGTTGAATCTTCCCACTTCTTTCGCCAGCGATTTGGTAAACCCGATGATCCCCGCTTTGGCGGCGCTGTAATTGGCTTGTCCGAAATTTCCTTCAATTCCGACCACGGACGAAAGGCTGACGATGTTCCCTTGATTCGGAACGAGGAGCGGCAATGCCAGTTTGGAACAATTGAAAACGCTGGTCAGATCGATATCGATCACCTTCTGCCATTCTTCCGCTGTCATTTTCGCCAAGGTGCGGTCTTTTGTTATTCCGGCGTTGTTCACCAAAACGTCCAAGCGTTCGAACTTTTCTTTTATTCCCGCCATCATTTTTTCAACATCGTCGAATTTGGAAACGTCGGCCATAAAATATTCGGCTTTGCCTCCGGCTTTTTCGACCTCGGCTTTGGCTGTTTTCAGATTCTCTTCCTGGCTGGGAATATCGTTGAGCGCGATCGTGGCTCCGAGGCCAGCGAATTTCAGCGCGATGGCTTTCCCTATCCCCTGCGATGATCCGGTGACGAGAACGACTTTGTCTGTAAATGTCATAATTTATTTGGTCTTAAAGTGAAAATTTATTTTCGCGCCGTTAGCTGTTAAATTTCGCTTCTTCTACGGTGCGTCCAACCACGGGTATTTCTTCGATCTTAGTGTCGGACAACATCTCCGGCAGAGGTCCGCTCGAAGTTATTTCGTTGAAAATACGATCAACGGCCAGGGTGTCGAACCCAGCCAAGGCCAGGCCCAGATACTTAACGAATTTGTCCGGCCTCTGGACATTGTCGGCTTGAGCGATGGTAAGGATGCGGGGCAGATAAATTTTCAGGTTGTCCAATATTTCTTTTTGGGAATACAGGTACTTTTGCCCCAGATAATTTTCTTTCTTCAAAAATTTGAACAGATTCTCGCAGGAGCCGGCTTGCCCTATTTTTAATATCGGCAAATTGACGATCAGATCGGCTTTGAAAACTTCGCCCGCTATCTCCAAGTCTCCTTTTTTTTCGAAATTGCCTTTGGCCAGATCGAATGGCATTATTTTAAAGTTCAAACAGACATCCAGCAGCCCTGACTTTTGGGCCGAGGCTTCGATCGGTATATCGTTAAAACTTTGAGAACCGACTTTGATGTTTTCTGTCAATGCGCCTTTGGCCAGCAGAAATTTTATCGTCTCTTCCAGGAATTCAGAGCTGGTATTCTCGGCGAAATAGGAATGCTTGGGAGAATTCAACGCCGGGAGGACAAGCACCTTTGTTTGGCCGTTGATCTCCGTTCCGCCCAAAAATTCGACAGTCTTTTCAACGGCTTCCATTATATCATATTTGATCCGCCAAATGGCAACGGTTCGGGGATCCCCGCCGCCGTTTTCGGGAGCGGAAAATTCTTCTCCTATTTTGTGTTCCTTAAAGCTTTTTTGCGCCCAGCGGTTGCCCGCTTCGTCTTCCAACAGCACGGCAAAATAAGGGACTTTGGGATGGGCCAGGGAAGGAATGATCACTTTTGACAAACCGATCACTTTGGCCTTGCCGCTTGGCATCCGTTCCAGCGGCATAAAGCATTCCGGGCATTTTCCAACGGGCTGCTGCCATATTTTTTTGCACTCAGGGCATTGGTAGAACATAGGTTCGAAATATGTTATTTGTTTATCGGCGCGTCCGCGGCCGTTGTTCCCCCTTTATCTTTTAATTTTTCTATCTCTCCTTTCTATTGTTTTTGTTTTCTCGGTTTTAAATTGTTTCTAAAAATGTTAAATTGTTTTTGTTTTCAATATGCCTGTCTTCTTTCAAAGCTATCGTTTGCCGGACCACTTGCGCCGGGAATTGGCCGAACCGATCGGATCGGCGATCTTCGGTTCGGACGAACAGGTCGCGGTAAAGTTCAACAAGCTTGTTTGGGAAAAGAAATTCAAGAAAGTGATAACTGTCGGCGATTATTGTTCCCTTAACCTGATATCGAACGTGAAGATATTTGACGGCAAGACCAGGCGTACGCGCTTGATGGATAATTTAAGCTACAGCCTTTCCCTGTCCAACCCCGCGGCCACCATTCAGGCCGAGGCCTGGTCGGTTCTGAAAGAAGCGATAACTTTCAATAAAAATGTTTTTGTCGAAGGCGAAGAGGATCTGATGGCCATCCCCTGCGTTTTGCTTGCCGAGGCCGGTACCGCTGTCGTGTACGGCTATCCTTGCAAAGGCATCTGCGTTGTCGAAGTTGATCCTTTGGCTAAAAAATATTTCAACGATCTTCTGGCCAGATTCGAGATCATTTAGACTTTCTTAAAATATTTACCGTGATGCTTCCGCCCGCTCCGCCGATGTTCTGGCAAAGTCCGATCTCGGCATTTTTTATTTGCCGGGCGCCGCATTGGCCGCGGAGCTGTCTGGTTATCTCGTAAACTTGGGCCAGGCCTGTCACGGATATCGGATGGCCCTTGGCTTTCAATCCTCCCGAAACGTTGATCGGCAGTTCTCCGTCCAGGTTCACTTTGCCGGATCTGATCAGTTCGGCCCCCTTTCCTACTGGCGCGAATCCCAGATCTTCATAGGAAAACAATTCTATCGGAGTGAAGGCGTCGTGCAGTTCGGCGACGTCGATATCTCGGGGCGTTAAGCCCGCTTCTTTATAGGCCTGTGCCGCGGCCATTCCGGTGGCTTTAAAGTGGTCGATCTCTTCGCGGCCGAAGGTCAGGATATAATCGGTGGCGAAACCGGAACCGGCAACCTGCACTTCGGTTTTGTCTTGGGTTAAAATTGCCGCCGCCCCTCCGTTGACCGACAAAGAACAATCCATCAGGCGCAAAGGAGAAGCTATTTCGGGAGACTTTTTGATCTCTTCCAACCCTATCGTTCTTTTATAATAGTAAGCCTTAGGATTGAGCGCGGCGTTTTGGTGGTTTTTGAAAGCGATCAAAGAGAGGTCATCCATTGTCGCGCCGTATTTTTCCATATATTTTTGCCAGATCAAAGCGTTTTGGACGGGAAAGATCATCCCTTCGGTCTGTTCGCATACGCGTTCCGCCGCCGACATTATAAGGTCGGTGGTCACTTCGCTGCGGTTGTCGGTCACTTTCTCTCCGCTCAGAACCAGAATATTTTTGAAATTGAGCTTGTTGGCGGTCCAAAAAGCAACTCCCCCGCCGGCGCAGACAGAGGGAGTTTCTATTATGGGAACGTGTGTTTTGAATATGTCCGAAATCAGGGAGACCTTATGGGTCTGGTGTTCTCCCGCTCCGGAGTTGGAAATGGTGCTCAAGACTATGGCGTCTATCTGGGATATTTTTAAATTGGCGTCCTGCAAGGCTTCTAAGGATGCTTCGTACGCGAATTGCCACCAGTGCTTTTGGCTGTAATCGAATTTCGTCATTCCGACGCCTTTGATGTACATAAGCTTTTTGTTCTTGTTAGCGAATTTTTAATGATGCGAGACCGGCTAGTCCATTATCGTCCAAGCCGCGATGATCGAACCCGGGCCCACATGCACTCCTATCACCGATCCGATCAGCCCGACGAACGAGACTTCGAAATTTTCCTGGCGCAGCATTTCTTTCAACTTTTGGGCTTCTTTGGGATTATCGCAATGAGTGACCACTACTCTTATGTTTTTGTCGGAGCTTCTGTCTTTTTTGGTCTTAGCCATTATCTCTTTAAAAACAGTCTCCGCGATTCCTCCGCCGTTCAGCTGGAATCCCGCTTTTTCGATCTTCCCTTTCTTAAGCATTAACAAGGCGTTGACGTTGATCTTTTTCAGGCGCCTTAGCCATTGGGCTTTGGAAGGGCTTAGCCTTCCTCCCCATTCCAGCCACTTCGGGTCGTCCGGCAATCCGCGCAGTTCAACGCGCGATGCTTCTTTCTCGAGCTCCTGCATTATTTCTTTGATATTTTTTTGCATCTGCACCAGTTCGATGGCTTTTAAGACCACTAGAGATTCGCTGGCGGTCGCGTTGAGAGAGTCGAGAATATGAACCCTTCTTTTTTGTTCTTCGGGAAGCAGATCTCTCGCCTGGCAAGCCGAGTTGTACGATCCGGAAAGTCCGGAGGAAAGAGTGACGCACAAAACCTCTTTAAATCCCTGATCGAATTTTTTCTTGAAAGCGTTGATAAAATCTTTTGGCGGCGGCTGGGAGGTTCTTGGCAGGTTTTTTATGCCTTTGGCGGCGGCATCTCTCATCTTTTGATAAATATTCTCTCCGTGCAGCAGGCTTTCTTCCGGCCAATCGCAAACGAAAGGAATGATGTCTATATTATAATGTTCAGCGATCTTTTCCGAGAGATCGGCGGCGCCGTCCGTGATCAGCCCTATCGAAGTTTTTTTGACAGATGGCTCCCCTATTACCTCCTTGGTCATATCCTGGGTGCGCAAGGTCAGTATTCTCCCGTTTTGTTTGATGGCGTTGATCGCGTCATCGGGCAGGTCCGTGTGGATATGGATCTTCATTTTGTTCTTTATTTGAACGATATCCAGAGAATTGCCGAACCGGGCGAGAGTTTTTCTCATCTCGACGTCATTGATCCTCGGGCTTTCTATCAGAGCGACGACCTCGAACCGGGCGGAGATGATCTGGATGATGTTCTTAACTTTGTCCGGGGATCTCGTCTCTATGCCCGATGATATTTTTTTATCTTTTAAAGCTTCGAGATAACTTTCCAGGATCATCAAAAATCCAAGCCCTCCCGCGTCCACTACGTTGGCTTTTCTGTAAAGTTCCATCTGCTCGCGCGTTTTTAACAAGGCTTCGTTGGTGGCCTTTATAGTGTCTTTTAGAATGGAAGGTATATCAGACTGGCTGTCCGATCCTTCTTCGAAAGCCTTGGCGGCGGCGGATACGACGTCAAGAATGGTGCCGTCTTTCGGGTGTTGGATGGATTGGCGGGCTCTTTCCGATCCCTTTCTGAATCCCGCGGCTAGTTTTCTGGCATCGCTCTCCCCCTCGTTCAATTGCGACAAAAAACCGGCTAAAAAACCGGTGTAGATCACTCCCGCGTTGCCTTGGGCGCTTGAAAGAGAGGCTTCAAGAATATCGTTGGTCAGATCTTCGGCGGAGTCGTACTCTTTCCCCTCTATGGCCGTCCTTATCCCAGCCAGCGTTTTGGCGAGATTATTTCCGGTATCCTGATCGGGAACCGGGAAGACATTAATTTTATTAATGTTTTCTTTGTCTCTTTCTATTCTTTGGCAAGAATAGACAACCATTTTTTTTAATTCTTTTGGAGTGATTGTTTTCATAGTCTTGTGATCCGATATTCGAGGGTCGAATGTCGAAACGATATCCAGTCTTTGAGAACATTGATTATTGCCACAATATTCAAAAATCGATATTCGACCTTCGAATATCGACTTTCGAACTAAGATATTTTGTCCTTGATCTCGTCCAGTATTTTTTTAGCCAGGTCTTTCCCTCCCAATCCGAAGGATATCCCGAAAGCTAAGGCTAGGGCCGCCAAAAACGCGATGAAAATGCTTAAGACCAGTGCTTGGGCTATCTGTAGCTGATAAAGCATGGCCAAGACCGCCAATATCCAGATCGAAAACCTTGTTACTTCCCCCAATATTTTGGAGTAGTTCAGCCTGTCTTCTCCGGTATTGCCGATCATTATTTTGCGCGAGAAATTATCGGCGAATAGGGTTATGAAGAAGATAAGGATGGCTATGTATATGTTCGGCAAAAATCCGACTATGGCGGCGAAGAATCCGCTCACCCGGTCCAGCCTCATTATATCGGCCGAGACCATCAGCGTAAAAAGCAAGATGGACCATTTTACGACTTGGGCCAGAATGGCCGGAACGTCCAGGCGGATGTTCCTTCTGTCCAGCGATTCCTG
>Ga0172380_10000519_pt1 | contig 74374 bp, 71 predicted proteins | sample Leawe162metaG_FD_119747 | JGI IMG/M metagenome (GOLD analysis project Ga0172380, IMG submission 119747) | Leachate microbial communities from a municipal landfill in Southern Ontario, Canada - Leachate well 162 metaG | ecosystem: Engineered > Solid waste > Landfill > Unclassified | place... | reverse complement strand
TCCAAGGTGTTTCCCACCCGCTCCCATACCGTCTCCGCCCAGGGCGGCATCGCCGCCAGCCTCGGCAACGTGAGCGAGGACAACTGGCACTGGCATATGTACGACACGGTCAAGGGTTCGGATTACCTTGGCGATCAGGACGCCATCGAGTTCATGTGCCGCCAGGCCAATGAGGCGGTGATCGAGCTGGAACACTATGGCATGCCCTTCGACCGGCTGGAGAACGGCAAGATCTACCAGCGTCCCTTCGGCGGCATGACCCAGGATTACGGCGGCGCGCCCGCAGTGCGTACCTGCGCGGTGGCCGACCGCACCGGCCACGCCATGCTGCATACCCTCTACCAGCGCAACATCGCGGCCCGCACCCATTTCTTCGAGGAATACTTCGCGCTGGACCTGGTGATGGACAGCCACGGTTACGCGCTCGGCGTGGTGGCGCTGGGGATCGAATCCGGTGAACCGATCTTCATCGAGGCGCGCGCCACCATCCTTGCCACCGGCGGGGCGGGGCGCATTTTCTCCGCCACCACCAACGCCCTGATCAACACCGGCGACGGCCTGGGGATGGCGCTCAGGGCCGGCATCCCGCTGGAGGACATGGAGTTCTGGCAATTCCACCCGACCGGGGTGCACGGGGCCGGGGTATTGATCACCGAGGGCGTGCGCGGCGAGGGCGGCTACCTGGTGAACAAGAACGGCGAGCGCTTCATGGAACGCTACGCGCCCAACGCCAAGGACCTGGCCAGCCGCGACGTGGTGTCGCGCGCCATGGCGGTGGAAATTTTCGAGGGGCGCGGTTGCGGCAAGGACGGCGACCACGTGCTGCTCAAGCTCGACCATCTCGGCCCGGAAGTGATCCAGCAGCGCCTGCCCGGCATCCGCGAACTGGCGCTGAAGTTCGCCCACGTCGATCCCGCCACCGATCCCATCCCGGTGGTGCCCACGGTGCATTACATGATGGGCGGCATTCCCACCAACCTGCGGGGCCAGGTAGTGATGCCGACCGGTACCGGCCCGGAGGAAGCCGTTCCCGGCCTCTACGCCATCGGCGAGTGCGCCTGCGTCTCGGTGCATGGCGCCAACCGCCTGGGTTCCAACTCGCTGCTCGACCTGATCGTGTTCGGCCGCGCCGCCGGCAACGACGTGATCGAGTATTGCCGCGAAAACCCCTTTGCGCGCGCCGTGCCTGAAGACGCTCTGGGTTCCGTCATGGCACGTCTGGCACGCTGGGAGAAAAAGGGCGACGGTCTCACCGTGCCGGAATTGCGCGAGGAAATGCGCAAGACCATGCAGCTCCATTGCGGGGTGTTCCGCACAGAGGAAGTGCTGCAGGACGGGGTGAAAAAGATGCTGGAAATTGCCGCCAAACTGCCCGACGTGGTGTTGCGCGACCACAGCAAGGTATTCAACACCGGGCGCATCGAGGCGCTGGAACTGGAAAATCTTATGGCCGTGGCGCTGGCCACCATGACCTCCGCCGCCGCGCGCCAGGAAAGCCGCGGCGCCGACGCGCGCGACGACTACCCGGCACGCGACGACAAGGCGTGGATGAAGCACACCCTGTATTTCGCCGACGGCCACCGCCTCGACTACAAGCCGGTGCGGCTCAAGCCGCTGACGGTGGAGGCTTTCCACCCCAAGGCCAGGGTTTACTGAGGTGAGGGGTGAGGCGGAAAATCCGGTTCGGTGCGTGCCTTTGATTTTCGTCTCACCCCTCACCTTCTCACCCCTCACGGGAGAATAAAATGCGTTTCTCGATCTACAGCTACAACCCCGAAACCGACGCCAAGCCCACCATGCAGGACTACGAGCTGGACATCGAGGCGGAGGGGAAGATGCTGCTCGACGCCATCCTGCTGCTCAAGGAACAGGACGAATCCCTGAGCGTGCGCCGCTCCTGCCGCGAGGGGGTGTGCGGCTCGGACGGCATGAACATCAACGGCAGGAACGGCCTGGCCTGCGTCACGCCGCTCAAGGGTCTGAAGCAGCCGATCGAGTTGCGGCCGCTGCCGGGGCTGCCGGTGATTCGCGATCTGATCGTCGACATGAGCCAGTTTCTCAAGCATTACCGCTCGGTCAAGCCCTACCTCATCAACATCGATCCCGAGCCCGAGATCGAACGCCTGCAAAGCCCGCAGGACCGGGCGCAGCTGGATGGGCTGTACGAGTGCATCCTGTGCGCCTGCTGCTCCACCTCCTGCCCCTCGTTCTGGTGGAACCCGGACAAGTTCGTCGGCCCGGCGGGGCTGCTGCAGGCCTACCGCTTCATCGCCGACAGCCGCGACCAGGCCACCAACGAGCGCCTGGACGACCTGGAAGACCCCTACCGCCTGTTCCGCTGCCACAGCATCATGAACTGCGTCGAAGTGTGCCCAAAGGGACTCAATCCCACGCGCGCGATCGGCAAGATCAAGGAACTGCTGGTGAAGCGCACGGTTTGAGAAAGATACTGAATTTTTTGCGAGAGAGACCATGAACAATTTACCCAAGTGCCCCAAATGCAATTCCGAATACACCTACGAAGACGGCAGCATGTATATCTGCCCGGAGTGCGCGCATGAGTGGAGCGCGGACGCGCCCACGGAAAGCGCGGAGGAAAAGCGCGTGGTGAAGGATGCCTTCGGTACGGTGCTGAACGACGGTGATAGCGTGACGGTGATCAAGGACCTGAAAATCAAGGGCTCCTCGTCAGTGGTGAAGGGCGGCACCAAGGTGAAGAACATCCGCCTGGTCGAGGGTGACCACGACATCGACTGCAAGATCGACGGCGTCGGCGCGATGTCGCTGAAATCCGAATTCGTGAAGAAAGCCTGAGGCGATGAGCGGCTGGGGCTGCCCGCACGAGGTGGCAGGCAAATGCCAGCGGGTGAATAACTTGCCCTGCGATGCGGGCATGAAGGGCTGCGTGCTGTTCGGGCGCTTCACCTGGGCGGACGAGAGCAAGAACCGCCCAGAGGGAGGGTGGGGTGGCAAGGAACCGAAGCAGCCGGAAGAGGACGGTTTAGGTGAGGGGTGAGGGGTGAGGCGTGAGGCGTGAGGAGGAAAAGCCGGTAGCGGAGGGGGTTTTGTCGCCTCACGCTTCACCCCTCACCCCTCACCCCCCAGGCCGCCTGCGCTGGCGTTGCCGGCGCGGCATGCTGGAACTTGATCTGGTGCTGGAGCGCTTTCTGGGCGAGAATTACGCTCAATTGACGGCGCGGCAGCAGCAGGAGTTCGAAGCCCTGCTGGAACTGGAAGACCACGAGCTGTGGCAGCGGGTGCGGGGCGAGGCGGCCACGGCATCCGTGGTGGAGCGGATGCTGCGCCTGGTGAAATCATCGCATGGCGATTCTCCGTCCCCCTCTCCTCTCGGGAGAGGGCAGGGGTGAGGGAATACTTTAAATTTGGAGAATTACATGGCAGAGCAGCGCAAGGCTTATCTAGATCTGGGCGATGGTAGTAAGCCGATTGAATTGCCGGTCTATTCCGGCACCGTGGGTCCGGACGTGCTGGATATCCGCGCCCTGGCCAAGCATGGCGTGTTTACCTATGACCCCGGCTTCATGTCGACGGCAAGCTGCAATTCCGGCATCACCTACATCGATGGCGATGCGGGCTTGCTGCTGTACCGCGGCTACCCGATCGAGCAGCTGGCCGAGCATGCCGATTTCATCGAGGTCTGCCACCTGCTGTACTACGGTGAGCTGCCGGATGCCGAACAGAAGGCCTCGTTCGACAACATCATCCGCACCCACAGCATGGTGCATGACCAGATCAACAATTTTTTCCGCGGCTTCCGCCGCGACGCTCATCCCATGGCGGTGATGGTGGGCGTGGTGGGCGCGCTGTCGGCGTTTTACCAGGATTCAGCCAATGTGACCGACCCGAAACACCGCGAGATTTCCGCCCATCGCCTGATCGCCAAGGTGCCGACCATCGCGGCCATGAGCTACAAGTACAACATGGGCCAGCCGTTCGCCTACCCCCGAAACCACCTGTCCTACGCGGCGAATTTCCTGCACATGATGTTCTCCACGCCGTGCGAGGAATATGTGCCCAACCCGGTGCTGGTGAAGGCGCTGGACCGCATCCTGATCCTGCACGCCGACCACGAGCAGAACGCTTCCACCTCCACCGTGCGCCTGGCGGGCTCAAGCGGGGCCAACCCCTTCGCTTGCGTGGCGGCGGGCATCGCCTCGCTGTGGGGGCCGGCGCATGGCGGGGCCAACGAGGCCGTGCTCAAGATGCTGGAAGAAATCGGGGACGTGTCCAACATCCCCCAGTTCATCGCGCGCGCCAAGGACAAGAGCAATCCCTTCCGACTCATGGGCTTCGGCCATCGCGTCTACAAGAATTTCGACCCGCGCGCCCGGCTCATGCGCCAGACCTGCCACGAAGTGCTCAACGAACTGGGCATCTACGACGACCGCCTGTTCAAGATCGCGCTGGAACTGGAACGCATCGCGCTGGAAGACGAATATTTCATTGCGAAGAAGCTCTACCCCAACGTGGACTTCTATTCCGGCATCATCCTGCGCGCCATGAACGTCCCGACCAACATGTTCACCGCGATTTTCGCCATCGCGCGCACCATCGGCTGGATTTCGCAGTGGGACGAGATGATCACCGACCCCGAACAGAAAATCGGCCGCCCGCGCCAGCTTTATCGCGGCGAAGCACGGCGCGATCTGGTGCCGATCGGCAAAAGGTGAGGGGGGAGGCGTTAGGGGTGAGGCGAAAAAACAGGCTCGGTGCGCGTCTTTGCTTTTCCGCCTCACCTCTCACCTTCTCACCCCTCACGATAATGAGGAGATGTAGCACATGACCGCCATGCAGAGCTTCCTCGACAACTCCTGCCTCTACGGAGGCAATGCCGAATTTATCGAGGGCCTGTACGAATCCTGGCTGGACAACCCGGAAAGCGTTGGTGCGGAATGGCGCCACTATTTTGATTGTCTGCAACTGAGCGAAGGCGCTGGCGAACGGGATATCGCCCATGCCCCGGTGCGGGAGGCCATGCTGCAGCGCGCATTGCTTCCGGCCGTAGCTAATCCTGCCTTGATTTGCAGCTCTTTTGCCGAGCAGGCGCACAAGCAGGTCAAGGTATTGCAGCTCATCAACGCCTACCGTTTCCTCGGTATGCGCCATGCCAATGTCGATCCTCTCAAACGTTTCGAACGCCCCCATGTGCCTGAGCTGGAACTGGCTCACTACGGCCTCTGCGAAACCGATCTGGCGACCGGGTTCGACGCCGGTTCCCTGGTCGGGATGGGGCGGGCCACGCTGGCACAGATCCTGACCATGCTGCAGGAAACCTATTGCGGCACGTTTGCTGCCGAATACATGTATATCAACGATCCTGCCCAGAAACGCTGGTTGCAGGCCCAGATCGAGGGACGCCGCTCGCGCCCGAGTTTTTCCCCGGCGCAGAAGAAACGTATCCTGGGCCGCATCACGGCAGCGGAGACGCTGGAAAAATATCTCCATACCCGCTTTGTCGGGCAGAAGCGTTTTTCTCTTGAGGGGGGGGAAAGCCTGATTCCCCTGCTCGACCATCTGGTCGAACTGTCGGGTGCCAGCGGAGTGCAGGAAGTGGTGCTCGGCATGGCGCATCGAGGCCGTCTCAACGTGCTGGTCAATATCATCGGGAAAATGCCGCGCGACCTGTTTAATGAGTTCGAGGGCATTCACAGCCATGATGATCACATCACCACCGGTGACGTGAAGTACCACCAGGGCTTTTCATCCGATGTCTCGACCTCGGGCGGGCCGGTGCATGTCACCCTGGCCTTCAATCCCTCGCATCTGGAAATCATCAATCCGGTGGTGGAAGGCTCGGTGCGCGCGCGCCAGCACCGCCGCAACGACCGTCTCGGCGAACAGGTCATTCCCATCCTGATCCATGGCGATTCCGCCCTCGCGGGCCAGGGTGTGGTGATGGAAACCCTCAACATGTCGCAGACGCGCGGTTTCAGCACCGGCGGTACGGTGCATGTCGTGGTCAACAACCAGATTGGCTTCACCACCTCGGACTCGCGTGATACCCGTTCCAGCCTGCATTGCACCGACGTGGTCAAGATGGTCGAAGCGCCGGTGTTCCACGTCAATGGCGACGACCCCGAAGCGGTGCTGCTGGCCGCGCAGATTGCCGTCGATTTCCGCATGACTTTCAAGAAGGATGTGGTGATCGACATGGTGTGCCTGCGCCGTTTGGGGCACAACGAGCAGGATGAGCCAGCGGTGACCCAGCCGCTGATGTACAAGAAGGTCGCCAGACACCCGGGCACGCGCCAGCTCTATGCCACGCGCCTGGCAGCGGAAGGGGTGGTGACGGAGGAAGAGGCCGCGAAGATGATCACGGATCATCGCGCCACCATCGATGCGGGCAATCAGCTCCGCTGCAAGCCGGTGCTGAGCAATTTCAAGCGCGCTTTCGCCACCGACTGGAAAGTATTTGCCAGCGCCAACTGGAACCACCCCGCCGACACCTCGGTCCCGCTGGAGAACCTGCAGCGTCTGGCTGAAAAGCTGACCACGGTGCCGGAGTATTTCGCGCTCCATCCCCGGGTGGAGAAGATTCTTGCCGACCGCCGCCTGATGGGCGAGGGCAAGCTGCCGGTCGATTGGGGCATGGCGGAAAATCTGGCCTACGGCAGTCTGCTGGAGAATGGCTACGGCATCCGGATTTCCGGGCAGGATAGCGGGCGGGGCACCTTTTTCCACCGCCATGCCGTGCTGCACGATCAGAACCGCGAGCAATGGAACACCGGCGAATATCTTCCCTTGCAACACATTGCGGAGAATCAGCCGCATTTCCTGGTGATCGATTCGGTGCTCTCGGAGGAAGCCGTGCTTGGCTTCGAATATGGCTATTCCACCGCGGAACCCAACGAATTGGTGATCTGGGAGGCTCAGTTTGGGGATTTCGCCAATGGCGCCCAGGTCGTGATCGACCAGTTCATCTGCGCAGGCGAGACCAAATGGGGGCGCATGTGCGGGCTGGTGATGATGCTGCCGCACGGCTACGAGGGGCAGGGGCCCGAGCACTCCTCCGCACGTCTCGAGCGCTATCTGCAACTGTGCGCGGAATACAATATTCAGGTGTGCGTGCCTTCCACGCCGGCGCAGATGTTCCACCTGCTGCGCCGCCAGATGCTGCGCCCCTACCGCAAGCCGCTCATTATCATGAGTCCGAAGAGCATGCTGCGCAACAAGGACTCGTTCTCCACGCTGGATGATTTGGCGCATGCTTCATTTCAGCCGCTGGTGCCGGAGCAGGACGATATTCCGCCAGCCGGCGTGAAGCGCGTCCTGGCCTGTTGCGGCAAGGTTTACTACGACCTGCTGGCTGCGCGGCGCGAGCGAGGCATCCGCGATATCGCCATCATCCGGATCGCCCAGCTTTATCCCTTTCCCCATGAGGAATTCGCCCGGGAAATGCAACGCTATGACACGGCTCTGGAAATCATGTGGGTGCAGGAGGAGGCAAAAAATCAGGGAGCGTGGTATTCCATCGAACACTATTTGCGCAAGCACATGAAACCTGGCCAGGTGCTGACTTATTCGAGCCGCCGGTCTTCCGCTTCACCCGCCGTCGGGCATTATGAAGAACATGTGGTACAGCAGAAGGCGCTGGTGGATGCCGCGCTGGACCTGTCCTGGAAAAATGGAGATTGAACATGATGATCGAACTCAAAGTGCCCGCGCTATCTGAATCCGTCTCCGAGGGAACGCTTCTGAACTGGCTCAAAAAAGAAGGCGAAGCAGTGGCCCAGGGCGAAAACCTGATCGACCTCGAAACCGACAAGGTGGTGCTGGAGTTGCCCGCGCCGCAGGCTGGGGTGTTGAGCAGGATATTGAAGCAGAATGGCGAGGTGGTGCGCCCCGGCGAAGTTCTGGCGCTGATCGATAGCGAAGCCAGGGTGACCGCTCCGGTCAAAGCTACCGTGGTCGAGCCTGCCTTGAGCCCTTCGCTGCGCAAGCTCGCGGCGGAGCATGATCTGGACCCCGCGCAGCTCTCTGGCAGTGGTCGCGGCGGGCGGGTAACCCGGGAGGATGTGCTGGCGCAACTCGAAAAACCAGCTCAGCCGTCATCCGCCAGTACGTCGGCGCAAATCGCAGCGCCGGCAATGAGCGGAGAACGCCCGGCGCAGCGCGTGCCCATGACCCGCCTGCGCGCACGGGTGGCGGAAAGGCTGGTAGAGGCGCAGCAAACGGCCGCCATTCTCACCACCTTCAACGAAGTCAACATGCAACCGGTGATGGAACTACGCGGCCGTTACAAGGAGAAATTCGAGAAGAAGCATGGCATCAAACTGGGTTTCATGTCCTTTTTCGTCAAGGCCGCAGTGGCGGCGCTGAAGAAATTCCCGGTGGTGAATGCCTCCATCGACGGTAGCGATATCGTTTACCACGGCTATTTCGATATCGGCATTGCGGTGGGTTCGCCGCGCGGCCTGGTGGTGCCGGTGGTGCGCGATGCGGACCAGCTGTCTTTTGCCGGGATCGAGAAGCAGATTGTCGAATTTGGCAGTCGCGCTCACGATGGAAAGCTGACTATCGAAGAGCTTAGCGGTGGCACTTTTTCGATTTCCAACGGGGGCGTGTTCGGCTCAATGATGTCCACGCCCATCCTCAATCCACCGCAGAGTGCCATCCTCGGCATGCACAAGACCTACGACCGGCCGGTTGCGGAAAATGGCCAGGTGGTGATCCGCCCCATGATGTATCTGGCGCTATCCTACGATCACCGTATTGTCGATGGGCGCGAGGCTGTGCTGTTCCTGGTGGCGATCAAGGAAGCACTGGAAGACCCGGCGCGGCTGCTGCTGGAAATTTGAAAGCACATTTGAACGTTTCCGCTGGCGAGTTTGCCACCTGTCTTGGGTTACGGGTGAATGCCCGCAGTCTGACCCTGGACCCTGCGCAGCTTGCCGCTGTTGGCAAACTACAGCGGCTTCGTGATGAGTTGTTGCATCCGCGTCTGCTCCAGCAGGCTGGCCTGTTGCGCCATTTGGTCCGGCCACGATGCCTCGTGCGTGGCGTCTATCTGTGGGGCGCGGTTGGGCGCGGCAAGAGTTTTGTGATGGACGCCTTCTTTGCCTGCGTGCCGCTGGCGCACAAGCGGCGCGTTCATTTTCACCACTTCATGCAGGATGTGCATGCGCGTCTTGCTGCCATGAAAGGGCAGGCGGACCCTTTGTCCAGGGTGGCGCGGGAAATGTCACACCATGTCCGCCTGCTTTGCCTGGATGAGTTCCATATCACCGATATCGCCGATGCCATGCTGATGCGCGGCTTGCTGCAAGGATTGTTCGATCAGGGTGTGGTCGTGGTGGTGACTTCAAATGCGGAACCGGACAAGTTGTACCGCAACGGCCTGCAAAGAGGCCAGTTTCTGCCGGCCATCGCCCTGATCATGAAGCACATGGAGGTGGTGCACCTCAATGGCGGGGAAGATTACCGCCTTCGTGGCCTGGAACAGGCCGGCGTCTACCATGCTCCGCTGGATGAAAAGACAGATCGGGCAATGGAGAATATTTTCCGTAAGCTGACGGGTGGCGAGTACGCTGAAAACGTCAGCTTGCAGGTTTCGGGCCGGGCCATCCGGGTCAGGCGTCAGGCCGAGGGTGTGGCGTGGTTCGATTTCGGAGAATTATGTGCCGGCCCGCGCAGCAAGGCCGATTACATCGAACTGGCCAAACATTTCCATACCGTGTTGCTGTCCGGGGTGCCGCAGTTCGACCCGCATTCGCTCGCGCAGGTGCGGCGCTTCCTGTGGCTGGTGGATGAATTTTACGATTGCCGGGTGAAGCTGATTCTGTCCAGCGCCGTCCCGCTGGCACAGCTTGGCCAGGAAGGGCTGCTCGACGGTGAGTTTGAGCGTGTCCTGAGCCGCCTGGCCGAGATGCAGTCTCATGCCTATCTGGCACAGCCTTGTCATTCGGCCTGAGCGTGGATTGCCATCTGGCCGGTATTCATGATTTGCGCGCTGGCTTCCGGTTTCTGGAACGGCAGGGCGTGGTCGGCACCGGAAATCAGGTGGCAGGTCCAGCCGGCTCGCTCGTTGGCGATTTGCCGGCAGAAGTTGAAGATTTCCCCACTTGAGCGTTCCCCGACGAAACTGCTGACTTCTTGCTGGGCGGCGATCAATTGTGTCCGATCGAGTGTTTTCGCCGCGTTGACCACCGCTTCGAGAATGGCCGCCAGCCCCTTTGGGCGGTGGGCCAGGCGGGTGCGCACAATTTCTTCATTGCGCGAGTTCCGGCTGCGGCCGGGAGAAATGGCATCGAGGAAAATTTGCAGGCCAGGCTCCAGTTCCTCGTCAATGCGCAACTTCCGGGCTGCTTGCAGCAGAACTTCGCGTCGGGAGAGTAAGGCCTGTTCATCCGCGCCGCTCAGCAGGCCGGGTTCGAGCAGATAGGTTTTTCCCACGGCAGCGGGGCGGGCCGCCTTGAGTTGCATGGCTATCAGGCCGCCATAGGAGTAGCCGCCAAGGTCGAAGCTGTTCCAGCCCAGTGAATCGAGCAATGCAGTCATGTCGGCTACCACGTCGCTGGTGCTGAATGAATGTTCCTGATGATCCGGGAAATGGGTCTTGCCCGTGCCGCGCAGGTCCGGCACGAGGATTTCCGACCAGTGCAACAGGTGCTTGAGGATGGGTTCCCAGGTGATCTGGCCGTCCACGCCGCCGCCATGCAAGAGCAGCAGGCGGCGTTCGGTTAGTGCGCTACAGCGGTAGAGCCGATAGTAAACCGCTTGCCGGGGGAGATTGAAGTACCCTTCGCAGTCGGGTGTGAGAAGGGTGGTCATGGCCAATGGGTGAGGGGTGAGTGCTGAGGGGCTGAGGGGCTGAGGGGGGAACTGGAAACGGCGAGATAATTACTCATCACTCATCACTCATTACCCATTCCGCAACTAACCGATGCCGAGTTGCTCCACCCAGGCGAGTGCGTCCAGATGGGCCTTGTTGATCTTTTCCGGCTCCATTGCCATGGAAGCGGCGATCGCTTCAATCTTGCCCGGATCGGCGTCTTCACAAGCAATGGTGAGCGCGAGAAATGGCCCGTACATGCCCTGTTTTGTCAGCAGGGCGTCACAAATGGCTTCGGGCAGGTAAAGCTTTTCCATGATTTCATTCATGGGCATTTCGAGCATGGCATCGAGGAGCGAGAAAATCCCCACAATGAACAGGTTGTCGCGCTCGCTTTTTTCCAGGTAATCCTGGCCCAGCAGTTCGGTGAGGCGGCCACGGGTGATGGCGGTTTTCATCAGCGCGGGCGGGGTTGAATCATTGCCGGCGGTGGCCAGCAGCAGAGTCAGCCAGCGGTAAAGCTGCTTGTAACCAAGGATGGCAAGCGCATGGCGGATCGATTGAATCTCGCAGGAGAGGCCGAATCCAACCGAGTTGATATAGCGCAGGAGCTTAAACGAGAGCGCCACGTCTGCCTTGAAGCCAGTCTCGATATCCTTTACATCCTCATTGTTTCGCACCTTGTTCAGCAGGGTGAGAACAGTTGCATGCGCAGGGTTGATGATTTTGGCGGACAGGGTTTCCGGGTGGGCGAAGTAGTAGCCCTGGAAGTAATGGAATCCCAGCTCCTTGCAGAACTTGAATTCGGTGCGGGTTTCCACTTTTTCCGCAATCAACCGGGCATTGCAGTTCTTGAGGCTGCGCACCAGCGTTGCGGTTTTGTCCAGGCCGAGTTCCCGGATATTCACCTTGATATAGTCGGCTAGAGGCAGCAGGTCGGCGTTGCTCGGGCGATGATCGAAATCGTCCAGGGCAAAACGGAAACCCATGTAGCGCAGGCCCTGGATGCGCGCAATCAGTTCCGGTGTGGCTTCCACGGTTTTGAGCAGCTCCAGGACTACCCGTTTGGCGGGGAGCAGTTCGAGAAAATCGCTTTCAAGCATGGGCGTGGCAATATTGATGAAAGCCAGCTTGTCGCCCAGCAGCCAGTTGGCATCCATGTTGCTGAAAGTGTTGAGCAGCACCTTGCTTCCGGCTTCAAGATCGCTCGTTATCTGGGCCTCGGAAGCGTCCGCGCTGTGGCGGAACAACAATTCATAGCCTACGATTTTTTGCTGAAGATCAACGATCGGCTGGCGGCCGATAAATGCCTGATTTTGCATGTATTGACCCGTATCTAGTGGGCTGTCTGGGTGAAAAGAGAAGCACGCGTGGTGTCTGGGTTCATGCGCAGCAGTTCTTCCATGTCCAGCACCAGGACCACGGATCCATCTCCTGAAAGGGTGGCGCCAGCAATGCCCTTGGGCTTGATGTCAAGCAGGGGCTTGATCACCACGTCATCCCGGCCAATAAAACTGTCGATTGCGAGCACGAAGGTGGTGTCGGTGCTTTGCATCAGCACGCCAAAAGCAGGCGCGCCATTTTCCGGCCAGCCTATCATGCTTGCCAGCGAACGTACCGGCATGACTTCATCGCGTACGACCATGGTGGCGCGTCCGGAGACCTGTTTCACGGCTTTCGCGTCAATCGGGGTGATTTCCCTGACCATGGAGAGTGGCACGGCAAAGGGCTGGTCGCAGACTCGTACCAGCAATACCGGCAGAATCGCCAAGGTCAGCGGCAGTGAGATGGTGATGGTTGTGCCTGCGCCAACCGTGGAGGAGATTTCGATACGGCCATTGAGCTTGCCAATATTGGTCTTCACCACGTCCATGCCGACACCGCGGCCAGATACGTCTGAAATCAGATCCTTGGTGGAAAATCCCGGCAGGAAAATGAGTTGCAAACTTTGCCTGTCATCCAGGCTGTTTGCCATATCCAGGTCGATCAGGCCTTTTTCCACTGCCTTGTGACGGATGGTGTCTGGGCGCATGCCCCGCCCGTCATCGGCGATTTCAATGATAATGTGGTCGCCCACCTGTGCCGCGGTCAGGCGCACCACGCTTTTCATCGGTTTGCCGGCAGCGGCGCGTTCCTCCGGGCTGTCCACGCCATGGTCCACCGCATTGCGAACCAGATGCACCAGCGGATCGTTGAGATCTTCGATCATGGTCTTGTCGATCTCGGTGTCTTCGCCGGACAGCAGCAATTCCACATCCTTGCCAAGCTGCCGTGCCAGATCGCGTGCCAGCCGAGGGTATTTCTGGAACAGGCGGCCGATCGGCTGCATCCGGGTTTTCATTACCGCACTTTGCAGATCGCCCACCAGCAGATCCAGCTGGCTGACAGCTTCATCCAGCGCTTTCAGCGTGTTGGCATCCTGTTTGCCGGCGAGTATGTCTGCGCGCAAGCTGGTCAGGCGGTTTTTGGTCAGGCCAATTTCGCCGGTATAGGTCAGTACCTGATCCAGGCGCGTGGTGTCGACGCGGATGGTGGCTTCTTTCACCGTTGCCACGCTGGCCTGGGGCGCTGCTGCCCTTGGGGGGGCGGCAGCGGGAAGAATCTCTGGATGCGGTGCGGGATGTGCTTTAACCAGAGCAGCAACAGATGGCGCATGCTGGGCGGCGGGGGCTTCGCTCCCGAGCAGGGTGTGGTAAACACCCTCCCAGTCCGGGCTTTCACTCGTGCTGGCGGGCACGGCAACAGCCGATGCAGTCTCGGGCTGGGACTGTGCTGCATGCAATGATGCATGGCCGCCGGCGATGACGGCATCCAGCGCGTCGAGCAGATGTTTTTCCGCAGGAGGCGGTACCTGGGCCTGCCCAAGATGGCCAAACATGTCGCGTACCACGCCTGTGGCAGCCATGATGACGTCCATGATGTCGGGCGTCAGGGAGAGCTCGGCGGTGCGTAGCTTGTCGAACAGATTTTCGGTGCGATGGCACAGTTCCACCAGTTCGTTGACATTGAGAAAACCCGCCCCGCCCTTGATCGTGTGGAAGCCGCGAAAAATGTCATTGAGCAGGGATTTGTCTCCCGGACGTTTCTCCAGTTCCACCAGCTTGTTATCCACATCGGACAGAAGCTCGCCTGCTTCCATGAGGAAATCCTGAAGCAGTTCCTCCATTCCAGCGAAATGACTCATGGTTTCTCCCGTAATTCTTTATTGATGCCCTGGTTCGAGCGCAGGCTCAGAACCCCAGGCTCTCGAGCAGGTCGTCTACCTGCTGCTGGTTGGTAACGATATCGGTACGGCCATCGGCATTGATGACCGGCCCGTTCAGCAGGCCTGTATCGACTTCGTTGCGCTTGTTTGCCGGTGTGCTGTCGATCAGCAGCTGTAGCAATTGTGTTTCCACCTGTTGCGCCAGCTCAATGACTTTCTTGATGACCTGACCAGTCAGGTCCTGAAAGTCCTGCGCCATCATGATTTCCATCAACTGGGCATTGGTGGCCTGTGTGTGGGTTGGCACCTGGTGCAGGTAGACGCGGGTGTCTGACACCAGTTGCTTGAATTCATCCACGCTCAGCTGGTTGCTGAACATTTTGTCCCATTTTCCTGACAGTGCGGTTGCACCGGCTTCAAGTTTTTCCTGTAGCGGCTGGGCGACTTCTGTGGCAGATAGCGCGCGTTCCGCCGCCTGCTCCGTCATCGCGGCAATGTAATTGAGGCGGTCGCGCGCGTCAGGAATCAGGCCCTCCGCCACCTTTTCAAGCGACTTGTCATAGCCCAGTTCGCGCAGCGTATCGTGCAGCTTGCGCGTCATGTGACCCAGCGAGGAAAAAACCTTTTCACTGCAGGCATCGCCGCTGCTATCGCTAACGGCCGGCATCTGAATATCAGTGCTTGAAGTTTCCTGTGATTTTGCTTCTGCGACCGGTTCAGTGCTTTGGCTTGCCATTACGATACTGTCAAACAGAGCTTCCAGATCGTCTGAGTCACCAGTGTTCTGTGGCGTGTTGCTCACTCGTCACCTCCCATTTATTGCCTGTATTTTTTCAGGTGTTTTATTTGGTTTTCGCAGTGCCCATGGCGCTGCTTCCGGAAATGCGTCAATCCTGTGAATGGCTCCGGTGAGACTTATTTGGCAGCCATTTTTTCGAACACCTTGTTAAGCTTTTCTTCCAGTGTGGCAGCCGTGAATGGCTTCACAATATAACCGCTGGCACCCGCCTGGGCTGCTTCGATGATGTTTTCCTTCTTGGCTTCGGCGGTTACCATCATTACCGGTAAATGCTTGAGCGTGGCATCCGCACGTATTGCACGGAGTAATTCGATGCCTGTCATGTTGGGCATGTTCCAGTCGCTCACGACAAATTCGAAATTGCTGCCTTTAAGTTTGCTGAGTGCCACCACGCCATCTTCAGCCTCATCGACGTTGGTAAAGCCCAGTTCTTTTAGCAAATTGCGCACAATTCGACGCATTGTCGAGAAGTCATCCACGACCAAAAATTTCAGATTCTTGTCTACCATTAAACCTACTCCAGATTATTGGCTATCAGCTATCAGTAAAATCTCTGCTGACTGCTGACTGCTGACTGCTGACCAGCTATCTCATCAGCAACGGTCGCAGCGTCTCGGCCAGGACCGTCGGGTCAAATTTTGCGACATAGGCATCCACACCCACCGCTTTACCCATGCTGCGGTTGGCATCCGAAGACAGGGAAGAATGCATGACCACCGGAATTCCTTCGAAACGGCGATCACTCTTGATTCTTTTGGTGAGTACATAGCCATCCATTTCCGGCATTTCGGCATCAGTCAGGATCACGCTGATCAGATTGCTGACCGGAATGCCATCATGCTGAGCTCGTGCCGCGAGGTTCTGCAGTTTTTCCCAGGCCTCGTGGCCGTTGCTGGCTTGCTGATAGGGAACGGATAGCTTGTCGAGTGTCATCATGATCTCCTTGCGCGCGATGGCGGAGTCGTCCACGAAGAACAGGTATTGTTCGGCTGACATCTCGACCGGGGCTAAATCGGGAATCGCCTCCATGCCCAGTGCGTTGACCAGGATCTGCTCCACATCGAGAATCGATACCAGCCGCCCATCTTCCAGTTCAGTGATGGCCGTGATCAGATCTTCTGCGCCTGCCAGTCCGGATTGTGGCGGCTTGATTTTTTCCCAGTCGACCCGAACGATGCGGTCTACTTCATGTACCAGAAAACCCTGAGTATGTTTGCTGTATTCGGTGACAATCATGGTCTGGCCAGTTGCTTCCGGCACATTGTCGAGCTGCATGAAATCTACCAGTGAAAGCACCGGGATGATATTGCCGCGCAGCGAGATGACTCCAAGCACACCGTTCGGCATGTGGGGCGTTTTAGTGATGAAGGGGGTTTGCGATACCTCGCGGACCTTGAATACGTTGATGCCGAAACACTCTCCCGTCCCCAGCGTGAACAGGAGAATCTCCATCTTGTTGGAGCCGGCCAGCTTGGTTCGGGCATCTACCGATTCGATCAGCGCGGCATTGGCATGGGTCGTCATGATGTCGGTCCTGGAAAAGTCAGCCCATTAAGCGGCGGGTAAGGATTTCAGATAGCTTGGCGGGCTCGAATTTCGAGACATACTCGTCCACCCCCACGGAGCGGCCCAGTTCCTGATTCGATGCTCCGCTTAGTGAGGAATGCATGATGACCGGGATGCCGGCAAAGCGGGGGTCGCTTTTGATGTTCTTGGTTAGAAAATAGCCATCCATTTCCGGCATTTCCACGTCGGTCAACACCAGCTGGATGTAGTGATTGACCGGCAACTTGGCGGCATCGGCGCGCGCGGCGATCTGTTGCAGCTCTTCCCAGGCCTGTTTGCCGTTGGTGGCGCTGCGATAATGGATGTTCATCGCCTCCAGGGTGCGTTCAATCTGCTTGCGCGCGACCGGGGAGTCATCGGTGAAGAATATGGTGCGTTCCTCTTCCAGTGGTGTCAGGCTGGAGAAGATAATTTCATGTTCATTGTAGTGCGTTGTTTCAGCAAGGTTCTTTTCAACGTCCATGAGCATGACCAGGCGGCCATCCTGTAGTTGGGTGACGGCAGTAACCAGGCCACCCATCTGTGCCACCAGCATTTCAGGCGGCACTTTGATTTCAGACCAGTCGAGGCGCAGGATGGTGTCCACGCTCTCCACCAGAAAGCCCTGAGTGCGGGCGTTGTATTCGGTGACGATCATGATGTCCGGCTTGGTGTTGGTCACGATGCCGGCGTACTTGATCAGATCCACCACAGGAACAAGAGAGCCGCGCAGGCTGACCATTCCTTCCACCGTGGGGGGCATGTCGGGGGCGCGTGTGATTTCCGGTACCCGCATCACTTCGCGCACCTTGAATACATTGATGCCGAAGGTTTCCTTGCGTCCGCTATTCTGATCCACGCCCAGTGTGAAGAGCAGGATTTCCAGCTTGTTGGTGCCAGCGAGCTTGGTGCGGGCATCAATCCGTTTTAACAGTTCTGACATCTTGAATTTAGACTCCGGTGTATTGCCGCTTCGGAAGGATAACCAATTTTTAATGCATCTGCATCAAATCTTGAAACGGCTGACGGTATTTCTCAAGTGATGCGCCATATCTTCCAGTTCTTCGGAGGCAGTCAGGGTCTGACTGATAGCCATGCTGTTGTTTTCAGTGATGCTGGAAATTTTGTCGACATTGCGGCTGATATCGGTGCTGGCCTGGACTTCTTCATCTGTGGCGGCGGCAATGGTCTCCACGCCCTCACTGACATTTTTCACTGTCTGGGAAGAATCTGCCAGCACCATGGCCAGGTTTTCCATCGCATCCTGGCTGTTGGTCAGATGTTCCAGTCCCCGGTTGATGGATTCGTCCACGCCACCGGAGTGTTGCGCGATTTCCTGTGTCAGGGTGTCAATTTCCCTAGCTGCGGCAGCGGATTTCTCCGCCAGTTTTCTTACCTCGTCGGCTACGGCAAAGCCGCGCCCCTGCTCGCCTGCACGGGCCGCTTCAATGGCTGCGTTGAGCGCGAGAAGGTTGGTCTGGTCGGCGATGTCGCGCACATGCTTGGTCATCTGGCGAATGCTCTGGGTGCTGTTGACGAACTGTCCCACCTTGCCGGCAATTTCCCGCACCGTCTGCTCCACGATGTCGATTTCACCCAGCAAGGATGAAAGGCTCTCGTTGCCATGGTGTGCGTTGTCGAGGCTTTCCCGTGCAATTTGCAGCACGTTCTGGGTGGTTTTTGCCACGGATGCGAGGCTGACTGTCAGTTCTTCCAGTGCGGTCGAAACGGCACTGACTTCATCCTGGGTCGATGCGTTCTGGCTGGCCTGGCTGGACAGGTGGGCCAATTGAGCTGATGCGCCGGACATTTTCTCGGCACTCATTATTACTTCGCCGTTGATGCCACGGAAGCCCAGCACCAGGGCATTGAGTGCTTGTGCCGTTTGGCCGATTTCATCATCCCTGAAAATCCTGGCGCGGAGTGACATGTCCTCGTTTCCCTGGATTGCAATGAGGGTAGACCGCAGGTCATCCAGCGGCATGACAATGGCGCGAACTATGAATAGACCAAGAACGGCTGCCAGTCCCAGGTTGAGAATGCCCAGGACCACGCCACCCAGGCCCAGTGCCGCGCTGGCGCTTGATATCAGGGCAAACAGCACGATCATGCCGATCAGGCGGGTTTTGATGCTCAGGGTCCCGAGCCAGTTTGTGAGGCGTGCGCCGTGAGCCTTGTTTTCGCGCATGCGCGCATAAAGGGCATCCGCTTCGCTGATTTGAGTGCGGCTTGGCCTGGTGCGTACGGAGAGATAGCCGGTAATTTGCCCATGTTCGGTGATAGGGGTGACATTGGCCTCAACCCAGTAATAGTTACCGCTCTTGCAGCGGTTTTTTACAAAGCCGTGCCATAGTTTGCCCGCCTGAATTTGTTTCCACAGATCGGCAAAGGCCTCTGGCGGCATGTCCGGGTGGTGCACAATGTTATGTGATTTGCCGATCAGTTCAGTGGCGTCATATCCGCTGACCTCAATAAAATCAGCATTGGCGTAAGTAATCACACCGCGTGTATCGGTTTTGGAAATCAGCACCGCGCTGTCGCGGTAAATTGTTTCGCTGCTGGTGACCGGCAAGTTCTTTTTCATGATTATTTCCCCCATCAAGTTCTTGCCCGGCTTTTTTATCGATGACTGTTCAATAGCAGTCAGGACCGTGGTCAAGATTGTTTTAGATGCTTACGCCTGATTTATCCTTAACGGTTATGGCGAAACGCCGTCCCGAATCATGAAACGACGTTTCGCCATGACCGTTTCCCTCTCTCCTTGCTCTCTCCCGGTGGGAGAGAAGGACTTTGGCAACGCTTTGCGTTGTTTCACGTTTAAAGTTTGAATCCGGATAGAAAACCCCATTTTTTTGTTCGAGTTTGTTGCGCTATATTGTGAAATTATTACGGCAATGTGATCGGGGGGTCACTGATGGTATTGTAGTGGATTCCCCTATGCCGTCAACAGCACCCAGTCTCTGCGCGCCAGGGGCGCGTTTGGGTGCGGATCCGGCATGTATAATGGGCATACCATTTGAAGGGGGTTGCCCTTGTCCGAAGCCGCCAAACAAGTCAGTCCGCAAGAGCTGGAACAGGCATTCAGTCTTTTTAATGAAGCTTCGGCCCAGCTTACCGGCGCTTATCATGAACTGCAGGGTCAGGTCGAGCGCTTGACCGGTGAGCTGGCCGTGGCAAACGGTGCGTTGCGGCGCCAGTACCTGGAGAAGGAGGCGCTGTCTCAGCGCCTGGCGATGCTGTTGGCAGCCCTGCCTGCGGGGGTGGTCGTGGTGGATGGCGCGGGCCGGGTTAGTGACGCGAATGCTGCTGCGCGGCGCTTGCTGGGAGATGCCCTTGTCGGGCAGGAGTGGGGGGCGGCGCTTGAGCGTAGCCTCTGTCAGACGGCTACGCCCCATGAATGGGAAATGACGGCTGAGGACGGTTCGCTACGGCGGCTCAATCTCTCAATAAACCCGCTGGACTCCCTGGGCGGGCGGATCGTGCTGTTGCATGACATCACGGAAGCCTACCAGATGGCGCAGGATCTGCAGCGCCACCAGCGCCTGTCAGCGATGGGCGAAATGGCTGCTGGCCTGGCCCATCAACTGCGCACTCCGCTCTCCACGGCACTGTTGTATACCGCTAATCTGAGCAAGCCGGGGTTGGCCGAAATGGACCGCGCCCGTTTTGCTGAAAAGGCGGTGGCGCGCTTGCGTCATCTGGAGCACCTGATTCAGGATATGCTGTCTTTTGTAAAAGGCCAGGCAGGCACGCGCGAAATTTTGCCATTGGCTGGATTGCTGACGGAACTGGTGCAAATCATGGAGCCGCAAATGCATGAGCGCGGCGTCGTCCTGAGGGTCGAGGATGATTATCCTGCCTGCGTATTGCGCGCTGATCGCAAGGCGTTGACAGGCGCGCTGCTTAACTTGCTGGAAAATGCTTTGCAGGCAAGTGATGCCGGCAGCAAGGTTGTGCTGCGCGCAAAGCAGATTGAGAACGGCATGTTGCAGTTGAGTGTGAGCGACGCCGGGCGCGGTTTTGATGCGACGGTGAGCGGGCGGCTGTTCGAGCCTTTCTTTACTACCCGCAACGAGGGTACCGGTCTTGGGCTGGCGATCGTGCGCAATGTGGTTGAAGCCCATGGCGGAAAGGTGGAGGCGCGTTCTGCTCCCGGAGAAGGGAGTGAATTTGTGCTGCGCCTGCCGGTAGAAAAAATTTGAATGAAAAAACAGCGATGAAAACACTGCCGATTTTAATTGTTGAGGATGACAGGGATTTGCGCGAGGCTTTATGCGACACTCTCGCGCTTTCCGGGTATGAGGCAATTAGCGCTGAGGATGGCGTCATGGCGCTGGAAGTGTTGCGCCGCCGCACGGTTGGCCTGGTCGTGACGGACGTGCAGATGCAGCCTATGGATGGCCATACCCTGCTGGGTGAAATCAAGCAGGCTTATCCGCATTTGCCGGTGTTGCTGATGACTGCCTACGGGATGATCGACAAGGCTGTTGAGGCAATGCAGGCAGGGGCGTGTCATTATCTGACCAAGCCTTTCGAGCCGGACGCCTTGCTGGCCGAAGTGGTGCGCTACATGCTGCCGGCTCCGGCGGATGGCGCGGTTGAAGTGCTTGCTGAAGATGCGCGTTCGCGCGAGCTGTTTGCCCTGGCGCAGCGGGTGGCTGCAACCGTGGCGACCGTCATGATTACGGGCGAGAGTGGTACCGGCAAGGAAGTTGTGGCGCGTTTTATTCACCGCTCTTCTCCGCGTGCCGGCGGACCTTTTGTGGCGATCAATTGCGCTGCGATCCCTGAAAACCTGCTGGAAGCAACCCTGTTTGGCCACGAGAAGGGCGCTTTTACCGGCGCGCAGCAGTCCCAGTCTGGCAAATTCGAGCAGGCTCAGGGCGGGACATTGCTGCTGGATGAGGTGTCTGAAATGCCGTTGGCGCTGCAGGCAAAATTGCTGCGCGTACTGCAGGAAAAGGAAGTGGAGAGGGTTGGCGGGCGCAAGGCGATTGCACTGGATGTGCGTGTGCTGGCTACTTCCAATCGTGACCTGGCGGCAGAGGTGAAGCGCGGAGGGTTCCGCGAAGATCTGTATTACCGCCTTAACGTGTTTCCGCTGGAAATGCCCGCATTGCGAGACCGGCCCGCTGATATCGTGCCGCTGGCGCAGCAGTTTCTCGCCCGTTTTGCCGCCGGCTTCGGGCGTGCCGGTATTTCCCTGTCAGCGGGAGCGGCAAGGCAATTGACGCAATATGACTGGCCGGGTAACATCAGGGAGCTTGAAAACGTCATACAGCGCGCGCTGATTCTGGCGCCGGGTGCCTTGATCGAGGTCGAACATCTGCCGCAAGTGTCGAGGGGAGCATCGCCGCCAAGGGGTGAGCCGGCCGCGGAAGCGCCGCTGGATATGAAGTCGCTGGAACGGGCGCACATCATGGAAGCGCTGGATGCGGTGCAGGGCTCGCGCAAGCTGGCTGCGCAGCGGCTGGGCATGAGCGAGCGTACCTTGCGTTACAAGTTGCAGCAATATCGGGAAGAAGGTGCTGCCTCCGGGCTGGCTGCCAATAATTAAGGTATGGTTTTTGCTTGTTTGCAAGCATATAAATTGATGCCGGAGATTTTTTAATCATGAATATGCAGGGAATTGACCAGCTTCTCAGCCAGATGCAGGCGACTGCTGCCGTGGCGGCAGGGGGAAGCGCGCAGCAGGCGCCGCAAGAGGGGGCAGATTTTGCCGCCATGCTCAAGACTTCCATGGATCAGGTCAACGGCGCACAGCAGGAATCTTCAAACATGGCGAAAAATTTTGAACTGGGCACGTCAGATGCCAGCTTGCAGGAAGTGATGATCTCGCTACAAAAGGCGAACATATCCTTTCAGACCATGGTGCAAGTGCGAAACAAGCTGGTTTCCGCGTATCAGGAAATTATGAACATGCCGGTATGATGTCTCTGGGTTCTTTGTAGATGTTTTTTTTTTCTTCTTCCCGGTGCGTTTAGCAGGGGTTAACTTACACAGAGTCTATCAATGGCAGTAGCGGCCCAGGACACGGCTTTAGGCAGATTGCGCGGAGGACTCGGCCATTTGAGCAATCAGCAGAAGCTGGGCTTGATGTTCGCGGTGGCCGCGATTATCGCGCTCCTGTCAGGTAGCTGGATGTGGTCCCAGACTCCCGATTACCGGGTGCTCTACAGCAATCTCTCCGACCGCGACGGCGGTACGATCATCTCCTCCCTGCAGCAGATGAACATCCCATACAAGATGGCCGAAGGCGGCGGGGCAATTCTGGTGCCTTCCAATCAGGTTTACGAGGTGCGCCTGCGCCTTGCTTCGCAGGGCTTGCCCAAGGGAAGCGTGGTTGGTTTCGAGCTGATGGATGGCCAGAAACTCGGCATGAGCGAATTCCAGGAGCGGGTCAATTACCAGCGTGCCCTGGAAGGTGAGATCACCCGCTCCATTCAGTCGCTTTCCGCGGTACAGGGCGCGCGCGTGCATCTTGCCATTCCGCGTCCCTCGGTTTTTATTCGCGAGCAGCAAAAACCCAGTGCATCCGTTTTGCTGAGCCTATACCCTGGCCGTAATCTTGATACGGCCCAGGTGAGCGGTATCGCGCATCTTATTTCCAGCAGTGTTCCTGACTTGCCCGTGAAGAACGTGACCGTGGTGGATCAGAACGGCAACCTGCTCACCGGTGCCGGAGACGGGGCCGGGGCCGGCAAGTACGCGGGCCTGGATCCGACGCAACTGGATTATCTGCATCAGGTCGAGCAGAGCTACGTCAAACGTATTGAATCCATTCTGATGCCGATTCTGGGGCTGGGTAACGTCAAGGCACAGGTGGCGGCTGACCTGGATTTTGCCATGGTTGAACAGACGGCGGAAACCTATAAACCCAACCCGGTACCGAATGAAGCCGCGATTCGCAGTCAGCAGATGAGCGAAACCAACGGTGATGCCGGCAGGCCGGCCAGTGGTGTGCCAGGAGCGTTGTCCAACCAGCCTCCGGGGGCGGCAAGCGCACCAATTACTGCCGCTGCTGCGCCGGGTGCGGGTGGGGCGGCAGGAGCGGCTGCTGGTGGTGCCAATGTTCATAAGGAATCCACTGTCAACTTCGAGGTGGACAAAACCATCCAGCACGTTCGTCAGCCGGTTGGCAGCGTCAAGCGCCTCTCGGTGGCTGTGGTGGTGAACCACCGCAAGGACGGGAAGGGTATTAACAAGCCGCTCACCCCGGCCGAGTTGAGCCAGGTCCAGAATCTGGTCAAGGAGACCATGGGTTTTAACCAGAACCGTGGCGACACCCTGAATGTGGTCAATGCTGCCTTTACCGAGAGCGAGGCAGGGGAAATTCCTGCCATTCCGTTGTGGAAAGAGCCAGGCAACATGGCTTTGGTGAAAGAAATCGGTAAAAACCTGCTGATCGCCGCCTTGCTCTTCTACCTGGTATTCGGCGTGATTCGCCCCATCCTGCGTGATCTGGCCCGCCCCCATGAGCGCGTGGGCGAACACGCGGGGGTAACGGGCGAGGAGGGTGAAGCGGCTGCCGAAATCTCGCCGGAGGGTGCCACGAAGGCGGCCCGTGCCGCAGGTTATGAGGAAAATCTCGAGGCGGCCAAGGAACTGGCGAAACAGGACCCGCGTGTGGTGGCGAGTGTCGTGAAAGATTGGGTGGGTGCAGAGTGAGCGACGACGGCGTTATCAAGAGTGCGATTCTGCTGATGTCCCTGGGGGAGGAGGAGGCCTCTGAGTTGTTCAAGCATCTCGGTCCGAAAGAGGTGCAGAAGCTGGGATCTGCAATGGCGACCCTGAAAAATGTGAAGCGCGATCAGATCGAAGGCGTGCTGCATGATTTTCGCAAGGAAGCCGAGGAAAAAACCCACGTCGGCATGGCCAACGACGAATATATCCGCTCAGTGCTGACCAAGGCTTTGGGCAACGAGCGTGCAGGAACCCTGATTGACCGCATCCTGCAGGGCGGCGACACGGCGGGTATCGAGAGCCTGAAATGGATGGATGCCGCTGCCGTGGCGGAGCTGATCAAGAATGAACATCCCCAGATCATTGCCACCATCCTCGTGCATCTGGACCGGGATCAGGCCAGTGCGATACTGGGTTCCTTTGTTGAACGGCTGCGTAATGATGTCATCCTGCGCATCGCGACGCTGGATGGTATCCAGCCCTCCGCGCTGAAGGAACTAAATGATGTGTTGACCAAACTGCTTGCCGGCAATACCAACATCAAGAAAAGCGCCATGGGCGGCGTGCGTGCGGCGGCGGAGATTCTCAACTTCATGGGCACGGCCAACGAAACTTCGGTGATCAATAGTGTTCGCGACTATGACCCGGAACTGGCGCAGGGGATTCAGGACGAGATGTTCGTGTTTGATAATCTGAATGACCTGGACGATCGTTCGATCCAGCTGCTGCTGCGTGAAGTCCAGTCCGAATCCCTGATTCTTGCCCTGAAAGGCGCGACGCCGGACCTGCGCGAAAAGATTTTCAAGAACATGTCTTCCCGTGCCGCGGAGATGCTGCGCGACGACCTCGAGGCCAAAGGGCCGGTACGGCTGTCCGAGGTTGAATCCGAGCAGAAAGAAATCCTCAAGGTGGTGCGCCGCCTGGCAGATGAAGGCCAGATCGTGCTCGGAGGCAAGGGCGACGAGCAGATGGTCTGATCGTTCGCTAGCCGATAACGCATGTCCAATAACATTATTCCAAAAGAGCAGTTAAGTGCATACCAGCGCTGGGAAATGGATGCCTTTGACGATACGAAGGCTGGGACGGAAAGCGCCAGCAGCGGCCAGGTAACGCTACCTACTGCCGAAGCGATTGAAGTCATGCACCAGCAGGCGCATCAGGAAGGCTACAGTGAGGGTTTCGAGCAGGGCAAGGCAGAGGGATACCGCGATGGGCAGGAGCAGTCCAGGCAGGAAGCGCAACGCCTGAATGGCTTGCTGAATCAGGTGAGTGAAGCCCTGCAGCAAATGGACCAGGAAGTGTCACAAGCTTTGCTCGATCTGGCGCTCGGGATTGCTCGCCAGATGTTGCGCCAGGCACTGCCAGTGCGGCCGGAACTGATTCTGGCTGTGGTGAAGGAAGCCATCAATAGCTTTCCTCAGGCCAACCAGCACCCTCAATTGATTTTGCATCCACAGGACGCCGCTTTGGTACGCGCCAGCCTTGAGGCAGAGCTTGTCCATGGTCACTGGCGAGTGGTTGAAAATAGCCAGATTGAACCTGGTGGCTGCCGTCTTGAAACCTCCCATGGCGAACTTGATGCCACGCTTGAAACGCGCTGGCAAAATGTGCTCGAATCACTAGGGCAGAACGGGGATTGGCTGGCGCCGAAATGAATCCGAAAGATAACTGGCAAAATCATCTGCAGAATTGCCGGGAGATCGTGGAGGGCAGCCCTCCCTGGGTCGTTACCGGCCGGCTGACAAGGGTGACCGGACTGGTGATGGAGGCGGTGGGTCTCAAGCTGGCGGTCGGTAGCAGCTGTCTTGTTTCCATGCCGGATGGGCATGACATGGAAGCGGAAGTGGTCGGTTTTTCCGGAGAGCGTTTGCTTCTGATGCCTTCCACTGACGTGTATGGGCTGACGCCAGGGGCAAAAGTCACGCCCGCTGTCAGCAACTTTCCTTCGCAGTCCCAGCCAGCAGGCCGCCCCGGACGGCATCGCCGCAATGAAGACCGCGCCAAGCAAGTGGCGGTGGGTGACCGCTTGCTGGGGCGCGTCATCGATGGCGCAGGCCGCCCCCTCGATTCCTTGGGCCCGCTCCTGACCGATTGCTCGGTTCCACTGCAAAGCAGGCCCTTCAACCCGCTGGCCAGGGCGCCGATTCGCGATGTCCTGAATGTCGGCGTGCGCGCCATCAATTCCTTGCTGTGTGTGGGACGTGGGCAGCGCATGGGGCTGTTTGCCGGCAGCGGTATCGGCAAGAGCGTGTTGTTGGGGATGATGGCGCGCTACACCAGTGCCGACGTGATTGTGGTTGGTCTTATCGGTGAGCGGGGCCGTGAGGTCAAGGAATTTATCGAAAACATTCTTGGCGCCGAAGGACTTGCACGCTCGGTGGTCGTGGCCGCGCCTGCCGATGCGCCGCCGTTGCTGCGCCTGCACGGGGCTTCCTATGCGACGGCGATTGCAGAATATTTTCGCGACCAGGGCAAGCATGTCCTGCTGATCATGGACTCCCTGACCCGCTATGCCATGGCGCAGCGCGAAATTGCGCTGGCGATCGGCGAGCCGCCTGCTACCAAGGGATATCCGCCTTCGGTATTTGCCAGGCTGCCGCAACTGGTTGAGCGTGCCGGTAATGGCCGCGATGGCGGTGGCTCGATTACGGCCTTTTATACCGTTCTGACCGAAGGCGACGACCAGCAGGATCCCATCGCCGATAGCGCACGTGCCATTCTCGACGGCCATGTGGTGTTGTCGCGCTCTCTTGCCGACCAGGGGCATTATCCGGCGATCGATATCGAAGCTTCGATTAGCCGTGCCATGACCGAGTTGATCACACCCCAGCACCTGGAGTGGGTGCGGCGTTTCAAACTGCTGTACTCGCGCTACCACCGCAGCCGGGACCTGATCAGTGTCGGTGCCTACGTCAAGGGTGGCGACCCCCTGCTGGATGAGGCGATCATGATGTACCCGCGACTCGAGGCTTTTCTGCAGCAAAGCATGCGACAGCAGGTCAACGAGCACGAGAGTGTGGCCCAACTGGCTGCGTTGTTCGGCCAGTAGTCGAAACATCATGGCGCGTAAATTTCCACTGCAATCACTGCTGGATCTATCCCGGAATCATATGGATCTGGCAGCGAAAAACCTTCAGGCTTTGAAGGTGCGCTGGAATGATGCCGAGGAAAAGCTCAAGCAGTTGCTGGCATACCGGGAGAGTTACCGGGAGCGTTTGCGTGAATCCGGCAGTGGCGGGACATCAGCCATGGCGCTGCGGGATTTTCAGCTTTTTCTGCTCAAGCTGGATACCGCCATCAAATTGCAACAGGATGAAGTTGCGCGTTGCCAGGCGCGGTGGGGCGCCGGACAGCAGGAGTGGCTGCGGCAGCGCGGCAAGCTCAAGGCTTTTGATACCTTGTCGCAGCGCCACCGGCGTGCCGAAGAAAAACGCGAGAACCAGATTGAACAGAAAGAGCAGGATGAGCTATCCAGCAAGAAAAGTGGCATGGAGGGTGAGCAGTGAATGTGGCATGAATATTGCTCTAAACCCATTCAGACAATGTGCTGAATGAGGTTGAAACATGCAAGCAATACCAGCAGCCATGGCCGTCATGCCAAAAATTCCCGGCAATGCCGCCCAGCCCGCCGGAGCGGAAAATAGCAGCGCCTCTGGCGAGGGCGTGGATTTTTCTTCCCTGCTCAAGGCACAGATCAAGGGAGTGGCGGTGGTTGACGAGGCTGTGGTTGACACAGAGATCAAGGCACGCCTTGATGCGGTATCCACGGAATTTGCTCCAGTCGACGTGGGGGGGCAGCAGGTAACGGATTTTTTGCCAGGAAGTGAGCTCGCGCCAAATGGCGGCTTGATTCCATTTGCCGGGGTTTTTTTGCCGGTTCCGGCCGACGTTGGGAAGCAGCTTGCGTCTCCTGGAAAGGCGCTTGAGGGTGTCAATGGCGATCCTGATGTTCTGGCTCAATTCAGCACGGAGCCTCCAGAAGTAAAAGCGGCAGCGTTGGATTCGGGCCGGCTGGCAGAATTTGCCGTTGACGGTGAAATATTGCCGCACGGCCGGGTGGAAGGCGGCGGGGAAGTGTTGCGCCAGGCGCTGTTGCCCGTGGATACGCCGCGCATGCCGGATGTCACGGCCAGTAACCTGTCCGCCATGATGACGGCAAATCAGCTTGCTATGGCCGAAACAAAGCCCTCGCAGTTTTCCCCGCTCACACTTCAGGCGCCCGTGGGCAGTCCGGGCTGGGGCGATGCGCTTGGCCAGAAAGTGGTGTGGATGGCCGGGCAGCAAACACAGGTGGCCGAGTTACACCTTAATCCACCCAATCTGGGTCCGATGGAGGTGCGGCTGACGGTCAGTAACGACCAGATTTCAGCCATGTTCGTATCACATCAACCCGCAGTGCGCGATGCTATTGAAGCCGCCATGCCCCGCTTGCGCGAGATGTTTGCTGATAGCGGGTTGACCCTTGGCAATACCACGGTCGGTTCCGATTCCTTGCCGCAGCAGCAGATGCCTGGCCGTGAGGGGCGGTCAGACGCTTCGCGGCAGCCGGATTTTGCTGTAACCGGCAACATGCACTCGCCTCAGAATATAGGCGGCGTGATTTCACTGCGTCAGGATGGTAGTGGAATGGTTGATCTGTTTGCCTGAAACAAACCCCGGGCCAGTCTGGCCCGGGCTCTCATGCCGGGATGTTGTTTTAATGCAACATCTGTGCGAAGTATTCCAAAAAATCCGTTTTTTTGTGCTGTGTTTTTTCTTCGTTACCCGGATTTTGTCCGGCGGGGTTCTTGTTATATTGCTGATTTATAACAAGTAATTGTTCATGTGGGCGGCGTTTTTCATTTCCGGCCGTTGATGGTCTGGCGCAATTTGCTTTCTCATGGCTGGTGCGTGCCCGCAGTGATAGTTGTTAAAGTACATAAATTATCAGCCAAAACTACTTGTTTTTTATATCATTTAAGTTTATAAGTTCCACCAAAGTGGTAAATGTCGACACTGGTTGAGTGCGGCGGGAAGCGAAAGCGAGGAAATGATGGCCAAAGACAAAGGAAAACCGGCTGCGGATGTCGCGGAGGGAGCGCCCAAGAAAGGCAAGGGCAAGCTGCTGATCATCATTGTTGCAGCCGTAGTGCTGCTGGCTGGCGGTGGCGGGGCCGCCTGGTACGTCATGCAAGCCAAAAAAGCAGGCCATGACGGACAGGAAGAAGCCAAACAAAAAGACGAGCCAGCGAAGCCACCGGTGTTCGTCAAGCTGGAAACCTTCACTGTCAATCTTGCTTCTGAAGGCGAGGATCGCATGCTGCAAACGGATGTCGAGCTCAAAGTGGCAGATGCCAAGGCGACAGAAAAGGTCAAGGCGCACATGCCCGAGATACGCAATACCCTTCTTTTGCTGCTATCCGGCAAAACGGCCAGTGCTTTGGCAACTGCCGAGGGCAAGCAGAAATTGAGTGGCGAAATCAAGACTCAAATCAATAAGGCATTGCACGTCAAAGAGGACGAAGGGGTGTCCGCGGTATTTTTCACGTCTTTTGTGATTCAGTAGATGACCGGACAGTGACGCCAGGACATCGGAAAAATGGCTGACGATATACTTTCACAGGATGAAGTCGATGCCCTTCTCAAGGGGGTGACGGGCGAGGTCGAAGAAGAGGCCGGGGTTGATGACGGCTTAGGCGTCAAGCCTTATAACCTTGCCAAACAGGAGCGCATCGTGCGCGGGCGTATGCCTGGGCTGGAAATGATTAACGAGCGTTTTGCGCGCATGTTGCGTATCGGCTTGTTCAATTTTATCCGGCGTACGGCGGAAATCTCCGTTGGTCCGGTGCGCGTCATGAAATACAGCGAATTTATCCGCAATCTGGTGGTGCCGACCAACCTTAATCTGGTTCACATTAAACCCTTGCGTGGCACCGCGCTGTTCATTTTTGATCCCAACCTGGTATTTCTGGTGGTGGACAATCTGTTCGGCGGTGACGGACGCTTTCACATGCGCGTCGAGGGCCGGGATTTCACACCCACCGAACAGCGCATTATCCAGAACATGCTCAACGTGGTGTTCGAGGAAATGAAAAAATGCTGGGAATCGGTTCACCCGGTGGAATTCGAGTATGTTCGATCGGAAATGAATACCCAGTTCGCGAATATTGCGACACCCAGCGAAGTGGTGGTTGTGACCACCTTCAACATCGAGCTGGGGTCGGGTGGCGGCGACTTTCACGTCTGTATGCCCTATGCTATGATCGAGCCGATTCGGGATGTCCTGTACAGCAGCATGCAAGGCGAGCGCATGGATGTGGACGAGCGCTGGATGCGGATGATGACCAAGCAGATCCAGGATGCCGAGGTCAATCTGGTCGCTAATCTCGGTGAGGCGCCAGTAAACCTGGGGCAGATTCTCAATATGCAGGTAGGTGATGTGATTTCTCTGGATATTCCCGAAGCCATTGTGGCGGAAGTGGACGGTATACCTGTACTTGAATGCAAATATGGCGTTCTCAATGGCCAGTATGCGCTGAAGGGCAACAAGATCCTGACCATGCCGGAAACCGAATCTTCATCGGAGAGAAGTAATGGCTGAAGAAGAAGGCCAAGTTGGAGCGGATGATTGGGCTGCCGCCATGTCCGAGCAGGGCGAAACTGCCGGCACCGCTGCCGAAGACGACTGGGCGGCCGCAATGGCAGAACAGGGCGACACCGATTCTTCCTCCGGCACCCAGCCAGCTCAGCCCCAAGTAGTCACAACGCCTGTTTTCGAACAATTTTCCGCATCTACCGGCCAGACTGGCATGGTCAATAATCTGGACATGATTCTGGATATTCCGGTCAGTCTGACAGTCGAGCTGGGGCGCACCAAAATTGCCATTCGCAGCCTGCTTCAACTGGCGCAGGGATCGGTGGTGGAGCTGGATGGTCTGGCTGGCGAACCCATGAATGTGCTGGTCAACGGTTGCCTGATCGCTCAGGGTGAAGTGGTGGTGGTGAATGACAAATTTGGCATCCGCCTGACCGACATCATTTCTCCCGCCGAGCGGATTCGTAAGCTCAACCGATGAATTCCCTGCGGTTTTCCGTGCTTGCCTCCCTGGGCCTGCTGCTTTTCCTCGCTTCATCTTCCTTTTTGGCTTTGGCGGCACCGCCGCAGGCACCACCACCGCTTCCCGCTTCGCCCGTTTCTCTGGGAGGCGTGCTGCAAGTGCTGCTGGGCTTGGTAATTGTTCTGGGCACGGTGGCTGCAACAGCCTGGTTGCTGAAACGTTTCGCGCCGGGGCAGGTTTCTGCGGGTGGGAACATCAGGCTGATTGGCGGAATTGCAGTGGGCCCGAAAGAGCGAGTGGTGGTGGTGGAAGTGGGAGAGACATGGCTGGTAGTCGGCGTGGCGCCGGGCCAGGTTACTGCGTTGCACAATATGCCCAGGATCGCAAATCTGCCCGAGGGCAATGCGCAGCCAGGGGGGGAGCAGCGTTTTTCGGTCTGGCTCAAGGATGTCGTGAGCCGGCGTAACGCGGCGGCCGGCAGCAAATAATTTATGGGCAGAGGATTGATGCGTAATCTGTTTTTTGTTGCAGCTTGGGTATTTCTGCTCGCGTTGCCGCAACTGGCAGTGGCAGCCGATGCCGGTTTTCCTGCCGTGACCAGCACGCCGTCGCCAGGTGGCGGCCAGACTTATACCCTCAGTATCCAGACCCTGCTGTTTCTTACCGCGCTGACGTTTCTGCCCGCCGCGCTGCTCATGATGACCGCGTTTACCCGCATCGTCATTGTGCTCTCCCTGTTGCGCCAGGCCCTGGGCACCATGCAGTCCCCGACCAATCAGGTGATTGTCGGCATGTCATTGTTCCTGACTTTTTTCGTGATGGCGCCGGTGTTCGAGAAAATCTACAACGAAGCTTATCTGCCCTATACGGACCAGAAGATCGAGCTCATGCCAGCGCTGGAAAAGGGCGCCGAGCCGCTCAAGGCTTTCATGCTCCGGCAGACGCGGCATGAGGATCTCGCCCTGTTCGTCAAGCTTTCCAACAGCCAGCCACTGGCTGGACCAGAAGACGTGCCCCTGAGAATTCTCGTTCCTGCTTATGTGACCAGCGAGCTCAAAACCGCATTCCAGATCGGATTCCTGATCTTCATCCCTTTTCTTATCATCGATATGGTCGTTGCCAGCGTGCTGATGTCGATGGGCATGATGATGCTGTCGCCCGTCATGATTTCGCTGCCTTTCAAGCTGATGCTGTTCGTGCTGGTAGATGGTTGGGCACTGCTTATGGCTTCACTGGTTCAGAGCTTCTATACATGACGCCGGAAACCGTGATGACAGTGGGCCGCCATGCCCTCGAAGTGACCATGCTGCTGGCTGCGCCAATACTGCTGGCAGCGCTGGTGACCGGGCTTTTGGTCAGCATTTTTCAGGCGGCAACGCAGATCAATGAAATGACCTTGTCGTTTATCCCCAAGCTGCTGGTGATGTTCCTGGTGTTGTTTATTGCCGGGCCATCGATGATCACCCTGATGGTGGATTACATGCGGCAGCTGTTTTCCGGTATCCCGGGCATGATCGGCTAGCTTATGCCGATCGCGCCGTTTCATGCTGACTCTAACTTCTGAACAACTCCTCGCCTGGCTGACGGGCTTTATCTGGCCGTTCTTCCGTATTGCCGCTCTGGTCGCCAGTGCGCCCGTGCTGGGTAATCCCAGTATTCCCCGCAGCGCAAAAACAGGTTTGATTGTGGCCATTACCCTGGTTGTGTCGCCGGTGCTGGGCCCCATGCCCGATGTTGACCCGGGATCTGCTGCCGGTTTGCTGATTCTGGTTCAGCAGGTCGTGATCGGGCTTGCCATGGGCCTGGCCATGCGGGTGGTTTTTGTCGCGGTCGAGATGGCGGGTAACCTGCTCGGTTTGCAAATGGGTCTCGGATTCGCAACTTTCTTTGATCCGATCAACTCGGCTCAGGTGCCAGTGGTCGCCCAATTCCTCGGGATTGTTTTTTCGCTGGTCTTTCTGGCGCTTAATGGTCATTTGTTGATGATCGAGGCATTGGTGGAAAGCTTCAGGGTTTTTCCAATAGCGGCGGAGCCTGTGTCGGCACAGGGGTGGAAAATCCTGGTTGATTGGGGAGGCGAGATTTTTCGTGCCGGCCTGTTGCTGGCCCTGCCCATGATCGCCGCCCTGCTCATAGCCAATCTGTCGATCGGCATCATGACGCGAGCGGCTCCACAGCTGAATATTTTCGCGGTGGGCTTCCCTATCACGCTGGCAGCCGGATTTCTGATGCTGTTCGTGACCTTGCCATACATGACACCGATTTTTGAGCGCATGACGCTCGACGGCCTGGAGATGATGCTGCAGGTCGCACGGGCAACCCGGCCTGCCGGGCCGTAACAAGGCTCCCCTGCCCCGGGAGGGACATGGATAAAATTCTGGCTGAGCGGATTTCCAGCCAAATCTGGGATGAAAAGTACCGCTATCGAGAGCGTGGCGTAATTTGCGATGTCACGATCGAGGATACCTGGCGCCGTGTCGCGCGGGCATTGGCCGCAGTAGAGCGGCCCGAGTGCGCGGATGACTGGGCGGCCCGGTTCTATGGGCTGTTGCAGGACTTCAAGTTCCTCCCCGGCGGGAGAATTCTGGCCGGGGCAGGCACCCGCCACCACGTTACTTTGTTCAACTGCTTTGTGATGGGTAGCATTGAAGATTCCATTGCCGGGATTTTCGAGACGCTCAAGGAAAGCGCGCTGACCATGCAGCAGGGCGGCGGCATCGGCCTGGATTTTTCCACCCTGCGGCCGCAGGGGATGGCGGCGCAGCAGGTAGGCGCGGTGGCCAGCGGGCCTCTCTCCTTCATGCATTTCTGGGACAGCATGTGCGCCACCATCCTCTCCACCGGTGCGCGGCGCGGCGCCATGATGGCGACCCTGAGTTGCGATCATCCCGATATCGAGGCGTTCATCGATGCCAAGCGTGACCCGAAATCCTTGCGGAACTTCAATCTTTCCGTGCTGGTGAGCGATGCCTTCATGGACGCAGTAGAGCAGGATGGGGAATGGCCACTGGTTTTTCCCCTGGCGGTGGATGAGGAAGTCCCGGGCGAGGTCATCGAGCGTAGCTGGACGGGCGCTGAAAAATCAAACTTGTGCCGGGTTTTCCGGCGGGTGAGGGCGCGCGGGCTGTGGGAGCGGCTGATGCGCGCGGCCTATGATTGCGCCGAGCCAGGCGTGATCTTCATTGACCGGGTCAACCAGCAAAACAATCTGTGGTATTGCGAGCATCTAAGCGCGACCAATCCCTGCGGCGAAGTTCCACTGCCTGCGTACGGTGCATGCAATCTGGGCTCGCTCAATCTGACCCGTTTCGTGCACCAGCCATTTACCCCCGCAGCGACGCTGGATATGGAGGCTATCAGCCAGGCTGCCGCACTCGCCACACGCATGCTGGATAATGTTTATGAGGCCTCGCTGTTCCCGCTGGTCAAACAGGCCGATACCGCCCGCGCCACGCGCCGTATGGGCCTTGGCCTCACTGGCTTGGCCGATGCCTTGATCATGCTGGGCATTCCCTACGGGAGTGCGGAATCGTTCCGCCTTGCCGGGGCAGTAATGGCGCGCATATCGCACGCGGCCTATCGCGCTTCCATCGAACTGGCACGCGAAAAGGGTGTGTTTCCCCTGTTCGACAGCGAAAAACATGGCCAGGGCGAATTCGTGCGCTCCCTGCCCGAAGATATCCGGCAAGGCATCAGCCGCCACGGCATACGCAACAGCCATCTCACCGCCATCGCGCCAACGGGAACGATCAGCCTGCTGGCCGGCAATGTATCGAGCGGGCTGGAGCCGGTTTATGACTGGCGCTATCGGCGCAGCATAAGAGCCGCGGATGGCAGCCTTTCCTCATTCGAAACGCAGGATTATGCCTATGCACGATTCCGGACTTTCCTTGGCGAACAGGCTCGTTTGACGCCGGCTTTTGTGACCGCCGCCGGGTTGCCGCCTGTAGCCCATCTCGGCATGCAGGCCGCGCTGCAAGCCCACGTGGATAGCGCCATCTCCAAGACCATTAATGTGGCGGAAGAATTAAGCTTTTCCAGCTTCAGCGGGTTGTACCAGCTGGCCTACGATCGCGGCTTGAAAGGTTGCACCGTGTTTCGTCCCAATGCGGTCACAGGCCAGGTACTGATGCCTGCCGACGAGCGCGCCCCGGATCGCCAATGCTGTTCGCTTGAACGCGAAGCGGACTAGCCCTGTCTTGAAGAATAGAAGCGCAACGGTTTTAGCGGGCAAGCCGCCATGCCGGCCTGCCTACTGCTTGCCGCCCCACGGCATGACGGGCACCGTGGATATGCTGTTCGCCGGCGCTCCCTCGATCAGCTTGCGGCTGATGGCCAGATAGACGAGCGTGCGGTTCGCCTCGTCCCACATGCGCATGATGCGGGTTTCCTTGAAGAGAATCGAGGTGTCCTCGGTGAAGATGGTTTCTTCCCTGGGCATCCTGGCCGGCAGGACGATGGGTCCGGTCTGGCGGCAGGCCAGGGAAAACTGCGACGGGTCCTGCGCCAGCCCCAGGCTTCCCGATACGCCACCGGTCCTGGCCTGGCTGACGTGGCAGGTAACGCCCGGCACCCTGGGATCGTTGAATGCCTCGACACACACCTTGTGATTAGCGCCGATGAGCTTCCAGGCGGTGGTGACGCAGCCGACAGGTTCGGCGTTGGCTGACCCGCTCAAGGCAAACAGGCTGGCTGTCATAAGACGTGAGAAGGTAGTAATTTTCATTGGTTTGATCCTTTTCATGTGGTCGCGCAATCTGCTACTCCGAAAATGCAAACAGCCGATAGGCCAAACTTCCCCACTAAGTTCGCTAGCGCACAGATTGGCGCCGCATAAAGGCGCAGAGTTCAAGGTATTCATTGTAATTCCTTTCACTTTGTACCGGAAAAATCATGGCTACGCTCCAGGCAGGCTGCCGGGAGTTGGTCAGGATTTAAGGAAATCGGCATGCCCAACCAACCCCCTGACCCAGCCAATCCCAACTTCCTGCGTGATCAAAACGACTGGGACACAGCGGAGCTGCTCGCCCACACACTGAAAGGCCTGACCGGCAACATCGGCCTTGGCAGTCTGCAACCGCTGGCGGAAAAACTCGAGCTTGCGATCAAGTCGCGCCGTTCGCGTGACGAGGTCGATGCCCGAATCGATGGGCCGACACGCATCGCAGAGATGGCGCGGGAAGCGGAGGAGCAGGGAAGGCCGTCCGCCACGGACAACCGGAAAAAGCTCGATGCAGTCTGTAACCAGCTGCAGTCCTTGCTGCTCGCAGGCGATGTGGGCGCCGTTGACGTGATGGATGCGAATGCGGAACTATTAAACGCAGCTTTCCCTCACCACTGTCATGAGATCGACAACAACATTCGGGCATTCGACTTCGAAGCAGCGCTCGCAGCACTGAGAACTGCCACAGCAAAACCCGCCTGAGAGGAGCCTTCATGGACGAACTCGACTTCACCGAAAAAGCCACCATACTGGTGGTTGACGACACGCCGGACAACCTGGACCTCAGCCGCCGCGTATACAAGGACGGGCTTCAGCCCGAAATCTCGGGCTGAAGCCCGACCTACAATTTAATGGATTATTTGGGTTGAACTCATCGAGCATTGCCCAGGAACATCGGAAGTCGATTTTACAAATCCAGAAGAGGCATCCAAAGGATACCGCACCATGAAACCAAGTAAGCATCTCTCGATGATCCGCAGTTTCCATCTCGCCGACTGGTTTACCTTAGGCAATGCCATCTGCGGTGCCGGTGCGTTGTTCGCCATGATGAGTTATGTGCAGACCCCGGATGTGCGGAACCTGTTTTTTGCCTGTGCCCTGCTTGCCCTGGCGTTTGTATTCGATATTCTCGATGGTCATGTCGCACGATGGCGCAAGCAAAGCTCGGTGCTGGGGCGCGAATTGGATTCCCTGGCCGACGTGATCTCCTTCGGTGTCGCGCCCGTAGCCATCGCCTACGGCGTCGGTATGAACGGCCTATGGGATCTAATGATCCTGCTCTACTTCGTTGCGTGCGGTGTGAGCCGCCTTGCGCGCTATAACGTTACAGCTGAAGACCTGGCGCAAGGTAGCGACAAGGTGAAATATTTCGAGGGCACGCCGATCCCCAGTTCATTGTTGCTCGTCATCGTCATTGCCATCGCCGCCGGATACGGTGCGATCGGCGACCATCTCTGGTTTGGCATGGTTCACATTGGGCCATGGCGATTCCACCCGCTGGTATTGATGTTCGCGGTTTCCGGCTCATTGATGATCAGCCGGACTCTGCATATTCCGAAAATCTGAGATATTTTCGTGTTTTTATGATTTTCGGCATTGTTGGGGTGCGATTCAAGCTGATGTGGCGAAGCCCAACAAACCCAAACTTCAAGACCCGGTGTTGTTGTTTGAGTTTATTGGGCTTTGCGATAAGGCTGCTCAGACCAAGCTGCAAGCCGTTGATTCCATTCATATAAAATCTATAACGGATAATCTGGGTTTAACCTGGAAACTTCTGTTGACCGCTTAACTATTAACCCGGCCCGTAAATACCCGGGGATGTAGGAGGCCCGCCCCGGGCCGATTCAGGATATAACCGGCCAATCGCGGCGAGGGCGCCGCTTGTGAATTTGACGGCCGGGTTTGAGTGACCGGATCAAGGAGTGGGCCGCCCGCAGGCTCGAATATTGGCTGTAACGGAGTAATGATGAATAAATTTGTCTGTTTAAACTTGTTGAAATTTCTCCTTTTGATCGGCGCCACGAGTGTGGCGAATGCCGCGCTGGTGGAATCGTACCCTGCTGCAAGTCTGCGCGCAAAATACGTGTCTCTGGGGGAGCAACTGCGGCTGAATCAATTCAAGCGGCCGCTGGTACTCGGCTCTGCTGAAACACAAGACAGCTTGAAGGGCGATATCTACGCGATCGTCGACTACCCATTTGAAGCAGTAAGCGCTGGCCTGAATAATCCGGAACATTGGTGCGACGTGATGATCCTGCACATCAATACCAAATATTGCCATGCGGTGGCGGGGCCATCAGGCACTATCCTGGTAATCAATGTCGGCAAAAAGACGCCAGAAGAACTGGCTGATGCGGCGCGCGTCGAATTCAATTACAGCGTAGCTACGGCGACCCCAGAATATTTTGCCATCATGCTCAATGCCAAGGACGGGCCGCTGGGCACCAGCGACTTCCATATCACGCTGGAAGCAATGGCGCTCAAAAACACCAAAACGTTTCTGCATCTGACGTACTCTTACTCGATGAATTTTCCCGGGCGGCTGGCCATGAAGACGTATCTTGGGACTGTCGGCAGAAGCAAGATAGGATTTACCGTGACCGGCAAGCGGGCCGATGGCAAGCCTGCCTATATCGGCGGAGTGCGGGGCCTGATGGAACGCAACACGATGCGTTACTACCTCGCGATTGATAGCTTTTTAGGCGCAGCCCGTGCGGCGCCGGCGGTGCAACTCGAAAAACGTTTGCAGAGCTGGTTTACAGCGTCCGAACGCTATTCGCGCCAGTTGCACGAGATGGATCGTAGTGCCTACCTCGAGATGAAACATGCCGAGTATTTACGTCAGCAGACTATGTACTGACGCTCACTGCGCTTTGTTCGTGCTATGTGCGACACCGTACACTACGCATGGGGTTATGGGCAGTTCCGCTGCGGGGTTGTTCAGCCTGGGGAAGTATGTGATTGGCCTGTATCTGGGCAACAGCGGCGTGGCATCAAGCTTCGGCGCCGCCGGATCGCTGATCGCGTTGCTGCTATGGGTGTACTACTCGGCACAGATTTTCTTCCTTGGGGCGGAATTCACACGGCACTATGCGCTGTGGTTCGGCAGCCATGCAGCATGAGCGGCGACGCGCCGAGGACATGGAGCGCCGCGCGGCCGAGAGTTGAGTGTGTTTTTCACTGCACGGCAGGCTCGGCAGCAGGTGGGCATTATGTACGGTACCGCACAGACATTGCCCGCTCTAACGTCCATTATTCCTACCATGCCGCGTTTCTTCGCTCATCAGCCCGGATTTGGGGCCGGATGACACTCACGCGTTTAATGGACCATAAACACCGCCACGGGAGGCCCCTCCGATGTCAGTAATCGCAGCACCTGCAGCGGAAGCCCTGGCTGGCAATCAAGACATTTCAGAACAGGTAGCGGATGCTGCCCATCCTGGCATCGTTCACGTTCCTGTGGATGCGCGCGGCCTGGCGCTTGGCATACTGGCGACTGTCGCCCTGGTGTTTGCGCTGGACTGGATGCAGGCGCTTTTTGTCCCCTTGCTGTTGGGGATTTTTTTGGCTTACACCCTGAATCCACTGGTTGCAGGGTTGGAACGGATAAGAATGCCGCGCGTGTTGGCCAGCAGCATGGTGATGCTGGCCGTGGTGTGCGCACTCGTGTCGGGTGCCTACTCGTTGCGTGGGCAGATGCTGACCATAATCGCGCAGTTGCCCGAAGCGGCAAGCAGGCTCTCCGAGGAGATCGCCAGCATGCGCAATGACCCGGGCGGCAGTCTGCGGAAGATGCAAAGCGCAGTGGGCGAAATGGAAAAGGCGGCCAGCCAGATGGACGGAATTCCGCCGGGCCGCAAGCCACGTACTACCCACGTCGTCATCGACACGCCGGGGTTCAAGCTGGGCGATTTCATGTGGGCCGGCTCCATGGGGGCCTTGGGATTTATTGGCCAGGCGGTCATGGTGATTTTTCTGGCCTTCTTTCTTCTGGCGGGGGGGGACACTTTCAAGCGCAAGCTGGTGCGGCTCACAGGGCCGACCTTGTCGCGCAAAAAAATCACCATCACCATCCTTAATGACATCAACCATTCCATCCAGAAATATATGTTCATGCTGTTGGTGACCAATCTACTTTTGGGCTTGCTCAGCTGGATCGCTTTCAACTTGATCGGACTGGAAAATGCGGGCGCATGGGCCGTCGCTGCGGGCATGCTGCATGTCATTCCTTACGTCGGCCCGATATTCACTGCAGCCGCGACCGGGATGGCGGCTTTCATGCAGTTCGATTCGTTTTTGATGGCACTTTTGGTTGCAGGAGCATCATTGGCGATTGCCACGCTCGTCGGTACTTTTGTGACTACCTGGATGACCGGGAAAATCGCCAGGATGAACGCAGCGGCGGTATTTGTCTCGCTGCTGTTCTGGGCATGGCTGTGGGGCATTTGGGGCATGCTGCTCGGTATCCCGATCATCGTTATTGTGAAAGTGGTGTCCCAGCATGTAGAGCAAATGCAGCCGGTGGCAGAGTTGCTTGGTGAATAGAAATATTCATGTATTCAGTGAGTTGTAATTAACTATCAGGAGTGAAAATCATGGGTAAAGAACAAAAAAGCAACAAGTTGGAAAAGAAGCAACCGCTTCTGACGCCAAAAGAAAAAAAGGCAGCGAAGAAGACCAAGAAAGAGAAGGTAACGATGGGTTCATGACAGGGCGCGTCGGATTTAAACAGGTATCGGCAAGCTGGGAGCAAGTAGGTTGGGTTCACCCGGCTAAAGCGCCCGAGTACAAGAGGCGCGGCTTTTAGCGCCGTAACCCAACAAACCCAAATATTCAAAACCGGTTTTTAAAAGGGAGGATTGGGTCTGTTGGGTTACGCGATAAAGCCGCTAACCCAACCTACATGTGGCCCCATTAAGTTAACAGTATTGGCTTTAACCCGGGGTTATGAAAAAACCGGGAGAGGCGAAGTGTTGCGTTGATTACGCCAAGTTCGAACGAGAGGAGAATGTCATAGCCATCAAGGAGTTCGGATTTTCGGCGCTCACAAGGAATACACCGCGTAACGACCGGGATACCGAGTTGCTGCGCGCTGAGTTGTTCAGCATCGAGCAACTGAAGCGTCACGCGGTAACGCTGGCCGGCCAGCACAGAGTCGGTCTGCGCTCTGGGCCGGACAAGTTGCTGCCACGACTGGCGGACAATGCGCGCGTACTGCTGGCAGCGTATGACGTGGTGACAGCCGCAACCACGCCGGGACAACGGTTGGTGCCGGCAGAATCCTGGTTGCTGGATAATTTCTATCTCATCGAGCAGCAGATCGGCCTGGCGCGCCGCCTTCTCCCACGTAACTACAGCCGGCAATTGCCGCAATTGGCTGATGGCCTGTCAGCCGGATTCCCCCGCATCTATGACTTGGCGTTGGAGTTGGTTTCTCACATGGACGGGCGTGTCGACAGCGACAACGCCACCCAGTTCATTGCCGCCTACCAGAGCATTGAGCCCTTAAAGCTGGGGGAATTGTGGGCATTTCCGATCATGCTGCAGTTGGCGCTGCTGGAAAACCTGCGTCGCGTCGCCTTGCGCATTGCGCGACGGCGCGAGGAGCGTGACACGGCCATCATCTGGGCGGACCGCATGCTCGCGACGGCTGAAAAGGAGCCGAAACAGCTGATCCATTTGCTGGCCGAGTTCGCCAATGCAGATGTGCCGCTGACCGCGCCGTTTGTGGAAGAGTTTTACGCCAGGCTCCAGGATCAGGGGCCGGCCATGGTTTTCGTCCAAACCTGGGTCGAGCAAAAATTGCTTGCAGATGGGGTGACTGCTACAGCCTTGTCGGAGGCTGCCAGCCGAACGGCGGCGACTAACCAGATATCCATCGCAAACAGTATCGGTAGCCTGCGATTCATCGGCGCAATGGACTGGCGGAATTACGTCGAGTCGCTCAGTGCCGTTGAACAGACCTTGTGTGAAGACCCGGCGGGGATGCACGCCGCCCAGGACTTCTCCACCCGCGACCGCTACCGGCATGTCATCGAAGACGTGGCGCGGGGCTGTTCGCGCAACGAGTTAGTGGTGGCTCGCTCGGCCATTGCGCTGGCGCGGGCAGCCGCAGAACGCCTGGGTGCCAGCGACCGTAGCGCGCATGTCGGCTACTACCTGATCGATCATGGACGGCAAATGCTGGAGCGTGCGGTCGGCTGTCGTTTTTCGTGGAAATTGCGGGCCAGCCTGGCGAGCCGGAATTTTCGCCTGTTCCTTTATCTCAGCCCCATCCTGTTGCTCACCGCAGTGGCGGCATCGCTCGTGCTTTCATCTTTCGGTGGCCTGGATCCAGGTGGTTGGCGCTACTGGTTTTTTGCGCTCACCAGCATGATCACTGCATCGGCGCTGGCCGTGGCGCTGGTGAACTTGCTGGTCACGCTCGTCATGCCGCCGCGCGTGTTGCCACGCCTGGACTTTTCGCATGGCATTCCCGATGTTCACCGCACCATGGTGATTGTCCCCACCTTGCTGGGCCAGCCGCAAGATGTCGATGACCTGCTCGAAGCGCTGGAAATACGCTATCTCGGTAACCGCGATCCCAATCTGTTCTTTGCCTTGCTGACGGATTTCCGCGATGCGCCGGAGGAAACCATGCCAGGCGATGACGCCCTGCTCGACCACGCGCGCGCCGCTGTCCTGGCGCTCAACGAGACCTATCGCGACGACCGGCCGTGCATCTTCTACCTGTTTCACCGCCCCCGGGTGTGGAATCCATACGAACGGGTGTGGATGGGCTATGAGCGCAAGCGCGGCAAGCTGGAGCAGTTCAATGCCCGGCTCAGGGGGGAGGCGCAAACCTCGTTTTCGGATATTGTTGGCGATGCCGCCATCCTCGCTTCGATCAAGTACATCATCACCCTGGATACCGACACGCAACTGCCGCGCGATGCGGCACGCACGCTGATAGGTAACCTCGCTCATCCGCTCAATCGCCCGGTCTACGATCCCCAGAAGGGGCGCATTGTCGAAGGCTACGCGATCCTGCAGCCACGTGCTTCGATCAGCCTGACCAGTGCCGGCCAGTCACGCTTTACCAAACTGTTCGCGGGTGAGTCCGGCATCGATCCCTACACGCGCGAAATATCAGATGTTTATCAGGATATTTTCGGCGAGGGATCGTTCATCGGCAAGGGCATCTACGATGTCGACGCCTTTCGTCAGGCTGTCGATGGGCGTTTTCCGGAGAACCTGATTCTCAGTCACGACCTGCTGGAAAGTGGCTATGCGCGTTCGGCGCTGGTGAGCGATGTCGACCTCATTGAGGAGCACCCGGCCAGTTACGCACTGGAGGCCAGCCGGCGCCACCGCTGGATACGCGGCGACTGGCAGCTTGCCGGCTGGCTGCTGCCGCGCGTGTCCGGGCCAGTCGCGCAGCCAGAATCAAGCGCGCAGCCAGGACCAAGCAAGCCAGATGGATCGAAAACGCAACGGCAAGCTAACCCGCTCACCGCCTTGTCGCAGTGGAAGATTTTCGACAACCTTCGACGCAGCCTCGTGCCGCCGGCCTTGCTTGCCTTGCTGGCCGGTGGTTGGCTGTTTGGCCCGGGGCCAGCGTGGTTCTGGACCCTGCTGGCATTGGCTGTTGTGCTCCTGTCTACCTTGCTGTCTACCGTGATCGGGCTGATCCGCAAGCCTGAAGAACGTGAATGGCTGATACACCTGAGCCTGACCAGTAAATCGGCAGCCCGCCCGCTGGTGCTCGCCCTGCTGAACCTGGTGTTTTTGCCCTACGACACCCTGATTTGCCTGGGTGCGATCCTGCGTTCGGGCGTGCGCATGCTGTTCACGCGACATGGCTTGCTGCTCTGGCAACTGCCATCCTACGCAACACGCAACGCGCGCCGCACGCTGGCTGATTTTTTCAGGGAGATGTGGATCGCGCCGGTTGTGGCGCTGATGTTGAGCCTTGCATTGGAAGGAGCAGATTTGCTCTACTGCTTGCCCGTCTTGTTGCTCTGGCTGGTGTCGCCTGTCGTCGGCTGGTGGATCAGCCTGCCGCTGGTGTCCCCCATACCGGATTTGAGCATTGAGCAACGGCTGTTCCTGCGAGCTTCAGCCCGGCGGACGTGGCGTTTCTTCGCTGAGTTCGTCGGTCCACTGGACAACTGGCTGCCACCCGACAACTTCCAGGAATACCCGGCTCCGGCCATTGCCGCGCGCACCTCGCCCACCAACATCGGCATGTCGCTGCTGGCGGACCTGGCGGCGTACGATTTCGGTTACATTCCCGCTGGAGAGTTCCTCCGGCTGGTCGAGAATACCCTGGCCACGATGGAAAAGCTGGAACGCTACCGCGGCCATTTTTACAACTGGTATGACACGCGCACGCTGCAAGCCCTGCACCCGCGATACGTCTCATCGGTGGATAGCGGCAACCTGGCTGGCAGCCTGCTCACCCTGCAAGCCGGGCTGGCCGAACTGAAAGACCAGCCGGTGCTGTCATCAAACGCATTCCAGGGGCTGCAGGACACCTTGCAGGTATTTGTCGAACATCTGCCTGCTTCACCTGCGCCGGATCTTGCGAAGCAGATCAGGTTTCTGCAGGACACACTACATTCACTGATATCGAATGGTCAGCCACCGGCACTGGCTGCCGCCGATAGCTTGCTGGATGAGATTCACCGTACTGGCGAGGGGCTGGTCAAGTGGCTGCCCGCAGATATTGATATCGATGGCGAACTCTATTACTGGGCGCAGGCATTCGACCAGCAATCCCGCGCTCTGCGTGACGACCTGGGATTTTTAGTACCCGCACCGCGACAATTCAGCAACATCCCGACACTGACAGAATTGGCCAGCACGCGTGCAGTGGAGCGGCTCGGCGTCATCGACGCCTTGCTGGAGCGTTGCCGCAAACTGGCGGCGATGGACTTTGAATTTCTCTACGATACCTCGTGTGGCTTGCTGAGCATCGGCTACGACGTGGGCGAACGGCGCCGCGATCCGTCATGCTACGACCTGCTGGCATCGGAAGCGCGCCTGGCCAGTTTCCTACTCATCGCGCAGGGCCAGGTTCCGCAGAAACACTGGTTCTCGCTCGGCCGCCTGCTGACCAGTCATGGCGGCGAGGTAAGCCTGATTTCGTGGAGCGGCTCGATGTTCGAGTACCTCATGCCGCAACTGATCATGCCCAGTTTCGACAACACCCTGCTGGAGCAGACCTGCAAGGCCGCCGTGTCGCGCCAGATCGAGTATGGCCGTCAACGCGCCGTGCCTTGGGGTATTTCCGAGTCCTGCTATAACGCCACCGATGCTGCCCAGGTCTATCAATACCGGGCCTTCGGCGTGCCCGGCCTGGGTTTCAAGCGCGGTCTGGGCGACGACCTGGTCATCGCGCCATACGCCAGCGCACTGGCGCTGATGGTGATGCCGCAGGCCGCGTGCCGCAACCTGCAGACGCTGGCGGAGCAGGGTTTCCTCGGCGCCTACGGCTTCTACGAGGCGGTCGATTACACGCCATCGCGTGTGCCGCGCGGCAAGCGTCACGCCATCGTGCGTAACTTCATGGCGCATCATCAAGGCATGAGCCTGTTGGCTTTCGAGCATGTATTGCTCGACCGGCCGATGCAGCGCCGATTCATGTCAGACCCGCTGGTGCGCGCCACAGAATTGTTGCTGCAGGAGCGCGTGCCGAAGAAAGGCGCCACCCTGCACCCGCACGCGGCTGAAGTGAGCGCCACCGCGCGTCCGCCAGAGGCAGAGGCAGGCACGATCATGCGCGTGTTCACCGACCCGAACACCCCGATACCAGAAGTTCACCTGTTGTCCAACGGCAGGTGCCACGTCATGGTGAGCCATGCCGGCGGAAATTACAGCAACTGGCGCGGCCTGGCCGCCAACCGCTGGCGCGAGGACGCCACCTCAGACAGCTGGGGAACGTTCATTTACCTGCGCGATCGCGACACCGGACGATATTGGTCAAGCACGCATCAGCCGACCCTGCGCCAGGCCGATCACTACGAGGCGATCTTCGTGCAGGCGCGCGCCGAATACCGGCGGCGCGACCAGGCGATCGAAACGCACACCGAGATCAGCGTTTCACCTGAAGACGACGTTGTGATCCGCCGCGTCACCCTCACCAACCTGTCGTCCCGGCCCCGGCATATCGAGGTGACGAGTTACGCCGAGGTCGTGTTGGCGCCGTTGAATGCCGACCTTGCCCATCGCGCTTTCAGCAACCTGTTCGTGCAAACCGAAATCCTGCCCGGGCAGCAGGCGATCCTCTGTACGCGGCGCCCGCGTACACAGGGGAGAAGGTGCCGTGGGGATTTCACCTGTTGACCACACCAGGAGCGGTTGCCGGCGAGTCATCTTATGAGACTGATCGTGCCCGCTTCATCGGCCGGGGGCGAACGGCGGCCAACCCGGTGGTGCTGGACAGCAGAGACAGCCCGCCGGGATTGTCGAATACCGATGGTTCGGTGCTCGATCCCATCGTTGCGATTCGCCGCACCCTTACCCTGACACCCGATGAATCGGCGACGGTGCAGATCATTTCCGGTATCGCGGACACGCGCGAAGGCGCTTTGGCTTTGATCGAGAAATATTGCGACCGGCACTTTGTCGAGCGTGCCTTTGAAATGGCCTGGTTCCACAGTCAGGAGGTGTTGCGCCACCTCAACGCAAGCGAAGCCGATGCGCAGGTCTTTGGCCGCCTGGCCAGCTCCGTCGTTTACAGCAGTGCGCTGCGCCGCGCTGCGCCCAGCGTTATTGCCCGCAACCAGTTGGGTCAGCCGGGACTGTGGCGCTTCAGCATCTCGGGCGACCTGCCGATCGTTCTGATACGAATCGGCGACCTGAACCGCATCGACCTGATCAAACAGGTGCTGCAAGCCCATGCCTACTGGCGCATGAAAGGTTTGGCTGCGGAGCTGGTGATCATCAACGAGGATTTCTCCGGCTATCGCGCGGTTCTGCATGACCTGATCATGGGGCTGATCAACGCAGGTCCCGATGCGCAAATTATCGGCAAACCGGGCGGGGTCTTCGTGTTGCGCGCCGAAGAACTGTCCGGGGATGAACGGGTTTTGTTCCAGACCGTCGCCCGCATCGTGTTCACCGACACGGCCGAAACCCTGATCGAGCAGGTGGAACGCCGCCTGTCGGCAGAGCGTGTGTCCGACCGTTTCGAACCCGTGCTGCAAGCGGCGGTTGAGCGTATCCATCCGCTACCCGAGCGCGAACGCATCTTCTGCAACGGACTGGGGGGCTTCACGCCCGATGGGCACGAATATGTCATCACCCTTGAGCCAGGGCAGAATACGCCGGCGCCGTGGGCCAATGTTATCGCCAGCCCGCACATCGGCACGGTCGTCAGCGAGGGTGGGAGTGCCTACACCTGGGTGGGAAACGCGCACGAATTCCGTCTGACCACCTGGCACAATGATCCGCTCTCCGACAGTAGTGGTGAGGCGTTCTACATTCGTGATGAGGAAACGGGCGCATTCTGGTCGCCGACACCGCTGCCGGCCCGTGGAAAATCCGGCTATGTATGCCGGCACGGCTTCGGCTACAGCGTGTTTGAGCATTACGAAGCCGGTATTGCCTCGGAACTCTTTACCTACGTCGCGATGGACGCAGCGGTGAAATTCGTGGTGGTCAAGCTGCACAACCATTCGAAGCGCACGCGCCGATTGACGCTGACCGGATATTGGGAACTGGTGCTCGGTGAGTGGCGACATGCCAATCTGATGCACATTGTGACCGAAACGGATGCCGGCAGCGGGGCACTGTTTGCCCGCAATGCTTATGGCCGGGAATGCGCCAATCGGGTGGTTTTTGCGCAAGTCAGCGATGCTCATTCAGGTGGGACGGGGCGTACGGTGACAGGAAGCCGCACCGAGTTCATTGGCCGCAACGGCTCGCTGTCCAGTCCGGCGGCGATGCAGCGCAAGCATCTATCGAACCGGACCGGTGCGGGTTTCGATCCGTGCGCCGCGATCCAGACCCAGATCAAACTGGCCGAAGGGCAGGAGAGCGAGATCGTGTTCGTGTTTGGTGCAGCGCGCGACAGCGACGAAGCACAACATTTCATCCAGCGCTTCTGTGGGCCGATTCGCGCGCGGCAGGCATTGGAGGCGGTGTGGGGATACTGGAACCATACCTTGGGCGCGGTGCACGTGGAAACGCCGGACCCCGCGCTGAACGTGCTGACCAACGGCTGGCTGATGTACCAGACGCTATCCAGCAGGTTGTGGGGCCGTAGCGGGTATTACCAGTCCGGCGGCGCCTACGGCTTTCGCGACCAATTGCAGGACACCATGGCGCTGCTCCATGCGACACCCTGGCTTGCCCGCGAGCAGTTGATCCGTTGCGCCGAACGCCAGTTCCTTCAGGGCGACGTGCAGCACTGGTGGCATCCGCCCAACGGGCAAGGGGTGCGCACTCATTTCTCGGATGACTATCTGTGGCTGGCATATGCCACCTGCCGTTATGTGCAGGCGACCGGCGACACGGGTGTTCTGGACGAGTCAGTGCATTTCCTCGATGGTCGCGAATTGAATCCAGAAGAGGAGGCTTACTACGACCAGCCGCAACGTTCGACTGAAGCAGCAAGCCTGTATGAGCATTGCGTGCGTGCCATCAAGCATGGCTTGCGCTTCGGCGCACATCAGTTGCCGCTGATGGGTTGTGGCGACTGGAACGATGGCATGAATCTCGTCGGCCGTGACGGCAAGGGCGAGAGCGTCTGGCTGGCCTGGTTCCTGTACGAGAATCTTGAACTGTTTGCCGGGCTGGCGCGTGGCCGGGGCGATGCGGCCTTCGCCGAATCCTGCGGCGCGCAGGCTGCCCTGCTGCGCAACAACATCGAGACCCATGCCTGGGACGGCGCCTGGTACCGGCGCGCCTATTTTGACGATGGCACACCGTTAGGCTCGTCCAGCAATGACGAATGCCAGATCGATTCGATCAGCCAGAGCTGGGCGGTCATTTCGGGCGGCGGCGATCCCATACGAGCCCGCCAGGCCATGGCGGCGGTGGACCAGCGCCTGGTGCGGCGCGACACACAGCTGATCCAGCTGCTCGACCCGCCTTTCGATAAATCCGGCCTTGAACCCGGTTACATCAAGGGCTACGTGCCCGGCGTGCGCGAGAACGGCGGCCAATACACCCATGCCGCGATCTGGTCCACGATGGCGTTTGCCATGATGGGTGAGCGGGAACGGGCGTGGGAATTGTTCGCCATGCTCAACCCCGTCAATCACGGCAGCACGCCTGCGGAGATCGAACGCTACAAGGTCGAGCCTTACGTCATGAGCGCGGATATTTACGCTACGCCGCCCCACACAGGCCGGGGGGGCTGGACCTGGTACACCGGGGCAGCGGGCTGGATGTACCGGCTGAGCGTGGAAACGCTGCTGGGCCTGCAACTGGAAGTGGACCACCTGCGCATTGCACCGTGCATCCCGGCCCACTGGGAGTCGTACAAAATCCATTATCGTTATCGTGAGACCTTCTATCACATCACTGTCAAGCTTGTCGGCGAGCATTCGGAACAGGCGGTCGGCGTGACGGTGGACGGCGTCGAACACCCCGGCAAACTCATTCCGCTGCTCGACGACCGCCAGGATCACGCGGTCGAAGTGAGAATAATCGCGCTTCAATAATCCTAGAAAAAGCAGTTAACCACGGAGTTCACGGAGAACACGGAGTAAAAACAATAGATAGCATGATATTTGGCAATCACCCGTTGGGTGAGGCCATAAATTTCCTCAAACTGCCTTTCTCTGTGCTCTCCGTGCCCTCCGTGGTTGTCGAACTGAGGTTTTTAGGATAATCCAAGGAGATAAACATGAACATGACTTTAAGCCTCGCCCCGCTGGTTTCACTGCTTGCCGGCATTCTCATTCTGCTTGTGCCGCGTCTGCTCAATTACATCGTCGCGATTTATTTGATTATTATCGGCTTGATCGGGTTGTTCGGCGGGAGCGGTTTGCATATACGGTGATGGCGGGAGCCGATTCCGGGCATGGGGAGCGCGCCATGAGCGGTAACACGCCAAGGGTGCAAAACGTGTATGCTGCATGCATGGTCATGCCCATTTGGACGGCCATTCAGAGACCGCACATGGATACCCCGCACAGCCCCAACCAAAACCATCTTCTCGCTGCCCTGCCCACGGCTGAATTCGAGCGCATCGCGCCTTATCTGGAGTTGGTCGCGATGCCGCTGGGCGAAGTTCTTTACGAATCCGGCGGCCAGTTGCAGCACGCCTATTTCCCGGCCACTGCCATCGTTTCCCTGCACTACGTGATGGAGAACGGCGCATCATCCGAAATCGCGGGGGTAGGCAACGAGGGTGTGCTCGGTATTTCACTTTTCATGGGCGGCAACACCACGCCCAGCCGGGCCATCGTGCAGACCGTGGGCCACGGCTACCGGCTGAAGGCGCGCTTGCTGAAGGAGGAATTCAATCGCGCCGGGCCGATGATGCGTTTGATGCTGCGTTACACCCAGGCATTGATTACCCAGATATCCCAAACTGCGGTCTGCAACCGGCATCATTCGGTGGAGCAGCAGCTGTGTCGCTGGCTGTTGCTGACCCTTGATCGCTTGCCCTCGAACGAATTGACCATGACACAGGAACTGATTGCCAGCATGCTCGGCGTGCGCCGCGAAGGCATCACGGAAACCGCCGGGAATCTGCAGCGCGCGGGTTTGATCAGTTACCGCCGGGGTCACATCACCGTAATTGATCGATCGGGATTAGAAACCCGCGTGTGCGAATGCTATGCGGTGGTCAAAAACGAATTCGATCGCTTGCTGTGCGATGTGCGTAATCGCCAGGAATTTTCCTCAGCCAGTGGTTAATCCCTGGCACTGCTTGATGCTTTGCATAAATTTGCCCTGCTGTGTGCGATAACGCACGGAGCGCGGCAGGTTTTATCGCTATGATGAAACATGACTGCTCAAATTCGTCCACGGACTTGCCCCCTGGTGACTGCAAGCAAACGCATGCTTTTTTGGCGCAGGATGAGCTTGGCAGGGCGGGCACATATACCCACCTTGCCGGGCTTTATTTAACAGAGATAAACCATGTCCAAAAAAATCCGTGATGCCGCTATTGCCAACCCCGCAGCTGGGGCGGCGAAGGGCATCACCGAGGTCCGGCGCCAGGAGGCCTTGCTTAAAACCGGGGCCTTGCAGAACGCGATTCTGAACAGCGCCAACTTTTCGAGTATCGCTACCGACGAGAAGGGCGTTATCCAGATCTTCAACGTCGGCGCCGAGCGCATGCTGGGCTACTCGGCAGCCGATGTCCTGAACAAGATCACCCCGGCCGACATTTCCGATCCGCAGGAATTGATCGCGCGCGCGCAAGCGCTCAGCATCGAGCTGGAAACCCCGATTGCGCTGGGCTTCGAGGCCTTGGTGTTCAAAGCCTCACGCGGCATCGAGGACATCTACGAGCTGACTTACGTCCGCAAGGATGGCAGCCGCTTTCCAGCGGTGGTGTCGGTCACGGCGCTACGCGATGCTCAAGGCAAAATCATCGGCTACCTGTTGATTGGCACTGATAATACCGCGCGCAAGCGGGTGGAAGCCGAGCGGGCGCAGCTCCTTGAGGCGCTGCAAAATAAAAACGTCGAGCTGGAGAGCGCCAAATTCGTGGCGGAAAAAGCCAACCTTGCCAAATCGGATTTCCTTTCCAGCATGAGCCATGAACTGCGCACCCCGCTCAATGCCATCCTCGGCTTTGCCCAGTTGCTGGAGGCGGGTTCACCGCCACCCACGCCCACCCAGATTATCAGGCTGCACCAGATTACCAAGGCGGGATGGTATCTGCTGGAACTGATCAACGAAATCCTCGATCTCGCGGTGATCGAGTCCGGCAGGCTATCGCTGTCGCGAGAACCGGTGTCGCTGATCGAGGTCCTGCGCGAATGCCAGGCCATGATCGAACCGCAGGCGCAACAACACGGCATCCAGTTAAGCTTTTCCCCTTGCGATCACAGCTGGTTTGCCCATGCCGACCGAACCCGGGTCAAGCAGGTTGTGATCAACCTGCTCTCCAATGCGATCAAATACAACCGCGAGCATGGAACGGTAGCGGTGGAGTGCACCGCGAGCACCCCGGAACGTATCCGCATCAGTGTCATAGACAGCGGTGAGGGATTGGCCCCCAAAAAGCTGGCGCAGCTATTCCAGCCGTTCAATCGTCTCGGGCAAGAGTCCGGCTCCGAGGAAGGGACGGGCATCGGTCTGGTGGTCACCAAGCGGCTGGTCGAACAGATCGGAGGCGCCATCGGCGTGGAAAGCACCGTCGGCGTGGGCAGCGAATTCTGGATCGAGCTGATCCGGGACGTTACGCCCCACCTTGCCGCTGGAAGCACAATGCCCGCTGAACTTGCACCGCAAGCCCAGGGAAATACCCAGCAAAGCGCGGCGCGGCGCACCCTGCTCTATGTGGAAGATAATCCGGCCAACCTGATGCTGGTCGAACAGATCATTGCGGGCTGCCCACATATGCACATGCTGAGCGCGCACGATGGCAATCTCGGCATCGCGCTTGCACGTGCCCATCTCCCGGACGTGATCCTGATGGACATCAATCTGCCTGGCATCAGCGGTTACCAGGCGCTGAAAATCCTGCGCGAAGATCCGTTAACGGCGAACATCCCGGTGCTTGCCATCAGTGCCAATGCCATGCCACGCGATATCGACAGAGGCCTGGAAGCAGGGTTCTTCCGCTATCTTACCAAGCCGATCAAGGTCAACGAATTCACGGAGGCGCTGGATAGGGCGCTGGAGCTTGTGGAAACAGAGTCAGACGGAACAATTACCTCGGAATCCCTGTGATGGTCAGTGCTACCGATTTTCATAATGCCCGCATTCTGATCGTGGACGATCAGGAAGCCAATGTGCGGTTGCTGGAACAAATGTTGCGTGAAGCCGGCTATCGGTGCATTACGACGACGATCGATCCGCATGCCGTCTACGCGTTGCACCGCGACAACCACTACGACCTGATTCTGCTCGATCTGCAGATGCCCGGCATGGATGGTTTCCAGGTGATGGAGGGCCTGAAGGAAATTGAAATCGACGGCTACCTTCCGATCCTCGTGATTACGGCCCAGCCGGGCCACAAGCTGCGGGCGCTGACCGCCGGCGCGAAGGATTTCATCAGCAAACCCTTTGACATGATGGAAGCCAGGACGCGCATTCACAACATGCTGGAAGTGCGCTTGCTGTACAAGCAACTCGAGGATTACAGCCGTGAGATGGAAACCCTGGCGCTGCATGACCCGCTGACGGGGTTGCCGAACAGACGGCTGTTGATTGACCGGCTTTCGTTGTCCATCGCCCATGCGCGCAGGAACAAACGCATCATGGCGGTGATGTATCTGGATCTGGACGGGTTCAAGGAGATCAACGACACCCTGGGCCACGATGCGGGCGATGCGCTGCTGAGCCTGGCCGCCGCTCGCCTGGTGGCCGCGGTGCGGCAAGAGGACACGGTGGCGCGCCTGGGTGGCGACGAATTTGTGATTGCGTTGTGGGAATTAAGTCATGCCGTGGATGTGGCCGATCTGGCGTCAAAAGTGATTCAGGCCGTGTCACAACCCTATCGCATTCAAGGCCGCGACATGAGCATGACGGCCAGCGTCGGTATCAGCATTTATCCCGCGCATGGCGAGGAGGTGGAGACGCTGATGAAGAGCGCTGACCTGGCCTTGTATGAGGCCAAGCGCACCGGCAAGGGTGATTATCGCATCGCAGAGCGGCCTGTTGGCAAGGCGAGTTGTTGACGTAACCTCCCCCATGGGGCTGAATCTCAGTGCAAATAAAAAAAACGGATAAATACGATGATTAGCGAACATGAAATTTTTAACGCCAGCATTTTGATCGTTGACGATCAGGAGGCCAACGTGCAGTTGCTGGAGGAAATACTGCACGATGCCGGCTATGCTTGCGTTGCGACGACGATAGACCCCTATGCCGTCTGCGAACTGCATCGCAAAAACCGCTATGACCTGATCCTGCTCGACCTGCAGATGCCCGGCATGGATGGCTTTCAGGTGATGAAAGGCCTGAATGAAATCGAAACGGATGGCTACCTTCCGGTACTCGTGATCACCGCCCAACCCGATCACAAGCTGCGTGCGCTCGCCGCCGGCGCGAAAGATTTTGTCAGTAAACCGTTTGATCTGGTCGAAGTTCAGACGCGTATTCGTAACATGCTGGAAGTGCGGCTATTGTATAAAAAACTCGAGATTTCCAACAAGGTACTGGAACAGACGGTGCTGGAACGCACCGCCGAACTACGTGAAAGTGAAGCGCGTTTTCGCCGTCTCACCGAGCTGTCATCCGACTGGTATTGGGAGCAGGACGAAAACGGGCATTTCACCAGGATTTTTGGCCCGGTGCTTGAAATGCTCGGAATCCAGGTTGACGACGCGCTGGGTGAAGCAGGGGATGACCAGGGGGCGCGCTGGAATGAGGGCGAGCGCAAGATACTGGAGGCGAACCTGGCCGCCAGACGGCCGTTTCTGGATTTCGTTTACAGCCGTACCAATCCGGACGGCTCGCTGCAATATTTTATGGTGAGCGGGGAGCCGATGTTCGATGCCTCCGGCCGCTTTACCGGCTATCGCGGAATCGGCAAGGACGTGACGGAAACAATGGGTGTCAAACTTGAACCGCATCCGACAGGCTGCTAGACCCCTTTTTCAGCCCGGCCCTATGTGCGACAGCGAACAGATATTAATTAGAGAAACCCGGATCATTTGTTCATCCTGCTCTTCCAACCAAATGCCAGCTTTCCTTGGAAATCAACAGCTTGTAGGTCGGGCTTTAGCCCGAAATTTCGGGCTGAAGCCCGACCTACGATTTAATGGATTATTTGGGTTAAAGTTAACTCGCCATCAAGAATCACTAACAACAGGAGATTCAACATGAAACGTTTTCTGATTGCAGCGGTGCTAGCCGCTGCCACCGTCACCACCCCGGCACTTGCCGCCGATGTGGGCGTCTCGATCAGCATCGGCGACCCCGGCTTCTATGGCCGGCTCGACATCGGCGATTACCCGCCGCCACAAGTGATCTATCGTCAGCCGAGGGTCATCCAGGGGTACCGATGGACCGCCCGCCGGTCTATTTGCGCGTGCCCCCTGGTCACGCCAAAAATTGGAGCAAGAACTGCCGCAAATACAATGCTTGTGGCGAGCGGGTCTACTTTGTGAAAGATAGCTGGTATAACCGCGAATATGCGCCGCGTTACCGCGAACAGCACCGTGATCGCCGGGATGAACGCAGGGATGACAATCGTGGCAAGCAAAAATATGACCGCCAAGGCAACGATCGCGGCCATGGCCGTAATTAAGGTATTGGCGTAACAACCAGATCTGGCTCATACAAACCCTGCTTCGGCAGGGTTTTTTTGTTTGTACGCCAGCGTACAGACGCGACATGACATTCGCGATAAATTGATTTCCATCGAGGCTGGAAAATTGCCATGCCGCAATGCAAATCCGTGCATAGGCGCCAGTCGCGAAAATCAACTCACGCTAAGGAGACGAAAATGAACTGGGATCGTATCGAAGGAAACTGGAAACAATTGAAGGGCAATGTCAAAGAGCAGTGGGGCAAGCTCACCGATGATCATCTGGATGTGATTGCCGGCAAGCGCGACCAGCTTTCTGGAAAGATTCAGGAGGTATATGGCATCACCAAGGACGAAACAGAGAAGCAGATTTCCGATTGGCAGGCGCGTCAGAAAGATCAGCCTCAGTAAAGCGATACATGGGTGGGTGCATATGCCGCAACCCACCGTTTCACCCTGTTGGGCAACTCAAAGGAATCATCATCATGAATAAAATCAATATCAGTTCGATCGTACTGGCAATCAGTCTTGCATATGGCGTTAATGCCATGGCGGAAAACATGCCGAAGAGCGAATACAAGGCTGCCGAGAAAAACATCGAGGCCGAGTACAAGTCCGCAAAGGCGGCTTGTTCTTCATTGGCCGATAACGCCAAGGATATTTGCGTGGCCGAAGCGAAAGGCAAGGAAAGTGTCGCAAAAGCTGAGCTTGATGCGGCCTATAAGCCTTCTAAAAAAGCTAGCTACGGAGTCAGTGTTGCCAAGGCAAAAGCGGAATACGCGGTGGCTAATGAAAAGTGTGATGACAAGGCTGGCAACGTCAAGGATGTGTGCGTGAAAGAAGCGAAAGCCGCCTTGGTAAGCGCCAAAGCCGACGCCAAAACACAGTTGAAAACCTCGGAGGCAAACGCGACAGCCAAAGAGGAAACTTCCTCGGCACGTCAGAAAGCTGCGGAAAAAGGCAGCGAAGCACGTCATGACGCGGCGGCTGACAAGCGTGATGCAGAATATAAAGTGGCGAGAGAAAAATGCGATGCACTGGCGGGCGACGCCAAGGAACTTTGCATGACCGAAGCAAAAACGCACTACGGAAAATAAACAACCAGGCCAGGAATTTTCCTGGCCCAGTTGTTTGACACAGAGGTACCAGCAACACAAGGTGATGATCGAGGGCTACACCGACAATGCCGGTGGTGACAGCTTCAATCAGGCGCTCTCAGACCGGCGTGCCAATGCCGTGCGCGTGGCTTTGCTTGACATGGGAACCAGCAGTGACCGCATCACCACGCGTGGTTATGGTGAAGCGTTTCCGGTTGCCGGCAACGACACTGCCGCCAGTCGCCAATTGAATCGGCGCGTGGAAATCATCCTTTCCGACGAAAACGGCAATATCGTCCCACGCTAGGCGTTAGCGTGAACTCGCGCAGCGAGCCTTCGTCCCCCTCTCCCGCAAGCGGGGGAGGGTTGGGGTGGGGGAAACGGCCATGGCGATTTTCATCATTCTGGGTTGCACCGTTGCCATGGCCGTTAGAGGGAAATCCTGGTCTACGCATTAAGACCAGGCCAGTTTTTTGTTGATATACAAGGAGAACGAAATGTCACTGGGAACCATTTTATTGATCATTGTTTTGCTGATGCTGGTCGGGGCGTTTCCTGCCTGGCCGCACAGCAGGTCGTGGGGTTATGGTCCGAGCGGAGGTCTCGGGCTGGTATTGATCATCCTGCTTGTTTTATTGGTGCTGGGACGATTGTAATTTTGAAAAAACTGCCCGCTCTGTACGCTATCGCACAGAGCGGGATTGAAAAGAAGCGGACCATCATTAAACGATCTAAAGAAGCTCGTGCAGGGTTTGATGCAATTGATGAATTCGCGCGGCAGGGTCGTTTGAAACGCCAGGGAAGTCAGGATTTTACAATCGTGGCTCAAGCCCAGGCTCTTTTATCTACAAGGAGATTAGCATCATGAAACAACTTAAAATCATTTCCACCCTTATCCTGGCTGTCATGTTTGCGACGTTGCTGGGTTGCGCCTCGACGTCCAAACAGGAAAGCACAGGCGAATACATTGACGATAGCGTGATCACGACCAGGGTAAAGGCCGCGGTATTTCAGGAATCCACTTTGAAATCTGCTGAAATTAACGTCGAAACTTACAAGGGTGTGGTTCAGTTGAGCGGATTCGTCAATTCAGCAGCGGATATTAACAAGGCGGTCGAAATTACACGCAGCATCAAGGGCGTGACCTCCGTCAAGAATGACATGCGAGTCAAGAGTAAATAGTAAATTCGCATATTTAATTACGTTTAATCGGGAGTGGCGAAAATGCTTGGAACTATTGCGGTTATCTTGATTATCCTCTGGTTGCTAGGCTTGGTCTCCTCCTACACCATAGGCGGGTTCATCCACATTCTTCTGGTCGTCGCGATCATAATTATTTTGCTACGCGTCATCCAGGGTCGACGCTTGTAACGATCCCGGGTTTTTCCATGCAGCGAGGTGGCCGGGCAGGGTGAGTTGATTGTTGGCGATTTCTGCTTTACCCGGCTTCCTTGATGCCAAAACAAGTGCCCTTCTAGTGGAGAAAATATTATGAACGCAGTCAAGATGTTGGCAATCGCGCTGATCGTGGCCGGTGGCTTGGGATTGGCCTATGGCGGTTTCACCTACACCAAGGATACACATCAGGCCAAAATAGGCCCGATAGAGCTATCGGTTCAGGAGAAGGAAACAGTAAATGTCCCGATCTGGGCCGGGGTAGGGGCGATCGTGGCAGGGGTTTTCCTGCTTTTAATGCGCGAGAAGTAGAAAAAATGAGCCAATTAATTTCATGTTTTTCCCGTTTTTAATGGCTAAAGCGCAAAACATAACGAGAGGAGTCCACCATGAATACGATAGAACGAGCAACCGAGAAAAGCATGGAAAAATTATCCGACGACGTGGTCGCCGACTTCAAGGAAGTGCTGGCCGATACGGAAGCGCTGCTGAAAGCGACGGCAGATCAGGGCGGTGAGAAACTGGCCGAAGTGCGTGCCAAGGCGGAGGAATCTCTCAGAGTTGTGAAAGCCAGGATGGCTGAGGCGCAGGCGGAATTGCTGGTCAAAACCAAAGCGGCAGCCAAGGCTACCGACGTTTATGTCCATGAAAATCCATGGAAAGCCATTGGCGTCGCCGCAGGCTTCAGCCTGGTAATCGGCCTGCTCCTCGGCCGCCGCTAGTCGTTAGCAGGCCGACAGGGCTTTGATAGGTTCAGGATGCGCTCGTACGTTTCCTTGTCGGCCCGGTAACAACTGCAGGATGCGGCTTCCAGGCCAGCGTTGTCGTTAATCCTGACATCACCCCGGCTATAGCTGATCAGCCTCTTCTTCTGCAGCGAACCCGCTGCCTTGGTAATACCAACGCGACGCACGCCCAGCATATGGGCAAGAAATTCATGGGTGATATGAAACGCATTTGAGTGAGCCCGGTCTTGCATCATCAGAAGCCAACGGGCAAGACGCTCTTCTACTACATGGAAGCGGGCGCAAGCAGCCGTTTGCGTCAGTTGGATCATCAATACATGGATGTAACGGTTCAGCTCCTGTTGCAGCGCAACGCAGTGTTTCAGTTCACTGTGGAAGCGTTCTGCATCCATGCGCCATGCATTGCCTGAGCCCTGCACCACGGCATGCAGTGAGCTAACAGCCACACCGAGCATGATGGGAATGCCGAACATGCCCTCACTGCCGACCAAGGCTACCTCAAGGCTGTTGTGACAGTCGATTGGCGTCATCAGTGAAATATAGCTATCGGTGGGGAAATAAACGTGGCGAATTATCTGATTTGGCTGGCAGAGAATATTGCCGAAAACCAGCTCGACTTGCTCACAGCCAGACAACAAATGTTGGCGATCTTTGCGACAAAGCGCGGCAAGCAGACTGTTTTCCGCAGGGATATGTTCCTCAGAGGGCACTCGACTCTCCTGAGTTCTCTTGAATGAATGGAAAAAACTGCGCACCTCATCGTTAGCCGTCAGACATGAAGTGACATGGCGCTTCGAGGTGGTAACACTTCGACAAGCGTAAGCTGAAGCGCTAGCTAGTTCTGTACGCTGGCAAACATAACGCGTAATTTTCCATCATTAAGGTTTAACCCAAATAATCCATCAACTTGTAGGTCGGGCTTCAGCCCGAAATTCCGGGCTAAAGCCCGACCTACAAGCTGTTGATTTTATTGTCGATTACAAGGTTTAAATCACCGGCTTTAGCTGAAAAAATGGTCAGGATTCATGCAATTGAGAAAGGACTGGCATGCATTATCCCCCTTGAAAGGGGAGGGTTAGCCCGGCGGCCTGGGGGAAGAGGCGCTTACAGCCAGTGTGCCCACAAACGCGCCGCCCTTTCCTTGATGCGGGCGCCGATTGAACGTTTTCTCCACGTTTCAAGCGTAACGGGTTGGGACGATGCCAGGTCTTTCTCGAACAGGGTCTGCATTTGTGCGCCGAAATCCTGCCCCAGCATGACGGCATTGATTTCCTGGTTGTTGACGAAACTACGCCAGTCGAGATTGGTTGAGCCTACGGTTGACCAGACACCGTCTATGAGCGCGGTTTTGGCATGCAGCAATGCATCTTGCCGCTGGTAGATTTTTACGCCGGCGCTGAGCAACTCATCGTAAAAAGAACGCGATGCGTAATATACCAGTGACGAATCTATTTTTTCGGGCAACAACAGCCTCACGTCCACGCCACGCTGAACCGCCTCCTTCAATGCGGCAAGCAGTTGCGGATCGGGGACAAAATAGGCATTGGTCAGAAAAACCCGGGTTTCCGCACTATTGATGGCGGAGAGCAAGGTTGCATAGATCTGGCTGTAAGGCTCCTCGGGCGAACTGCCGATGGCACGCACAACCTCGTTGCCTTTTCTACCCGGTTCAGGGAAATAGTCCCTGGGCGCCAATGGTTCGCCCTTTTGCTCGCTCCATGTCGCCATGAACAGTTTCTGGAATTCGCTGACAACTGGCCCAGCCATGCGTAAATGGGTATCACGCCATGGTAGATTGTCTTTGGTTGATTTAAATCTGCCGAATGACCCGCTGGAATATACGCTGCTGATATTGATACCGCCGACAAAGGCGACCTGCCCGTCCACGATCAATAATTTACGGTGATCACGCCGGTTTACGTCCCATCCTTTACGTGTAATGAGCGGGTTAACCGGATTGAATTCCAGAATATTCACACCGCTTTCTTTCAATGGCTCGAAGAACGCTTTAGGTGTGCTGATCGCTCCCACGCTATCGTATATGAAGTTTACCTGCACACCGCTGCGTTGCTTGCTGATTAATAGCTCGGCAAAGCGCCGCCCGATCTCATCATCATCGATGATGTAGGTCTCCATGTTGACATGGTCCTGCGCGTTCTCTATCGCGGCGAACATGGATTGATAAGTTGCCGGGCCATCGATTAGCAAATCCACCTTGTTGCCCACCACCAGCGGGCTACCGGCAATCTCTGCTTCCCGTGCCAGATGTTTTTCGAAGATATTGGTGTCTGCGCCATTGCGTTCAAGTCTGGCGAGAATTGCCTTGCTCTGCTGAGCAGTCAAGGGGCCATGCGCGCCATCGAGCTGCACCGGATGCGATGGCCGCAGCGCCATGTCGGGCACCATGGCGGGTATTGAGCTGCAACTTGCGAGAAGCGCCAGGCAAAGCGCGGCTGCAAGTTTTTCGATACTCGCATGCCCAATTTTCTTCATATGCACTCGTGTCTTTTTCAGGCAGTCATCATGCTCCGCCCGCACAATGAAGAAAAGACAAATCAGAATATTCGTCGTTGCCGGGGCAAGTCCAGGCGCTATGGCACATATGCACAAGGGTTGAAGGGACGCGATGCGATAGAACGCTTTTCGTCCCGTGATACGGCAATGTCTGTCCTCATGTCATGAGTCCTGGCTTGCGTGGCATTCACATCGGGTAGCAGACGATTGAATTCTGTTTTGACTGTTTGGTAGCACTCGCAGGCCCGATCCTCCAATCCAGACCGTTCAATAATCGTGACGTGTCCACGGCGGCAGCCAATAAGCCCTGCGTGCTGCAATTTCCCGGCGGCCTCCGTGATGCCCTCGCGACGCACGCCGAGCGAACTGGCAATCAATTCATGTGTCAGGGTCAATTCGTTCGAGGGCGATCGGTCGAGATTTAACAACAGCCAGCGGCAAACTTGCTGCTCCATCGAATGATGCCGATTGCACACTGCGGTCTGGGACATCTGTGTCATCAGTGCCTGGGTGTAATGCAGCAACAAATCATGCAATGCGCTGGTACGGCGCCCCCCGGCACGATTGAATTTGTCCTTCAGCACCTGCGCCCTCAGCCGGTAGGCATAGCCCGCGCACAGCGCCATGGCTCGATGGGGCATGCTTTCTCCGCCCGTGATGAGCGCAACGCCGAGCATTCCCTCATTGCCGACCCCGGCGATTTCGGCTGATGCGCCATCCTCCATCACATAGAGCAGGGACACAATGGCAGTCGCGGGGAAATAGACATGGTGCGACGGGCAGCCGGACTCATAAAGTGTTTCACCGAGCGGCATCTGGACCAGTTCAAGATGAGGAGACAGATAATCGTATTCGGCTGCGGGCAGTGCGGCGAGAAGGTGGTTTTGTCGTGGGGTGCACAAGTCAGACATGTAAATCTCCCTAACGGTCATGGCGAAACGCCGCCCCGAATCATGAAACGACGTTTCGCAATGTCCGTTTTCCTCTCTCCTTGCTCTATGTGGAGTTATCTGCGGCAGCGCTGATCTATGCCCTGGCCCAGGGCAACGTCATTTTGACATAGCGTAAGCCACTGAAAGTCTGGAAGTAAATACCACGCAGTATGTATTGCCAAGTGCTACATGAGCGCATCCAATGAGTGAGCAATTCCGGCAGCATCAGGTATTGGCGGATGCCATATAAATATTCATCACGACCCGCTTCTGTGCGATACCGCACAGAAGTCTTGGGCAAGAGCGGCTAGCATGCAGCAAGTTGGAGTTGGTTTCGCATTGTCGTCGACAACCATGACTCTGGCCCTGGTTATCGAACTGGAGGTCACAAAATGAAAATTCGCTATGTATTCATGGTGCTGGGGATGTTGTTGTACTCGATGGCATCCTCCGCTGCTCAGGTGAGCGTCGGCATTTCGCTGCCAAACGTAAGCATCGGAATCAACCTGCCGGCATACCCGCAACTCGTCCGCGTGCCAGGTTACCCGGTCTACTATGCGCCACGGCTGGAAGCCAACTTCTTTTTTTACGACAGCATGTACTGGGTTTACCAGGACGATAACTGGTACGCGAGTTCCTGGTACAACGGCCCCTGGGGGCTCGTGGCGCCGGAGTTTGTGCCTGTGTTCATCCTGCGAATTCCCGTGAGTTACTACCGCCAGCCGCCTGCGTATTTCCGTGGATGGCAGTCTGATGCGCCGCCACGTTGGGGTGATCACTGGGGCCGTGATTGGGAGCAGCGCAGAGGCGGCTGGGACAGGTGGGACCGCCGCGCGGCCCCGGCCCCGGCTCCGCTGCCAAGCTACCAGCGAAAATATTCAGGGGATCGCTATCCCCGCCAACTGGAGCAACAACAGCAGCTCCAGCAGCGGAATTACCGTTACCAGGCGCGTGACCCGGTAGTGCAGCAACACTATCAGGAACGGGCGGGGCAAAGAGCTCCGGCCCAACGGGAAATGCAGGTTCGCCCGGAAGTTCAGGATCGTGGGCAGCAGCCACAGCCAAGGCTGGACCCGCGTGAGCAGCAGGCGCCAAAATCGCAGGGGCGGGAAGAAAAACAGCAAGGCAAGGACGCCACGCGCGAGCAGAAACGCAAACAAGAGCAGGAGCAGGAGCGGGGTCGTGGCCGCAATGAGTAACAAGCTTATGTGCGACACCGCACAGACCGTATTTGATTTTGCGATTAACCTGCAATCATCAAATCAGGAGGTTTTATGAAAACACCCCAAATACTAATCGCAGTCTTTCTCGCTACGTCAGCCCTGATGAGTGGTTGCGCGAATACCTATTCTCCCCCCGTGTCATCCGCACCATCCTATTCCAATACCACTTATGGCGTGATCGATGCGATCGAGATCACTCGTGAGAGCAGCAGCGGGATAGGCGGCAGCGGGATAGGCGCTGGCGCCGTCATCGGCGGTGTCGTGGGCGGAGTGCTCGGACACCAGGTCGGTGAAGGCACAGGCAAGGATGTCGCGACCGTGGCCGGCGTGGTAGGTGGCGCAATGGCCGGACACCAGATAGAAAAGAGTAACAGGCAGCAACAAGATGCATATCGCATACGGGTGCGCCTTGACAACGGCGGGTATCAAACCGTGACGCTGCAGAGCATAGGCGACTTGCGCGTCGGAGACCGGGTCCGTGTCGAGAATGACCGCGTGTCTCGCTACTAACACGTAATGAATTGCCGGCGGCCCGCTGCGCGACCGGATTTAAAGTTTCAGTTTAACAAAGGGAAATAACATGAAAACCTCACGAATCATTCTTAATGCGCTGGCCATGGCTTCTTTAACCTTCGCTGGCATGGCTTCCGCCCATGAAGTCGCCAAGGAAGGTTACCTGATCGATACCCGCGGCAATGTGGTCAAGAACAATTACAACGAGTGCTGGAAAACCGGCTACTGGACACCGGCCATGGCGATTGCAGAATGCGATCCGGATCTGATCAAGAAAGAAGAGCCAAAAATGGCTGAAGCCAAGGTCCCCGCTGTAGTCCCTGCCACCGGCCCGGAAAAAGCGGCTTTCGCCGCCATTACCCTGCAAGCCGAAACGCTGTTTGACTTCGACAAGTCTGTCATCCGCGCTGACGGCCAGAAAATTCTGGACGATGAAGTCGTTAGCAAGATGAAGCAATATCCGCAAGTCGAAGTGGTACTGGTGACCGGCCACGCCGACCGCATCGGTACCGATGCCTACAATCAGAAGCTCTCCCAGCGCCGTGCAGATGCTGTTAAGGCTTACCTGGTTGGCCAGGGCATTGAAGACAAGCGCATTGAAACCGCGGCCAAAGGCGAGGCCGCGCCGGTTGTTCCCTGTGATGACGTGAAGGGCAAAGTCAGCGGCAAGAACAAGAAGCTGGTCGAGTGCCTGCAACCCAATCGCCGTGTCATGGTGGAAGTAAGGGTTCAGAAGCCAACCCAGAAGTAAAGCTCGCCCCCAAATGTTCCGCAGGAAGTAAAGGCCAGCCAATTCATTTTTGGTTGGCCTTTTGTTTTTATTGCGGCATGGATCAAGCTTCATTCGCACGAAACGTGGCACGCAACCGTAGTGCCAGAAACCAAACGGATCATGGCCGTTCCATTTGAGTACTTTTCATCAGCACGCTTTGTGGCGGCGCTCTCGACACGAACGGTTCGGGAGGGTTAAACTGCACTCTTTTTGCGGGAATTGGCTTCATGCTTAAAGGCAGTCTGGTAGCGATTGTGACGCCCATGTACGAGGATGGCAGTCTGGATCTGGACCGCTTGCGTGCGCTGGTGGATTTTCACCTGGCGGAAGGCACGGATGGCATCGTGATCGTCGGCACCACCGGCGAGTCGCCGACGGTGAATTTTGAAGAGCACTGCCAGCTCATTCGCACCACGGTGGAGCGGGTGGCGGGACGGATTCCCGTGATTGCCGGCACCGGTGCCAATTCGACCAGCGAGGCCATCGAGCTGACCCGCTGCGCCAGGGAAGCAGGCGCCAATGCCTGTCTGCTGGTCACGCCTTACTACAACAAACCCACCCAGGAAGGGCTTTACCGCCACTTCAAGGCCGTTGCCGAGGCGGTGGACATTCCGCAGATTCTCTACAACGTGCCCGGCCGCACCGCCTGCGATCTCAGCAACGACACGGTGCTGCGCCTGGCACAGATTCCCAACATCATCGGCATCAAGGATGCGACCGGCAACCTGGAACGCGGCACGGACCTGATCCTGCGCGCGCCTGCCGGTTTCGCCCTCTATTCCGGCGACGATGCCAGCGCGCTGGCATTCATGCTGCTCGGCGGCCATGGCGTCATTTCGGTGACGGCCAATGCGGCGCCGCGCAAGATGCACGAAATGTGCGCGGCGGCATTCCGCGGGGATCTGCCCGCTGCGCTGGCGATCAATGCAAAACTCTTCGGCCTGCACCAGAAACTGTTCGTGGAAGCCAATCCCATCCCGGTGAAATGGGTGGTCGCGCAACTCGGACTGATCGGCAATGGCATCCGGCTTCCTCTCACCCCGCTTTCTACGGCTTTTCACGACACGCTCAAAGCCGCCATGAAGCAAGCAGAACTGATCTGAAGGTTAAATTAATGATGTTTCGCAAACTGGTTTTACCGATCACCCTCCTGGCGTTGCTGGCGGGTTGCAGCTCTTCCTTTCTGGAAGGCAAGAAAATCGATTACAAGTCTGCTGGCAAGGTTCCGCCGCTGGAAGTGCCGCCGGACCTAACCGCGCCTGTTTCGGATAATAAATTTGTGGTGCCTGATGTGAACCCGCAAGGCAGCGCCACTTTCTCCTCCTATAATCGCGAGCGTGTGGCGCAGCCGCAGGCTGGCAGCACGGATTTGCTGCCGCAACAGCCCAAGGTTACCGTAGAACGCGCCGGAAACGAGCGCTGGCTGGTGGTGCGCGCAACACCCGAGCAGGTCTGGCCGGTGGTGAAGGAATTCTGGCAGGAACTGGGCTTCATTATTAAAACCGAATCCCCCGAGTCCGGCGTGATTGAAACGGACTGGGCGGAGGATCGCGCCAAAATCCCGCAGGATATGATCCGCAGCACCTTGGGCAAGGTGCTGGATGGCCTTTATTCCACGGCTGAGCGCGACAAGTTCCGTACCCGTCTGGAGCGCGGAAAGGATGCCGCTACAACCGAGGTTTATATCAGTCACCGCGGTATGTATGAAGTGCTTGAAGGTGGCGATGGCGGCAACAGGACTATCTGGCAACCGCGCCAGGCGGACCCTGAACTGGAAGCCGAAATGTTGCGCCGTCTGATGGTGCGCTTCGGAGTGGAAGATGCACGCGCCAAGACAGAGATCGCAAGCGTGCCCGTGGTGGAGCGTGCCAAGATCAGCCGGGCGCAGGATGGTTCGCAGATGCTGCAGGTGCTGGACACCTTCGATCGTGCCTGGCGTCGCGTGGGCCTGGCCCTGGACCGTGTCGGCTTTACCGTGGTGGACCGGGATCGCTCCAAGGGGCTGTACTTTGTGCGCTATATCGACCCTGAAATTGACGGCAAGAAAGAAGAGAAGGGTTGGCTGTCAAAACTCGCTTTCTGGAACAGCAGTGACAGCAAGGTTCTGGGCAAGGAACAGTACCGCATTCTGGTTTCAGAGAGTGGAGAGAATTCGCAAGTGCAAGTGCTGAACAAGGATGGCAAGGCTGAAAGTTCGGATACTGCGGACAAAATCCTCAAGTTGCTGCACGCGCAATTGAAGTAATGAGGTTCGCTTCCCTCGGAAGCGGTAGCCGAGGCAATGCGCTGGTTGTCGAGGCGGGCCGGACCAGAGTGATGCTGGATTGCGGTTTCGCGATACGCGAAACCGTGCAGCGCCTGGCTCGGCTGGATCTGGCGGCCGAGGATATCAGCGCCATTGTCGTCACGCACGAGCATACCGACCATATCCGCGGCGTCGCGGCTTTCGCGCGCAAATATGATCTCCCCGTCTGGCTCACTCACGGTACATTCAGTAGTTCCTCCTCGCAATTCAAGGACGCTCAGGCCGTTCATCTGTTTGATTGCCATCATCGCTTCATGATTGGCGATATTGAAATCGAGCCGTACCCCGTTCCCCATGATGCCCGCGAACCGTCCCAGTTCGTCTTTGGTGACGGAGCGCGGCGTCTGGGCGTGCTGACTGACGCCGGTTGCTCAACCCCTCATATCGAGACCACTCTGAACGCTTGTCATGCGCTGGTCCTGGAATGTAATCACGATGCGGATATGCTGCGCAATGGCCCCTATCCGCCGGGCCTGAAGCAGCGAGTTGCGGGGCGTTTTGGACATCTGGATAACGAAGCGTCCGCGGCGTTACTGGGCAGGCTGGACGTGAGTCTGCTACAGCATGTGATTGCGGCGCACCTGAGTGAAAAGAACAACCTGCCTCATCTAGCTAAAGGGGCGTTGAGCCGGGTACTGGGTTGTGATGCGAATTGGATTGGAATTGCGGAACAGGAAGCCGGGTTCGAATGGCGGCAGATCATTTGAAATTTTTTGACGTAAAAAAAGCCAGCCCGAGGGCTGGCTTTTTCATTGCGCTAAGACCTGAATTACTTGGCAGGTTCAGCAGCAGGAGCGGCAGGAGCAGCAGCGTCAGCAGGTGCAGGAGCAGCAGCGTCAGCAGCAGGTGCAGCAGGTGCAACAGGTTCAGCAGCAGGGGCTGCAACAGGAGCCGGTGCTTCAACAACAGGAGCAGGAGCAGGAGCGGCTTCTTCTTTTTTACCGCAAGCAGACAAAGACAGGGCCAGCAGAGCGGCGAGCAGAACGGAATGTTTCATTGTTTCTTTCCTTTGAAAAATTACATGTAATTACGATAAAGTTGTCGGTTATTCCAAATGAATTCGGGGCGCCAACCGACGCGAAGTATTCTATATGCCTTCTCCGGGAAATGCTAGAGCTCGACCGGTAAAATATTATGAATAAGTAATTTACTGATATGCATTAATAAATCTTATGCAATCAACCCGTGTGGACCCGTTCATAAACCCAGCGTGGTCGGTGGTGCTGCGGGTTCGGATAGTTCCAGAATTTCGTTGAAGCGCCGGATCAGATCAAGCGCGGCATCCTTGTCGTTCAGGCTCAAAGCCGCACGAGGGTGGTCATAATGAAAACGATGCAAAAAGTGGGCGTCATCCGCGATGATGAAGGGGTCGGTTGCGATGCGCGCTTCAGCGGTTGTTTGATAAACATTGATCGCGTGACTGAACTGTCTGAGCAGATTCATCATGCGTGGGCATTCACTGGTCAGGTAGCGCGTGTCATGGAGGACGATAGCCAGCCGGTTCAAGCGGCTGGCAAGCAGGAAGCTTTGCAATAGCTCGAAGCGTTGCAGGCTGTTGTAACCCTCGCTGCGCAGATCGTAATCAAAAATGCGCAACTCGCGACTGGCTTGCTGGATGATGGTGTTGATGGCCTGTTCATATTCCAGCGGCCCTTCAAGGCGGCGATACTCGGGTGTGGCGGGGGTGGTCGGTTCAGTCATGAGCCTTGCTCCAGCACGATGTAAGCAGCACAGTACCACTGCTATGGCAGGTTTTCGACTTTGCCGTGGGAGGCGCTCGAAAGTTTAGCCGTTTGGGAAAATCAGTTAGAATGTGCGCGCCATATCCTTAACGATGGATGAGACCCCGATGCTAGAAATTGGTCACCCCGCCCCCGCTTTTCGCTTGCCTGATTCCGATATGGAAATGCTGGGCCTGAAAGACTTCAAGGGCAAGAACCTGATCCTGTATTTCTATCCCAAGGACGATACGCCGGGTTGTACGATTCAGGCTATCGAGTTCAGTGAACTGGAAGAAGACCTTGCCCAGTTGAACACCGTGGTGCTCGGCGTCAGCCGGGATGACTGCATTTCCCATGCCGCATTTCGCGACAAGCATGGCCTTTCTGTCAGGCTGCTGGCCGATACCGAGGGCGAAATGTGCGAGAAATACGGGGTATGGCAGGAAAAAGAAAAGGACGGTGTAAAGAAAATGGGGATCGTTCGTTCCACTTTTATTATCGATAAACAGGGTGTATTGCGTCACGCGCTCTACAGCGTGAATCCCCGCGGCCATGCCGCTGAAGCGATGCGCCTTGTACAAACTCTGGAGCAAGCATGAAAATTGCAAAAAATACGGTTGTATCCATTCGCTACGAGCTGCGCAACAGCGAGGGCGAAGTGCTGGAACAAAGCGAAGAGGCCGTCAGCTACCTGCATGGCGGCTATGACGGAATTTTTCCGACGGTGGAAGAAGCGCTGCATGACAAGGCCGTGGGTGATAACTGCGAGATCACCCTGGAACCGGACCATGCTTTCGGCGAATACGACGCAGACCTGGTGCGGATCGAGCCGCGCAGCCAGTTTCCCGATGACCAGCTGGAAGTGGGCATGCAGTTTGAAGGTGCCGCGGATGGAACGGCGGATGGAGAAGATGAATGGATTCTCTACACCGTGACCGATGTGACCGATGACAAGGTGGTCGTGGACGGCAACCACCCCCTGGCCGGCCAGCGGCTGCTGTTCAAGTGCGAGGTCACCGAAGTACGCCCCGCCACGGCAGACGAAATCGCCCACGAGCACGCGCACGGCGAGCATGGGCATCATCATTGATAAGCGTGAGGGGTGAGGGGTGAGGGGTGAGGGGTGAGGAGTGAGGAGTAGAACCATGTTCGGAGCGGGCTTTTGACTTTTCGCCTCACCCCTCACGCCTCACCCCTCACCATTTACTACCCCATCTTCTTCAACCGGTAAACAAGCTCCAGAGCCTCCCTGGGGCTTAGCTCGTCCGGGTTCAGCTGTTTCAGCGCAGCGACTGCGGGGTGCTCCGCTTCCTCGGCGGGAGCCACTGCAAACAGATCTTGCTGCGGGCTGGCTTCCAGGCCTTGCTGTTCCAGTTGCAGCAGTCTTTTCTTCGCCTGCTGGATCACGCCTGCGGGCACGCCCGCCAGTTGCGCCACCTGCAGGCCGTAGCTCTGGCTGGCCGGGCCTTCTTCCACGCTGTGCAGAAACACGATGCGGTCGCGATGCTCCACGGCATCGAGATGCACGTTGGCGACTTGCCTGAATTCCTGCGCGAGCTGGGTCAGTTCGAAATAATGAGTGGCGAACAGGGTGTGGCAGCGGGTCTTGGCTATCAGCTGGCGCGCGATGGCCCAGGCCAGCGCCAGGCCGTCGAAGGTCGAAGTGCCGCGCCCAATTTCGTCCAGCAGCACCAGGCTGTTTTCCGTGGCGTTGTGCAGGATATTGGCGGTTTCCGTCATTTCCACCATGAAGGTGGAGCGCCCGCCGGCCAGGTCGTCGGAGGCGCCGATGCGGGTGAAAATCTGGTCCACCGGGCCGATGCGCGCGTCCTGCGCCGGGACAAAGCTGCCGCAGTAGGCCAGCAGCACGATCAGCGCGGTCTGCCGCATGTAGGTCGATTTGCCGCCCATGTTGGGGCCGGTGATGAGCAGCATCTGGCGCGTGCGGGAAAGCCGGGTGTCGTTGGCGATAAAATTTTCGGCCTGGTTTTCCACCACCAGGTGCCGCCCCGCCTGAATGTCGATCACCGCCTCCTCGCAGAATTCCGGCGCAGTCAGGTTCAGCGCCCCGGCGCGCTCGGCGAGGGCCGCCAGCACATCCAGCTCGGACACCGTGGCAGCGATGGCCTGCAAGGCGGCAAGGTGGGGCTGGAGCGTATCCAGCAGGCCTTCATACAGCAGCTTCTCGCGCGCCAGCGCGCGTTCCGAGGCGGACAGTGCCTTGTCCTCGAAGGCTTTCAGTTCGGGCGTGATGTAGCGCTCGGCATTTTTCAGGGTCTGGCGGCGGCGGTAGTCCTCCGGCACATTGTCCGCCTGGGCGCGGCTGACCTCGATGTAGAAGCCGTGCACCCGGTTGTATTCGACCTTGAGGTTGGCAATGCCGCTGCGTTCGCGCTCGCGGGCTTCCAGGTCCAGCAGGAAATCGCCGCAATTGGTCTGGATGGCGCGCAGCTCGTCCAGTTCGGCGTCAAAGCCGCTGGCGATGACGCCGCCTTCGCGCAGCACGCTGCTGGGCTCGTCCATGATCGCCAGGCGTAATGTGTCAGTGATGTGCTGCGGCGCCGTGGTGGCGAGATCGAGCTCCCTGAGGCGCGGGCTGTCGAGGCTCCCCAGGATGCCCTGCAAGCGGGGCAGCAGCGCCAGGCTGTCGCGCAGGCCGGACAGGTCGCGCGGGCGGGCGCTGCGCAGGGCGATGCGCCCGGTGATGCGCTCGATGTCCGCGCACTGCCGCAGGATTTTGTGGATGGCCTGGTGGGGTGCGGCGCCGCCATCGCCCAGCAGCGTGGCGATGGCGTCCTGGCGGCCGCGCAAGATGCCGTAATCGCGCAGCGGGTGGTGCAGCCAGTGGCGCAGGGCGCGGCTGCCCATGCCGCTGGCGCAGGTGTCGAGCAGGGACAGCAGGGTGGGCGATGTCTCGCCGCGCAAGGTTTCGCTGATTTCCAGGTTGCGCCGCGCGGCGGCGTCGAGCAGCACATAGTCGCTCTCGCGCTCCACGCGCAAACTCTGGATGTGGGGCAGCTTGCCGCATTGCGTGGTCTGGGCATACTCCAGCAAGGCGCCAGCGGCGGCAATCGCCGGATTCAGGCCGGTGCAGCCGAAACCATCCAGGTCGCGGGTGCCGAACTGGGTGATCAGCTTGTGCTGGGCGGAATCCGCATCGAACTGCCAGGGCGCCAGTGTCTTGGTGGCACATTTTGTACTGGCCAGGGCGGCATGGGTGAAGCCATCGGGATACAGTATTTCCGACGGCCCGAGCCGTTCCAGCACCGCGCCAAGCTGCTCCGGCGCCATTTCCATCAGCGTGAAGCGGCCGCTGGCCAGGTTCAGCCAGGCCGCGCCGAGCTGGTTCCGCCCCTTAACCCCCCCCGCCCCCCCCTTGTCAGGGGGGGAAGTTGAGAGGGCCAGCAGCAGGCTGTCGCGCTTGTCGTCGAGCAGGGCGGCATCGGTCAGCGTGCCGGGTGTGATGATGCGCGCCACCTTGCGCTCAACCGGGCCTTTCGAGGTGGCCGGGTCGCCCACCTGTTCGCAGATGGCCACCGTTTCACCCAGCTTGACCAGCTTGGCGAGGTATTGCTCGGCCGCGTGATAGGGAACGCCCGCCATCTTGATCGGCTCACCCGCGGAAACGCCGCGCGTGGTGAGGGTGATGCCCAGCAACCGGGCTGCCCGCTCCGCATCACTGAAAAACAGCTCGTAAAAATCCCCCATGCGGTAAAACAGCAGCATGCCGGGGTGTTCCGCCTTGATGCGCAGGTATTGCACCATCATCGGCGTGTGTTTTTCAATGCCCTGGGAAGGGTCTTGTTTTGTCTTATCTAACAATTTGTTACGATACCCACGGTGAGATCAGGATTGGCCGGCTGGAAAGACGTATTTTATCCGAACTGCGGCAGCCGAAGCAGAAATGTCAATGTTGTGTTGCTACGCAACGCCTGGCGGGTTACGCAAAAAACGCTAACCCACCCTACATTGCTGTTCCTGTCCGGTTTTGATGCGAAATGAGTTAACAGGCCCTAAATGAACAATTTGAAAATGAGCATGCAGCCGCCTCTGACCAAACGGCGTTCCTTTCTGTTTCGCTGGCGGATTCTTGCCGCCGGGCTATTGGCTCTCGGTGCGCTTCTTGCCTACAACCTTTACCTTGACCATGTTCATGTCGATACGGTTGAGCGGGAGGTGCTGTCCGCGCAGGCCAGGGTGGTGGATGAAAACATGGCGAGCCAGCTGGATTCGATCAATCGGGCGCTGGCGGGCATTCGCAATGAGCTGCCGCGCTGGGAGCGGCTGAAGGACGGCAGGGAACAGGCCACGCATCGCCTGAAAGCGCTCAGCGAAGCAATGACCGGCGTGCGCACCATGCTGGTTCTGGATGCCCGGGGCATCGTGACCATTTCCAACCGGGAACAGCTGATTGGGCGTGATTTCAACCAGCGCGAATACTTTCAGATGCCGCTGCGCGACCCCGATCCGGAAACCCTCTATGTCAGCCCTCCGTTCAGGACCGTGCTCGGGGTTTTCGCCATCACCGTGTCGCGCGCCATCATTGGCCTGGATGGGCGGTTCGCGGGCATTGTTTGCGCCACCCTGGACCCCGAGGAATTCGAGGTGCTGATAAATTCGGTGCGTTATGCGCCGGAAGTGTGGTCAGCCCTGGCACATGGCGACGGCATGTTGTTCATGATGACGCCGGAGCGGAAGGGAGTGCCGGGCCTGGACCTGGCCAAACCCGGCACTTTTTTTACCCGCCACCGGGATAGCGGCAGGCAGGCCAATACGATGAGTGGCATCGTTTATGCCACTGGCGATGAGCGCATGATCTCGCTGCGCACCATCCAGCCGCCGGCATTGCGCATGAACAAGCCCATGGTGGTGGCCGTGGCGCGCGACATGGACGCCATCTTTGCCTCCTGGCGCCGCGATGCGTATTTGCAGGGCGGCTTGTATGTTTCCCTGGTGCTGGTCTGTGTGATCGGCCTGTTTTTTTACCAGCGCCGCCAGCGCGATTACGATCTGCTGGCCGCCAGCCAGGAGGAAGCGCAACGGAAAGCGGCCGAGCGCCTCAAGCTGGCGACCGAGGCCGCCGGGGTGGGGGTGTGGGAATATGACCTGGCGAGCGGAGAACTCGTCTGGGATGATTCCATGTTTGCCATCTATGGCATGGATCCTGCGTTGTTTACCCATGTCTACGAGGCATGGCGTAACAGCGTGTTGCCGGAGGATATCGAGCTGGCCGAAGCCGTAACCAGGGAAGCGGTTGAACAGGGCCAGCCCTTCGACAGTTGCTTCCGCATTCGCCGCGGAGATGGACAGATACGCAGTATTCGCTCCATAGCGAGGGTTCATCACGATGAGTCCGGCCGGGCTGTGCGCATGGTCGGCACCAACGAGGACATCACCGATCGCAAGCAGGCCGAGGACGCCTTGCGGGCCAGCCAGGCCTCGCTGAAGGCCTTGCTGGACAACACGCCTTATCTGATGTGGCTGAAGGATACCGGCAGCCGTTTTGTCGCGGTCAACAAGGCCTTTGTTCTCTCCAGCGGAAAAGCCAGCGCGGCGGAAATCATCGGTAAAACAGATTTCGACCTTTGGCCGGAGGAACTGGCTGAGCGCTATCGGGCGGAAGACGTCGAGGTGATGACCACCTTGCAGCAGAAACTGGTCGAGGAACAGGAAATCCATCTTGGGCAGCCTTGCTGGATGGAAACCTTCAAGACGCCCATTCTGAATCAGGATGGCCAGCTGCTGGGGACGGCCGGTTTTGCCCAGGACACCAGCGAGCGCAGGGAAAGGGAGCGGCAGCGCCTGGCCGACGCGGTGGCACACCGCGATACCCTGGTGCGCGAGGTGCATCACCGCATCAAGAACAATCTGCAAAGCGTGGCCGGCCTGCTGAGGCTGGAACTGGGCAAGTATCTGGAAATGAATCCGCGGCTTGAAACGGCGATCTGCCAGGTCTATGCCATCGCTGCGGTCCATGGCCTGCAAAGCGCCGGGCCCGAAGAG